>Ga0154927_1127_pt2 | contig 9085 bp, 8 predicted proteins | sample RifCSPhighO2_01_FD_105895 | JGI IMG/M metagenome (GOLD analysis project Ga0154927, IMG submission 105895) | Candidatus Muproteobacteria bacterium RIFCSPHIGHO2_01_FULL_65_16 | reverse complement strand
TTCTCGCGTGCGTACAGCACCTGCTGATGGGAGATGTTATAGGCGCGTACGTTCGCCCCGTAGTGGCGCGCCATGTGGCGCGCCAGCCCGCCCCAGCCACAGCCCGCCTCGACCACGTGGTCACCGGGCTTCAGCCGCAGCTTGCGGCAGACGTGGTCCATCTTGGCGCGCTGCGCCGCCTCCAGCGTCATCGCCGGATCGGGGAAATAGGCGCAGGTGTATTGCATGGCCTCGCTGTCGAGCCAGAGCTCGTAGAAATCGTTGCCGATGTCATAGTGGTGGTGGATGTTGTCGTGCGAGCCGTTCAGGGTGTTGGCGCGCGGACGATTGCGCAGCCCTTGCAGCTTCTTGAGTAGTCCGTTCTGGAACGAGCGCGCCACACCGCGGTAGATGGCTTCCAGGAATTTCACCAGATCGCCTTCGATCTCGATGCGTCCGACGCTGTAGAGATCGCCGAAGTGCAGGTCCGGATAACCGGCGAGCTTGTACAGCGCCCCGCGGTCGCGGATTATCACCCGCGTGACCTGGGGCGCGTTCGAGGTTTTGATTTCCTCGCCGTTCCAGAGCCGCAGACACAACGGCGAATCGCCGGTGAATTCGAGGATCTTGCGCGCGAGCCAGCGTTCGAGCTCGGAGACGCTCTGGTTGCCGGCGGTGAAGTCGGCCTCCAGCCCTCCGTGTCCGTTGGCGACCGCGGGGATGTTCAGGGTCTCGGCTTTTGATTTCTTCATGTTCTACCCTCCATTTTTCCCTCTGCCGACTGCTCCTTGAGGGGGCTTCATCCTACCCCGTTACGGGAAGAAGTTACAAATTACCGCACCCCCGATCACCGCCGCGTTATTTTTCCGGGGTTTGAAGTCGGCGTCGGCGCGGCCGACGACAAGATTAGCGTGCCCGGATTTATACGTTATATACGTGAAATCACGTACAATCGTCCGGAGCGAATATTTTCGGAATGCGGCTGTGACATTGATCCACGCAAGCGCGCGACGCATCGCAGTCGCAGTCGTCGTCTCCATCGCCGCCGTCCTGCCGGCGCCGTCGCTCCCGGCGGGGGACACGGCATACACCCGGGGCTATCTCGACGCCCTGTTGGATGATCGCTTCCCCGGCCTCGGTTTGAAGGTCCGGTCGCTGACGCCGGACGGGGCGGCCACGCTCACGGCGCGCGCCTGCCTCGGGCCGTCCCAGCGGCGCGACATCGAGCGGCTGGTGCTGAAGACCGGCGGGGTGAAGGCGCTGGTGTGGGACGGATCCGCGGATTGCGCGTGGCCGCCCGCCGCGGCGGAAGCCGGAGCGGCGTCGCTGGATTTCCGGATGCTTCCGGAGGATGAGCTGTTCGCGCCGTTGCTGGCCGATCCGCGTCAGCCGCGATTCTCCATGAGCTACCAGCGCTACAAGACGCCGGCGCAGGAGTTCAGCGCCGCCGGCGTCGCCTTCGGCGAGTATTTCGGGCTCGCCACCGGCTTCTTCGGCGAGAGCGGCGGCTCGCAGATCGGAATCCAGGGCGCGGTCTTCGCCCTGTTCAATCTGGACGCCGCCTCCAATGACCTGGTGAACGCGGACTACTGGATCGGCCTGCCGCTGAGCTATCGCCGCGGACCGTGGTCGTTCGTGACGCGCGTGTATCATCAGAGCTCGCACCTGGGCGACGAGTTCATCCTCGGCAATCCCGGTGTAAACCGGATGAACCTCAGCTATGAGGACCTGGAGGCGCTCGTCTCGTATGAGTGGGAGCGCTGGCGCCTCTACGGCGGCGGCGGTTACCTGCTGCACAGCGAACCCGAGCTCGCCCGCGGGCACTGGCAGGCGGGGACGGAATTCGTCCAGCCCGGCGTCGGCGGCGGGTTGAGCCTCATCGCCGCCGCCGACGTCCAGGCCTGGGGCGAACTGGACTGGCGGCGCAGCGGCTCGTTCCAGGCCGGGTTCGAGTTCAGGAACACCAACCGGCGGCGGGTGCGATTGATGTTCGAGCATTTCCGCGGGCATTCCCCGAACGGCCAGTTCTATCGCGACCGCCTGCGTTATTCCGGCGTCGGTGTTTATTTCGGCTTCTGAATCGCGGCTGACGCGGTTGGCGTCACCGGGGGCCCCGTACTATCCTTGACATGGTAAGCTCGACAGCAGGCGGACAATGAACAAGAAAACCATCATCCAGATCGCAGTGCTGGTTCTGCTCGCGGCCGCGGCCGCGGGCGTGTATCTGTTCCCGCACGAGGCCGAGAAGGCCCTGGGCTTCGTCACCCGCTTCTTCGAGGAGAAGCTCGCCGAGCCCAAGGCGCCGTCGCCCGCCGCCGAACACCGCCCCGCCGCGGGCGCGCCGGCGGGAAGAAGGGTCCGTCCGAGCGCCGCCGCCATTCCCACGCATCCGGCTAAGGGACAGGTGCGGGGCGCGCCGTTCGTGGTGGACGGCGCCCGGATCGAGAACGCCGTGCTGACACTGTTTCAGGGGAAGGACGGCTCCGCCGAGATGCTGCTCACCATCGCCCCGGTGGGCATGACCTGGGAGGCGCCGGCGGGAACGACGATCAAGGTGGCGGAAAAGGCGGCCGGAGCGCCGCGCGTCCAGTTGAGCTGGAAGGAGGAGGGCAAGCTCAGGCACGAGCAGTTCGGCGAGAACTACACCCTGCAACTCGAATTCGAGACGGAGAAAAACGGGAAGCTGCCGGGCCGGATCTCGCTGGTCCTGCCGGACGAGGGACGGAGCACGGTCGCCGGAACATTCGAGGCCGAGATTCGCGGCTTTCGCATCGTCAACGGCAAGCCGGATCTCGCCAGCGACTCCGTGGGCACCTTCGAGTTCCTCGCCCTGCGCGAGCTGTTGAAGGACGATCCCGACAAGGCCGTCAAGGACATCGTCTTTCGCGACGGCCGTCTTGCGCCGGCGGACGATGTCATGCCCGCGACCGGCTACATTGAAATGGAATATCGCGTCGGTGACGGCGCCCCGACCGGCCGGCGGTTTCAGTTCGTGAAGGACAAGGGCGAGTGGCAGATCCTGCGCACGCTCGGGTCCAACGAGATTGACGCCGCGCATCCGCTCGCGGCGCCGAGCCCCAAGAAGGCCTCGCCCGCGTTGTTCTATTATCTGGCGGCGAAACGGCTGGAGGCCGAGATTCAGAAGAAACACCCGCGGCAGGGCGTCTACGGCGTGGAATTCACGGAGCGTCACAGCGACAAGCACAAGGTCGCCGTCACCGAAGTGAGCTATCGCCTGGGCGTGGACGCGAAGCCCATGCGGATCGTCTATCTGTTCCGGCTCAAGCCCGGCGGCTGGACGCTGGAGCGTGAGCTGGGCGCGCGCGAAAAGCTCAACATCAACACCGGCAAGATCGAGAAGCGCTGACCGGTCGCCGCCGTCAGGCGACGGGCTTCACCATGGTGGCCTGCAGGCCCTTCGGACCCTTCTCGCTCTCGAACTCCACCTGCTGCCCCTCGGCCAGCTTCTTGAAGCCGTCTTCCTGGATCACGGAGTAGTGCACGAACACATCCGCGCCGCCTTCCTGGGGGGAAATAAAACCGTATCCCTTGGACTCATTGAACCACTTCACCGTACCTATACGCATTACCAATGACCTCTTAATAGATGAATGGAAGATCAAGCTGCTGAAATAGTGGGTATTTCACGCGGACATCGGTGCAAAAGCCAACATACCAGCAAACTTGCAGCGCGAGGCTGCAAATTCAGTATATATACGGATTTGCGACGGTGTACAGCGCCGGCCGGCGGCGCGATGACGAATGAATAATATTGTTTGACGCAAAGGCGCGAAGACGCAAAGAAAAAACGCCGCCGGATCCTTGATGATTAAGAAGATTTGTTCCGATTCTCTTTGCGCCTCAGCGTCTTTGCGTCGAAAACTCATAAGAAATTAGTCATTTGAAGGTCGCGGTTACAGGTTGTAGCCGGTCTCGTTGTGCTGCGTGATATCCAGACCCTCGGTCTCGTGCTCTTGCGATACGCGCAGACCGGTGACGGCGTCCACCACCTTCAGGATCACGTAGGTGAGCGCCCCCGACCAGATAATGGCGCTGGCGACGCCGGTGAGCTGCGTCATTATCTGCCGGCCCATGGTCGCGTCGCCGACGTAGCCGACGCCGCCCAGCGTCGTCGCCGCGAACACGGCGGTGAGGACGGTGCCGATTATCCCGCCCACGCCGTGCACCGGGAAGACGTCGAGCGAATCATCCACGTGCAGCTTGCGCTTCATGTAATTGGTGGCGAAGAAGCACGCCGCGCCCGCCGTGACGCCGATGGCGAGCCCCCCGAGCGGCCCGACGAAGCCCGAGGCCGGGGTGATGGTGCCGAGCCCCGCGACCATGCCGGTGACGATGCCGAGCACGCTGGGCTTCTTGTAGAGCACCCACTCGCACAACATCCACGTGAGCGCGCCGGCGGCCGCGGCGATGTGCGTCACCAGCATGGTCATGCCGGCGGTGCCGTCGGCCGCGAGCGCGCTGCCGGCGTTGAATCCGAACCAGCCGACCCACAGCATGGAGGCCCCGGCCACGGTCATGGTCAGGTTGTGCGGCGGCATCGCCGTCTGCGGGAAGCCCTTGCGCCGTCCGAGCACGAGCGCCGCCACCAGCGCCGCCACGCCGGCGTTGATGTGCACCACGATGCCGCCGGCGAAGTCCATCACCCCCAGCTTCTGCAGCCAGCCGTCGCCCCAGACCCAGTGGCACAGCGGCACGTACACGAGCACGAGCCACAGCAGGCTGAACAGCAGCATCGAGGAAAACTTCATGCGCTCGGCGAAGCCGCCGACCACGAGCGCCGGCGTGATGATGGCGAACGTCATCTGGAACATGGCGAACACGGTTTCGGGGATCGTGCCCTTGAGGGCGCCGACGCCGATGCCGACCATGAACGACTTGGCGAGGCCGCCGAGCCACTGGTTGAAGGCGCCGCCGTCGCCGAACGCGAGGCTGTAGGCGAACGCCACCCACACGACCGAAACCAGGCAGGTGATGGCGAAGCACTGCATCAGCACCGACAGCACGTTCTTGGTGCGCACCAGCCCGCCGTAGAACAGCGCGAGGCCGGGGATGGTCATGAACAGCACCAGCACCGTCGCGGTCAGCATCCAGGCGGTGTTGGCCATGTTGAGCGCCGGCGCCTCGGCCGCCGCGGCCAGCGACGGCAGTGCGAGCAGCCCCGCGAGCAACGCCGCGGACGTGTTTTTGTATAGACGGGTTATCATGATTCTGATCTCCAGCTGAAGGATTATTGTTTTAGCAGCCCCAACAGAATGAAATCAACCGCCAGTACGCCAGGCTTTTCATTCTCAATTATTTGCTTCTCTTGGCGTCTTGGCGGTTCAAGACCGTATTCATTTTTGTTAGAGACTTTTTAGAGCGCGGCCGGGCCGGTCTCGCCGGTGCGGATGCGGACGACCTGCTCGAGGTCATAGACGAAAATCTTGCCGTCGCCGATCTTGCCGGTTTTGGCGTTTTGAACGATGGTTTCGACCACCCGGTCCACCATCTCGTCGCCCACGGCCACTTCGATCTTGGTCTTCGGCAGGAAATCCACCACGTACTCCGCGCCGCGGTAAAGCTCGGTGTGTCCCTTCTGGCGCCCGAAGCCCTTGACCTCCGTGGCGGTCATGCCCTGGACGCCGATGCCCGACAGGGCGGCGCGCACGTCATCGAGCTTGGATGGTTTGATGATGGCGGTGACGAGTTTCATTATTTTTCTCCTGTGTGCGAATGCGGATATCCGGGCGGCGTTCCGGCTGCAGGCGGCGCCGGACCCGCCGCTGTTCTCCTGGTTGCCTTCCGGAACGCGGCTGGATGATACGAAAAGCCCCAGGTGAAATAAATAAGCGAATACTAATATTCCTCTGGGCGCGGCGGCTTGGCCGCGGGACGCGCCTGCCGCAGACTACGCGTCCATGCGCCAGTTCGGATCAATCCTCACCGTCCTCGCCCTGGCCTACGCCGGTTTTCTGGCCCTGATCTATGTGCTGCAGGCGCGGCTTATATATTTTCCCGTGCGCGAGCTGGCCGTGACGCCGCAGGCCCGCGGGCTTCAGTACGAGGACGTATACATAGATACCGAAGACGGCGTGCGGCTCAACGCCTGGTTCGTGCCGGCGCGGCCCGAGCGCGCGGTGCTGCTCTACTTTCACGGCAACGCCGGCAACATCTCCCACCGCGTGGAGCGCACGGCGCTGTTTCACCGCCTGGGGCTGAGCGTGCTGGTGCTCGACTACCGCGGTTACGGCCGGAGCGGCGGGACGCCGTCGGAGGACGGCACCTACCGCGACGCGCGCGCCGCGTGGCGCTATCTGATCGAGACGCGGCGCGTCGCGCCGGACCGGATCGTGCTGTTCGGCCGCTCGCTCGGCGCGGCGGTGGCGGCGCGTCTGGCCGCGGAGGTCGGACCGCGGGCGCTGATTCTCGACTCGGCGTTCACCGCGGCGGCGGATCTCGGCGCCGAGGTCTATCCGTGGCTGCCGGTGCGGTGGCTCGCGCGCTACCGCTATCCGACGCTGGAGAACCTGAAGAAAGTGAACCGCCCGGTGCTCATTGTCCACAGCCGCGACGACGAGATCATTCCGCTTCGTCACGGGCAGGAGCTGTTCGCCGCGGCCAACGCGCCTAAGCAGTTTCTCGAAATCCGCGGCGGGCACAACGACCCCTTTTTCCTGACCAGCCCCGCCTATGCGGAAGGCGTGGGCGCGTTTCTCGCGCGGCACGCGGCGGCCGCTGAATCTGATTAAGTATGATTATTTGCCGCAAAGATGCGGAGGGCGCAAAGAAAAGCATGGATAAGCAACAACAAAAATAACCGCCAAGACGCCAAGGTCGTCAAGAAAGACTATTTTTCAACGGTAAAAAAACTTGGCGTTCTTGGCGTCTTGGCGGTTCAAAATCGTATTCATTTTGTTAGAGGCTTCTTAGTGCTGGTGGCCGCCTTCGCCGTGCACGTGGCCGTGGGTGAGCTCCTCGTCGGTGGCGGTGCGGATGTCCGTGATCTCCACGTCGAAGCTCAGGGTCTTGCCGGCGAGCGGGTGGTTGGCGTCGAGCAGCGCGCCATTTTCCGTCAGCCGCACCACGGTCAGGGTGATCCGCCCGTGCTCGCCCTCCGCGAACACCCGCGCGCCGGCCTCGATTTTTATGTCGGGCGGGAAGTGCTCGCGCGGCGCCTCGAAGATCATCTCCGGGTTCTTCTCGCCATAGCCCTCCGCCGGCGCCACCGTGACCTTGGACTTGTGTCCGACACCGGTGCCTTCGAGCGCCTTCTCCAGCCCGGGGATGATGTTGCTGTGGCCGTGCAGGTAGGAGAGCGGCTCGCGGCCGCGGCTGGTGTCGAGCACCTCGCCGCTGTCGTCGGTGAGGGTGTAGTGCATGGAGACCACCATGCCGCGCGCTGCTTTCATCGGGATGTCCTCAAAATAGGGGGAAAACGCCGCCACTATAGCTTATCACCGGCGCCGCAGCCGCAAATTTTTTTCGATCGGAGGTCATTAGAAACACACTGTGTGAAACACTTTATCCGCAGATTAACGCAGATTAAAAATGCAGCGTAAATTATTATTGGAACCACAGATGAACACAGATAAACACAGATAGAAATAACATCGTTTCCCGCGCTCGATCCTTTATCTGTGTTCATCCGTGGTTCCGTCGTTGTCTTTCCTCCGCGTCTCTGCGCCTCCGCGGTGAAAATTATCCTGGCCAATGTTCCGGGCCGGGGCTATATATTTAGCGTAACGGCGGACCCGCCGCATCGTACCGGCACACGCATGCGCAGGAGCAAAATAAGACAGGGGCGCGGCGCGGCGCGCCCGCGAACCGTCCCCTACGGCGCCTGGAAATCCCCGATAACCACCGATCTCATCGTCGCCGGCGCGGTCGGCTTCACCCAGATCGCGGCCGACGGCGCCGACATCTATTGGGGCGAGCTGCGCCCGACCGAGGGCGGCCGCATCGCCATCGTGCGCCGCCGCGGCGAGCGCGCGGAGAACGTGCTGTGTGCGCCGTACAACGCCCGCACGCGCGTCCACGAGTACGGCGGCGGGGCCTTCGCCGTCGCCGGCGGCGTGATCTATTTTTCCAATTTCGCCGATCAGCGGGTCCACCGCCTGACGCCGGGCGGGGCGCCGCAGCCGATCACGCCGGAAGGCGACTGGCGCTACGCCGACGGCGTCGTTGACCGCGGTCGCCTGATTGTCGTGCGCGAGGATCACGGCGTCTTGCGTGAGCCGCGCAACGAGCTTGTGGCGCTCGATCTCGAGGGCCGGCGCGAGGCGCTGGTGCTGGCCACCGGACGCGACTTTTATTCGTCCCCGCGCCTGAGCCCGGACGGAAAGTTGCTCGCCTGGCTTTGCTGGGATCATCCCAACATGCCCTGGGACGGCACCGAGCTGTGGCTGGCGGAGATCCGGGACGACGGGACGCTCGGGAGCGCGGAGCGCGTGGCCGGCGGCGCGGAGGAATCCGTTTTTCAGCCGGAGTTCGCGCCCGACGGCGCGCTCTACTTTGTTTCCGACCGCGACGGGTGGTGGAATCTCTATCGCCGGCGCCGCGGGCGGGACGAGCCGCTGGCGCCGATGGCGGCGGAATTCGGGGCGCCGCAGTGGGCCTTCGGCATGTCCACCTATGCGTTCGTGTCGGACGCGACGCTGGCCTGTGCCTTCAACGGGAACGGAACCTGGCGCCTCGCCCTTCTGGATCTGGCTTCCGGCCGGTTGGAGCCGGTGAAAACGCCCTATACCGAAATCAGTTCGGTCACCGCCGTTGCCGGCGCGGTCGTGTTCATCGGCGGCTCGGTTTCGCAGGCGCCGGCGGTGGCGCGCTACAGCCCGGCGACACACCGCTGCAAGGTGTTGCGGCGCTCGGTGTTGGAGGCGGTCCATCCCGGTTACCTGTCGCGGCCCGAGGCGGTGGATTACGCGAGCGCCGGCGGCGCGCTGGCGCACGCCTTTTACTATCCGCCGCGCAACCGCGACTTCCGCGCGCCGGCGGGCGAGAAACCGCCGCTGCTGGTATTGAGCCACGGCGGGCCGACGGCGGCGGCCTCAAGCGCGCTCAATCTCAAGGTCCAATACTGGGCCAGCCGGGGCTTCGCCGTGCT
>Ga0154927_1049_pt2 | contig 9240 bp, 9 predicted proteins | sample RifCSPhighO2_01_FD_105895 | JGI IMG/M metagenome (GOLD analysis project Ga0154927, IMG submission 105895) | Candidatus Muproteobacteria bacterium RIFCSPHIGHO2_01_FULL_65_16 | reverse complement strand
GCGAGAAGCTGAAGTGGTTCGAGCCGGAAAAAGGCGGTGATTACTGACATCTGCATAAATAATGTCCTATTTAAGGCGTAAAGAAAGCTGACCATGTTTGATGAACGAGCGCAGCAAAGGTTGGTTGTGAGCGATCGCCCGGGCGGTCTGTTGCGTGCGTTTGAGGAGATCGCGCAGCTCGGTGGGTGCGAAGTTGGCCAGCGGGTTCATCTTGGCGTAGCCCCAGATCAACTCCACGGGATTGAGCTCGGGGGCGTAGCCCGGCAGCAGATGGGCGTGCACGCGCCGGTGGCGGCCGAGCCAGGCGCCGACCGGACCTCGGTGGTGGGCTTGCAGCCGATCCCACACCAGCTCGATCGGGGCGCGCACGGTGCGCGCCAGCGCCTTCACAAAGGCGAGAATCGCCTCGCCGTCGTAGTTGGCGTCGGGCAGAAAACCAAAGTGGCTGCGTACCTGTTTCCGGCGCGGAGAGACCGTCAGTGCGGCGATCACCGAGACCTTGCGCCGCGAGCGGCCCCGTTGCGTGAGGACCGGGGTTTGTCCGCGGGGTGCCCACGTCCGGCGCAGGTGCGGGGCCATCAGAAAACCGGCTTCGTCTATGAAGACGAGTGCCGCCCCGCGGCGCGCGGCGTTTTTTTTACCCGCGGCCAGTCCTCCTTCACCCAGCGGGCAATGGCCGCCTCGTCGCGCTCCAGCGCCCGGCGCCGCGGCGTCTGCGGACTCCACCCGAGGGCGTGGAGCACGCGCCCCACGTGATCGACATGGTAGTCAACGCCAAAGCGATCGCGGATCAGGCGCGCCACGCGCGCACAGGTCCACAGCTCGGTGGGAAACCCGCAATCGCGCGCACCCTTGAGCAAGAGTTGCTCCAGGCGGCGTTTGTGCTTTGCCACCAGGGCACACGGTCGGCCTGGCGCGGGTCTGGCCTCGATGCCCGTGGCCCCTGCACGCCGATGCGCTGCCTTCCAGCGCCGCACACTGCGTCGATCCACGCCCACGCGGCTCGCCACGTCCACGGGCGCGATACCTTCTTTAAGCAGCGCGATGGCGCGCTCGCGCCGTCGTTGCAACTCCTCTGGGCTTCCGGCAGGTCTCATGGGACACCTCCTGCCCATAGGATAGGTCATTATTTATGCAGGAATCAATAGTGACTGGTGACTAGTCACGAGTTACGAATCACGAGTCACGGCCTTTTTCCTTCCCAGGCCGTGTTCGACGGCGAGGACGGCGGCCTCGACGCGCGAGTGCACGCCGAGCTTGCGCAGGATGGATTTCACGTGCAGCTTGACCGTGCCGTCGGTGATGTCGAGGGCGCGCGCGATCAGCTTGTTGCTCAGGCCCGCGGCGACATAGCCGAGGATTTCATGCTCTCGCGGGGTAAGTTCGGAGAACGGGGCGCCGGCGCGCCGCGGCGGCGCGGCCTCGGCCGGCTGGGTCTGCACGATGCGCGTGAGCGCGCCGACCATCTCCTTGGCCACGATATTCTCGCCGCGGCGCGCGGCCTCAAGCGCCGGGAGCAGCTCCTCCGGTTCCATGTCCTTCAGCAGGTAGCCGGCGGCGCCGCCGCGCAGCGCCGCCTGCAGGTCCGAGTCCTCGCGGCTCATGGTGAGCATGACGACCGGCGCCGTCACGCCGCTCGCGCGCAGCTTCTCCAGGGTCTCGATCCCGCTCATGCCGGGCATCTTCACGTCGAGCAGGATCACGTCCGGCCTGTGCGCCAGGGCCTGGCGCACGCCTTCCTCGCCGCCGCCGACCGAGGCCGATATCTCGAGCCCGCGCGAGCGCAGCAGCTCCTCGATGCCTTTGCGCACCAGCGCGTGATCGTCAATCAGCAGGACGCGCACCTATCCACCCGCCGCCCGTGATTTGGCCGCCAGCGGCGGCGAGTGGAAGATCAGAATCAGGCGCGTGCCCTCGCCGGGCTCGCTTTCGATCACGAGCTCGCCCGAAAGGCGCGCGGTGCGCTCGCGCATGACGGCGAGCCCGATGTGCTCGCCGGCCCGGGCGTCGGACACCTCCGCCATGCCGAGACCGTCGTCCTCGATCAGCACGGTGTAGAGGTCAGCCTCGTTGTTCAACAGGATGCGGACGTTACGCGCCTGGCTGTGCTTGCGGATATTCGTGAGCGCCTCCTGGATGATGTAGAACACCTGGATCTCCTGGGCCGGCGTCAGCTTGAGCTCGCGGCACTCGTTCTGGAAGAACACCGCGATGCCGGATTCATCGCGGAAGCGCTGGACCATGTCCGTTATCGCCGGCACCAGGCCGCGATCGTCAATCTTGAGGCGGAAGTTGGCGAGCAGCTCGCGCAGGCTCGTGTGCGCCTCCTCCACGGCGGCGCGCAGGCGGCGCACCTCGTCCTGCGCCGTGGGCAGGTCCTTCTTGTGCAGCGTCTCGCCCAGCATCTTCAGTTGCAGCCGTATCCCCACCAGCGACTGCGCCAGCGAGTCGTGCAGCTCGTTGCCGAGCGCGGTGCGCTCCTCCATGATCGCCAGCCGCCGCGCATCGCTGTCGAGCCGCGCCTTGACGACGACCAGCCCCAGATGCCGGCCGATGCTGATCAGCAGGTCGCGCATGTCCTCGCCCAGGGCCGACAGCGGACGGTCGAGAAACAGATTGTACACCCCGAGGACGCGGTCCTGGTGCTGGATCGGCACCACCACGAACTCGGTGCAGTCGCGCGGCAGCATGGGCATGCCGAGTATCTTCGCGCACGGCTGCGTCCCGTGCTGCACCCGGATGTCGCCCCCGGTTATGGCCCAGCCGCACTGGCACAGGCCGATGTCCAGCAGCTGGTCCTTTTCCACCACCGCCGGATCCAGCCCGCGGCTCGCGACCAGGCGTGTCTGATGATTGTCGTTGAGCAGCCGCACCGCGGCGGCGCGCGCGTCCACAAGCTCGATGAAGGTGTCGAGGAAGCTTTCGAGCAGTTTGTCGAGGTCGCCGGCCCTGCTGAGACTCGAGGCGACGTCATAGAGCACGTCCAGCGACTGGGTCTTGCGCGCCAGCCGCACCGTCTGCGCGCGCTCGCGCTCGTCCTTCCGGCGGCTCAGGGACCTGAACTCGTCGCCCAGGCGGTTGATGTCGCGCGCGAGGTCGGCGAGCTCGTCGTCCTCCGCCGCCGGCATGCGCGCCGACAGCTCGCCGTTGCGCATGCGCCGCGCCCATAGCCGCAACTGCGCCAGCGGCCCGAGCAGGTCGCGGCGGACGCGCGCGACGATCAGCCCCAGGATCGCGCCGCCCGCGAGCAGGATTGCGAGCTGCGCCAGGTAGAACCAGCGGGCGGTTTCCGGTTGCCGGTTTGCGAGGAAGCCGACGAGCGCCGCGGCGCCCAGGGCCACGGCGAGCGCGGCCGTGAGCAGACCGAGCCGTCCCCACGCCGGGCGGTCGCTGTCGGCGTTTGCGGCGGGCGGGGTTGTCGAGCGGATAGCTTGGGCCACGATTTTGTCCGGCGCGGCGGTCATAAGGTGCGCGGTCTCGGTGTGTTGCGCGAACCAGAGCGCAAGATCATAACAGATCGCCGGCGAAATGGGACGCCGGGGCGCGCGTGGATCTCAGCCCGCGGCGTCGCCGGCGGCCGGTTTGGTGTGCGCGGGATCGTTGGGATTGAAGAATATGAACTGGTGTTCGCCCGGCTTGATCTCCACGTAATCCAGGACCGCGCCCATGAGCAGCTCCTTGGCGCCGTCGGCGATCAGAATGTCCACGCCTTCCGAGGTCAGGTGGACGTCGCCCGCGCCCTTGTCGTCGAAGCCCAGGCCGTATTCGATGGCGCCGCCGTCACCCAGGCGCACGGCGATGCGTAGAAACATCCCCCGCGCCTGGCTGCTTTCGGCGGACTTGCGGATATGTTCCGCCGCCGCTTTGGTGACGGTGATCATAGAAAAGTTACAAGTAGCAAGTTACAAGTGGCAAGTAGGCTCAATCGCTTTCTTGCTACTTGCAACTTGCCACTTGCTACTCGCTTTTTGACATTGACGCACAAACTCGACAAACCGCGCGGTCCAGTGGTTGCCCTCGAGGTCGCGCATGTGGCTGTAGCAGGCGAGGACGTTGTTGTAAACGATGCCGTCGCGGCGGCCGTCCACGCCGGCGCCGCGCAGGACTTCGTAGGCATATTCCAGATCGGGGGCCAGGTTCTCGAGGCCGGAATAGTGGAATTCATGGGCCTTGATCTCCGCCGCGGCGCCGCCGGCGCCGGCCGCGGGCCAGGGCCCCTTGCCGGTTTCGCGCAGCAGCACGTAACCCCGCCCCTGGGGCTTGGCGTGCATCACGGTGTCGGCCGGAATCGCGCCCACCATCTCGCAGCGTCTGCCGTTCCAACTGATGCCGCGCGTGAGGTACATCAAGCCGCCGCACTCGGCGTAGACCGGCAGACCGCCGGCGATCGCCCGCTTGATGTCGCGGCGCAGGGCCGCGTTCGCCTGCAGCGCCTCCATGTGCGTTTCGGGAAAGCCGCCGCCGAGAAACAGGGCGTCCACGGCCGGCAGGCGCGGATCGCGCAGGGTGTCGAACGGGACCAGCTCGGCGCCGGCGGCGCGCAGCGCCTCCAGGTCTCCCGGATAGTAAAAGCCGAAGGCCGCGTCGCGCGCAATCCCAAGTCTTATCGAAGTCGCGCGCAGCGCGCTCGGCTCGCCTCGACCGAACGGGAGACTTTCACCAACTCCCCCTCTCCCGCCAGAGCGGGAGAGGGGGAGGGGGGAGGGTTCCTTGCCTGCGTCTTCCAAATCCCCGCTCCCGCTTGCGGGAGAGGCCCGGGTGAGGGTGCTTGCAAAACCAGCGGGTACGGGCAACGCCGGAGCCGCGGCCGCGACGGCGAGCAGCCGATCCAGATCCACCTGGCGCGCGACGACCGCGGCGATGGCGGAGATTTTTTCCAGCGCCGCGCCGGATTCATTGCTCGGCATGAGCCCCAGGTGGCGCTCGACGATGGCCAGGCTTTCGTCCTCGTGCACGGCGCCCAGGACCGGCACGTCGGTGTAGTGTTCGATCACGCCGCGCAGCCGCGATTCGTGACGCGCGCCGCCGAGCCGGTTGAGGATGACGCCGGCGATGCGGATGTCACGATCGAAGGCCTGATAGCCGAGGATGAGGGGGGCGATGCCGCGGGTCATGCCGCGGGCGTCAATGACCAGCACCACCGGCGTCCCCAGCAGTTGCGCCAGGGCGGCGTTGCTGTTGCCGCCGTCCAGCGCGAGGCCGTCGTACAGCCCCTTGTTGCCCTCGATGAGGGCGAGATCGGCGCCGCGCGCGCGGGCGACGAACGTCCGCAGGATTTCACCGCGTCCCATGAGATAAAAATCAAGGTTGTGGCAGTCGCGCCCGGAGGCGAGACTCAACCACATGGGGTCAATATAGTCGGGGCCCTTCTTGAACGGCTGCACCGCGAGGCCGCGCGCGCGCAGGGCGGCGGCGAGCCCGAGCGTGATCGTGGTCTTGCCGGAAGACTTGTGCGCGGCGGAGATCAATAGGCGATTCATGTTTTCACCTCCAAGACAACCGAACTACTCAACGCAAAGGCGCAGAGGCGCAGAGAAAGACAGAATGGATCGTGTTGAAACCGAAAACGAATTTCCTCCGCGTCTTTGCGTCTCTGCGTTGAGTTGTTGCATCATGCTGCCCCGGTCTTATGGTGTGGGTCGTCGTCGGTGTCGGCGAGCGACTCCGGCAGGAACGGCAGCGCCTTGAGCGCGAGCGCCACCAGGGCGAGCGCGATGCCGATCCCGCCGGCGCCGAGCAGCACTTCCGGCAGGCTCGGACTGTAGGCCGCGATCGCGCCATCGCCGAAGCCGCTGCTGACTTCCTTGCCCGGGAACAGCGGCATTGGCCAGGCCTGGCCGCCGATGAGGAACACGTACATCTGCGCCAGCCCCCCGAGCAGCACGAGCACGCAGCCGAAGGCGATCAGGGCGCGCGCGCCGGCGCGCGCCGTGAAAAAAATCAGCAGCGGGAGCACGCTCCCGATCAGGACCTGGCCGATCCAGAAGGTCCTGGTGTACACGCCGCCGTCGAGCAGCAGGAAACGTTCCACGCCCTGGCGTTCGGCGAGGTAAAGATTGGTCAGGTGATGCACGGCGACGAAGTAGAGCACGGCGAGAACGAACACGCCTTGCAGATTCTTGAGCCGCCGCAGCAGCTCGTCACCGAGCGGCCGGCCCGTCCCGCGGCAGGCGGCGAGCAGCACCAGAATGAAGATCGCGCCCCCGAACGAGAGCGACATGGCGATGAACAGCGGCGCGAGCACGGCCGCGTCATACGCCTGGCGCGCGACCAGAAAACCGAAGATCGAGCCGGTGCCGGTGGTAAGCACGAGCCGCCAGGCGAAGGCGAACACGCCCACGGGCCGGCTGTAGGCGTTCAGGCGCCGTTCGAGCATCATCCAGAGGTAGACGACGACGAGGGCGATGAAGCCGGTGTACAGAAATATATTCCAGGCGAAGATTGATTTGAAATTGTAATGCGTCATGGCGACGATCAGCCGGTCCGGCCGGCCCAGGTCCAGCACCAGCACCGCCAACCCGCCCGCGAGCAGGGCGATGGCGAGCAGCCCCGAAAGCCGCGCCAGCGGCTTGTACGGCGCGCGGCCGAAGACCGCGGCGACGGACGCGGCGTTGAGCGCGCCCGAGGCGGCGACGATCAGGAACACCGCGAACACGTGCGGCGTGCCCCAGACGATCTGGTTGCTCATGCCCGTGACCCAGTGGCCGTTGTGCTCCATGTACCAGGCGGCGGCGAGGCCCGCGGCGACGAGCGCGCCGAGCAGCGCGAGCAGGGCGTAGTAGCCGAGGCTCCTTCCTTCGATCTGGCGATAATGAATGTGTGTCATGGGTTCGTGATTCGTAACTCAGTCCTCAGTCTCTTAGCTATCAGCTATCAGCTAAAAACCCTGCTGGCCCATCCGTGCCTAGATATTCTGATAGCGAACGCCGGTGTTCAGATTCAGATCGGGGCGGATCTGGAGCGAGGACGCGCGCGCGAGGCGCCGGGCGATCTCGCTCTGTCCGTCCTTGAGGTCGCCGAAGACCATGGCCTTGTTGCCGTTCTTGCCGCACGCCTCGACGCAGGCCGGGATCCCACCCGCGTCCACGCGGTGCACGCACAGGGTGCAGGACTCGACCGTGCCCTTGCCGCGCGGGGCGTGGTGCTTCTGATTCGTCACGTCCTCGTGGACGAACGAGCGCGCCTGGTACGGACAGGCCATCATGCAGTAGCGGCAGCCGATGCAGATGTGCTTGTCCACGAGCACGATGCCGTCGGCGCGCTTGAACGACGCCCCGGTGGGGCATACGTCCACGCACGGCGGGTCCGCGCAGTGCTGGCACATGAGCGGCAGCGCCTGGACATGGCCGGTCTGCCGGTCCGTGAGCGTGACCTTGCGGATCCACTGCGCGTCGGTGGCCGGCCGGCCGTGCCCGTCCCAGCCGTTTTCATCGCGGCAGGCGGTGACGCAGGCGTCGCAGTCGCCGCACTTCGAGGCGTCTATGAGCAGGCCCCAGCGCCTGCGGCCGGTCGCCGCCTCTTCCGGGGCGCGGGCGCGCGCGAGCTCGATCAGGCGCAGCCCCGGCGCGAGCAGCGTGGCGGTGACGGCCGCGGCCCCCAGTCCCAGCACGTCGCGGCGATTCATGCTCACGGTGTTTTCCCCGACACGGCCCGTCTGACGTTTTCCGCCGCACGCGCCCGGACCGCCGCGGGCCGCACGCCGGCGGTGTTGCGGGCCTCCTGCTCCGGCTTGTCGGAGTGGCAACTGAAGCAGTCGGGGCGCACCGCCGCATAGGCGTGGCACGACTCGCAGAAACCGTCCTTGCCGCGCACGCTGCCGGTCTTCGGGTCGGCGTGGCAGTTGATGCAATTCTTCAGGCTGTGCCTGGTCGTGCGGATGCCTTTGTGCATGGTTTCATCCCGCTGATGCAGGATGTACTTCATGTGGTTGCGCCGCATCTCCGCCGCCGGCTCGACGCACTGCTCGCCCTTGTAGGTGGCCATGTTCGGCAGCGGCACACGCGCGGGTTTCTTGCCGTCGTGCCCGCTATGGGCATAAGCGAGCAGCGCCCAGCCCAACGCAGCCACGGTGAACAACGCGGCAACGACGGCGACGATGGCTTTCATTTTACGAATCACGATTCACGAATCACGGTTCACGGCCGTTCAATGGTCTCCCATCCCCATCTTGATATAGCCGGTGGGGCAGACGTCGGCGCAGATGTGGCAGCCGATGCACATAGCATAGTCGGTGTACACATAGCGCCCGAAGGTGTACTCCGATTTCGGCGTCTTCTTGACCGCCACCTGCGGGCAGAAGATCACGCAGTTGTCGCACTCGAAGCACATGCCGCAGCTCATGCAGCGCTTGGCCTCGGCCACGGCCTGTTCCTCGGTGAGCACCGTGATGCGCTCCTCGAAATGGCCCAGCACCTGCTCGGCGCTGACCGGCTTTTCGGCGCGCTTGGTGCGCGGGGCGAACGGAAAGTGCCCGAGGTACAGCTCGTCGCTGTGGCAGATCTCCGACGCCGCGCGGTCCTCGTAATTGTGGACTGCGAAGCCGCCGACGGCCTTGCCCGCGAGCGACGTGCCGCGCAGGCCCTGGTCAATGGGACGGATGGCCTCCGTGAGCGGCTTGAACTCTTCCAGCTTCACGCCCGTCTCCTGCAGCTTGGCCAGGAGGTTGAAGTGGTGCACGTCCACCTTCGGACGTTTGCCCGGGTCCCGGTGTTCGAGATAGTGGGCGATGCTCTCGGCGGCGATCGAGGCCTGGCCGATCACCGTCGTCAGCAGGTGCGGGCGGATGATGTCGCCGCAGACGAAATAGCCCGGCTTGTTCGGCACCTGGTAATGCTTGTCGGCGTTCATCAGCCCCTTGCCGTTGTCGAATCCCTCCATGCCTTGAAAGTTTCCGACCTGGCCGATGGCGGACACGATCAGGTCGCACTCGATGTCGAACTCGGTTCCCTTCTTCTCCACCGGCTTGCCGCCGGAGTGGTCCACCTCCACCACGCGCAGCGCGGTGGCGCGGCCGCCCGCGTCGCGGATGACCGCCACCGGCTGCAGGCTGCCGCGGATTTTGACGCCTTCGCGCCGCGCGTCCTCGATCTCGTGCCTGGCGGCGGTCATCTTCTCCACCGGGTAGCGCGAGATCAGGAGCACGTCCGCGCCCTCGCGCCGGGCCGAGGTGGCGACGTCGTGCGCGGTCTGTCCGAGCACGACATTCTCCGGACGCTCGCTCTCCTTGATGTCCTTGATGTA
>Ga0154927_1019_pt3 | contig 9241 bp, 10 predicted proteins | sample RifCSPhighO2_01_FD_105895 | JGI IMG/M metagenome (GOLD analysis project Ga0154927, IMG submission 105895) | Candidatus Muproteobacteria bacterium RIFCSPHIGHO2_01_FULL_65_16 | reverse complement strand
ATCCGACCCATCCGAACGTGGATTACGCCTATTACCTCAAGGGGCTGATCAACTTCCACGGCATACGCGACCTGCTCAACTGGCTGCTCGGCGCCAGGGACGACCTGTCCGACCGCGATCCCAAGGCGATGCACGAGTCGTACGGCGCCTTCCGCGAGCTGGTGGAGCGATTCCCCAATAGCCGCTACGCCGACGACGCCCGGCAGCGCATGATCTACCTGCTCGACGCCCAGGCCAGATACGAGATCAAGGTGGCGCGCTTTTATTACGACCACGGCGCCTACGTCGCGGCCGTCAACCGCTCGCGCTACGCGCTCGAAAACTATCCGCGCACCGCCGCGACCGAGGACGCGCTCGGGATCCAGGCCCTGGCCTACAAGAAAATGGGGATGGACAAGCTCGCCGACGACACGCTGCGGGTGCTGAAGCAGAATTTCCCGAACAGCCGCTATCTAAATGAGGTACGAGATACGAGGGCCGAGATACGAGAAAAGTAATCCGAAGAAACCGTTCTTCCCCTCGTCCCTCGCCCCTCGTACCTGCTTTTATATCGCCTCCACTCCCTGCTCGCCGGTGCGGATGCGAATGACCTGCTCCACGGGGTGGACGAAGATCTTGCCGTCGCCGATCTTGCCGGTGCGGGCGGCGGCGACGATCGCCTCGACGCAGCGCTCCACCTGCTCGTCCGTCACCACGACCTCGATCTTCACCTTCGGCAGGAAATCCACGACATATTCCGCGCCGCGATAGAGCTCGGTGTGCCCCTTCTGCCGGCCGAAGCCCTTGACCTCGGTCACGGTCAGGCCGGTCACGCCGGCCTCCGACAACGCCTCGCGCACGTCGTCCAGCTTGAACGGTTTGATGATGGCCTCGATCTTTTTCATTGGCGTCCTTTGTTGCAAGAGTATAGCCGACACCGGCGGATGCCGGTCTATTTTTTGCTCCGCCCGTCGAACCCTGAGGTTATCGGGTAACGCCGGTCGCGGCCGAAGGCGCGCGGGGTGATGCGCACGCCGGGCGGGGCCTGGCGGCGCTTGTATTCGTTGCGGTCCACCATGGCGACCACGCGCTGCACCGTCGCCGCATCGAAGCCGGCCGCGATGATGACCTCCACGGACTGATCGTTCTCCACGTAGCGCTCGAGGATCGGATCGAGCACCGGATACGGCGGCAATGAATCCGTGTCCCTCTGGTCCGGCCGCAGCTCCGCCGACGGCGGGCGCTCGAACACGCGCCGCGGGATCACCGGCGCGATCTTGTTGCGATAGTCCGCGAGCCGGTACACGAGCGTCTTGTGCACGTCCTTGATCGCGGCGAAACCGCCGGCCATGTCGCCGTAGAGCGTGGCGTAGCCCACGGCCATCTCGCTCTTGTTGCCGGTGGTGAGCACGATCTTGCCGGTCTTGTTGGAGATCGCCATCAGCAACATGCCGCGGATGCGGGCCTGGATGTTTTCCTCGGCGGCGCCGGGCTGCGTCCCCCTGAATTCCACCTTGAGCGCGGCGAGAAACGCCTCGAACATCGGCTCGATGGCGATGCTGCTGTACTTCACGCCCAGCGCCTCGGCCTGGGCGCGCGCGTCCTCCACGCTCATGGCGGCGGTGTAGCGCGACGGCATCAACACCGCCTGCACGCGGTCGGCGCCGATGGCGTCCACGGCGATGCAGAGCGTGAGCGCCGAATCAATGCCGCCCGAGAGCCCGAGCACGACCCCCTGGAACCGGTTCTTTTCGATGTAATCGCGCACGCCGAGCACGATGGCCTTGTAGGCGCTGTCTGCTTCCGGCAGCTCCGCGGCGTTCGCGCCCGGCGTCGGCGCCGCTTCCGGGAGCGCGACGTCCACCGCGACCAGATCCTCCTCGAAGGCGCGCGCGCGATGGGTGACGGCGCCGCCGGCGTCCACCACGAACGAATCGCCGTCGAACACCAGCTCGTCCTGGCCGCCGACGAGGTTGAGATACACGATCGGCACGCGGTTCCTGCGCGCGACCCCGGCGACGATATCGAACCGCTGCCGGCCTTTATTCAAATGATACGGCGAGGCGTTGATGTTGATCACCAGCTTCGCCCCCGCCTTCACCGCCTCATCCACCGGCCAACCCTCCCACACGTCCTCGCAGATGGTGAGCCCCACCGGCAGGCCGTGGATATCAACCACGCACGGCTCGCGGCCTTCGGCGAAATAGCGCTTCTCGTCGAACACGCTGTAGTTCGGCAGGCAGCGCTTGTAATAGGTCGCGGCGACACGGCCGGCGCGCAAGAGCGAGGCGGCGTTGAAGAGCTTGCCGTACTGGCGCTTGGGATGGCCGACGATGACGTCAATGCCGGAAACCGACCCGAGCAGCTCGCCCAGGCCCTCCTCCACGCGCACGGACAGGTCCGGTCGCAGCAGCAGATCCTCCGGCGGATAGCTCGTGAGCGCGAGCTCGGGAAAGACGACGGCGTGCGCCTTCAGCTCGTCGCGCGCGCGGTTCGCCGCCGCGATCATTTTCCGTACGTTGCCGGTGACGTCGCCCACCAGCAGGTTGAGCTGGGCGAGCGCGATGCGAAGGTTACCTTGTTTCATCTTGTATGATCGTTTGACGCAAAGGCGCGAAGGCGCAAAGAAGAGAAAAATAGACAGGATTAACAGGATTTTTCAGGATTAACAAGATTGTTATAAGAGTTTTAACCCTGAGTGCTTTCATCCTGTAAATCCTGTTTAATCCTGTTAATCCTGTCCATCGCTTCTTTCACCCGCGCAGCGCTTCGCGCATGCGCCGGCCGATGTCGGCCGGCGAGCGCACGGTGTGCACGCCCGCGGCCTCGAGGGCGCGGTATTTTTCCTCGGCCGTGCCGTGCCCACCCGCGATCACCGCGCCGGCGTGGCCCATGCGCCGGCCCTTGGGCGCGGTGACGCCGGCGATATAGGCCACCACCGGCTTGGTGACGTGCTGCTTTATATATTCGGCCGCATCCTCTTCCGACTGGCCACCGATCTCGCCCACAAGCACGATGCCCTTGGTCTGCGGGTCGTTCTGAAAGAGCTTCAGACAATCCACGAAGTTCAGGCCCTGGATCGGATCGCCGCCGATGCCGATGCAGGTGCTCTGGCCCAGGCCTTCCTGGGTGACCTGATGCACCGCCTCATAAGTCAGCGTGCCCGAGCGCGAGATTATGCCGACAGTCCCGGACTTGTGAATCGCGCCCGGCATGATGCCGATCTTGCACTCGCCCGGCGTGATGACGCCGGGGCAGTTCGGGCCGATGAGCGCCGCGCCCGGATAATTTTTCAGCGCCAGCTTGACCTTGAGCATGTCCTGCACCGGGATGCCCTCGGTGATGCACACGATCACCTTGATCCCGGCGGCGGCCGCTTCCAGAATGGAATCGGCCGCATACGGCGCGGGCACATAGATCATGGTCGCATCCGCGCCGGTCTGCCGGACCGCGTCGCGCACGGTGTTGAACACCGGAAGTCCGAGGTGCGTCTGCCCACCCTTGCCCGGCGTCACGCCCCCGACCATCCTGGTCCCGTAGGCGATCGCCTGCTCCGAGTGGAACGTGCCCTGCTTGCCGGTGAAGCCCTGGCAAATGACTTTGGTATCTTTGTTGACAAGTACGCTCATGACTTTCTCTTCGCGCGATACCGTGCGCGTTCTTCGGCAATGCAAAGTTCGAGTTGTGTCGCACGCTCCGGCGGCGCGACGTTTGCCACCCGCAAAGCGCGCATCGTTAGCGGCAGCCGCTCCAGGGCGCGCGGCTCAACCTTCACCGCCCCCGCTCCATAGGATTTTCCGACCAAGCTAAGATTAGCGACCGTATCTGGATGACTCAACAACACCCGCAACCGCTCGATAAAGTCCGGATCATTATCCTTCGGGTAAACACACAGAAATCCGGTAAGCGGGACCACACCGGCGCGGTTGTGAATGAAGCGTGCATTGCGTCGCCCCAAATAGGCGAAGAGGAAGGGAGGAACGCGCCGGGTTTCCATTTTGTACCATGGATTGCGCGTCTTGATGAGCGCCCTTTCGGGCAAACCCAGCTTCTCGCCAAGCCTGAGGTAACGACGCACGGCGGCGGGAAACTTCTCCGGCGATCTGCCATCCGGCGAAAACAAGAGTGTAGGACGATCTTGACCTTCAAGGCGCCGTACATCCGCGCGCGTTAATTCGTCACCGGTAACATCCCGTGTCCGGCCGATCGCGGCTGTCAGGAACTCCTTCGGGAGCTTTAACCTAGCCGCGCCCTCGACCGTCAGGAAGAAATACTCATTTGCGCCGGTTGCGATACCGCGCATGACGGTAGCAAAGTCGCCAAGTGTCGCGGGATATTTGGCGACTCTGGGTGGCCGGGACAGGCCTGTAACAATCCCTTCCCTGACAAAACGGCGTTGAACTGAAAAACTCTTTGACTCGGTATTGAACCCGGACAGCACCCAGTCACGAAGCGCAAAACCGTCCGGCTGAGTGATACGTACCCAGCGAAATTCTTCACAGGGATCCGAGCGCTCAATCATGAGAATCACGGGATTGGTATCCACGCCTGGGAACGGCGAGGCCGCCGGGTCAAACGTGATCACGGCGTCGAGCCGGTAATGCGCGGCAATCCACTGCCAGAGGGCCGCGGCGAATACTCCTTCACAGGTATCGGCGGGCACGATGAAGGCGAGCCTGCCGTTCTTTTCGAGCAGTTGCAGCGCCCGAAGCAGGAAATAGATGTGATAACCCGCGCGCGCATCGATGGCGGTACCGGTCAGATGCTTGCTGAAGGTTTTGAGCCCCGTCTTCACGTCGGCCGACAAGCGATGATGGCGAATGTACGGCGGGTTCGCGACGATCGCCTTTAACTTCGCTTTCGGTGGGTCAAGGACGAAGTCGCGTATCTCTACAGCCGAAAGATCGCGCGACGACAGCCCTGACGCCTCGGCTTCCTTCAGCGTGGCTTTGTCGATCTCTGTGCCGTGCAATTGTATGCGTACTTTTCGCAGTTCTGCCACCGCCAGCACGGCCCTGAAAAACGCCCCTGCGCCAACGGCGGGATCAAAGATCGTCCGGTGGCCCTTGGTCATGGGATACGCCGCCATGGCTTGCGCGACCCACGCCGGAGTCCAGAACTGACCTTTTTCGCGCAGCGCCTCGCGCTCAGGCCCGGACGCCGGCAGTTTCTGTGCAACCCCGACCATCGTTATGCCCGTTCCTTTGCCAGCGTATCCAGCAAGTCCAACACCCCCGGATTCAGCTCCAGGCTTCCACCTTCGAACCGCACGTACGGCAATATATGCCCATTCTTATCAGTAATGGAGGCCGCCAGAAGCTTCGGCTCCTGCTTCGCGGCGCCGAGCGGATAGGCATAGTGGTAATAGAACTTATAGATCGCCTTGTCCGTTGTAGCCCCGCCCGGCGCCTGGAACGTCTGCGTCGTCGGCAGGATGAGCTTGCGGCGAATCAAACGCTCCGCTTCATCGAGGGCCAGGCCGAAAGCGAGGTCGTAAAACACGTGCCAAACGTGAATCTTCACTCCGCTCGAGCCTTGCCATTTGCGCAGCGGCTGCCGATCCTCCTCCTTAATGATCACCGTCGGCACCACCACGCTCTTCTTCAGGCCCAACTTGCCGCCAAGGCGTCGTTGCGGACTCAGCTCAGTACCGTAGCCCGGCATCTGTGCCGCGCGCCACAGACTGGTCTCGCACTCAACGGCGATAACAGCCTCCTTAAGGATGGCCTGCATCCGACGATCGGCTTCCGCCGTGAAAGGAAGCTCTGTCACACCACCGATGTCCCCGACGAGGCGATCAATCATTGGTTGACTCGACGTTCGGAATATCAGCAGATCGGGGCGCTTGATCTTGCCGAGCCCGGCCTTGTCCAGTCGCTCGAAATAGAGCTCGAAGGCTCGAACATCATTGTCCGGGGCCGTACCGCTCGGTCCGTACGGCAGCGCAAAGAACCGCCCGGTCCCCTCCACGGCCTCAATGATGCGGTGCTCGCTCCACGCTCCTTGCGACCATCGCATCAGAAAATCACTGCCGCGAAGCCGTCGGGGGTTAAGCAGAAACTCTTGCCAATCAAGACGCCCCAACGCCGAAAGCTCGAACTCAATATCGTCGCTTGAGATACTGAGAACCCGTTCAAACAAGTGCATAGGGGATCACATCCTCAAGCTTTTTTAGCCGCGGCCACGACCTTCTGCGCCGCCTCGGTCAGGCTGTCGGCGGTGAGGATCTTCAGGCCGCTCTCCTTCAGCAGCGCCCGACCCTTGTCCACGTTTGTGCCTTCGAGGCGTACCACCACGGGGACCGAAACACCGACTTCGCGCACCGCCTTGATGATGCCCTCGGCGATCAGGTCGCAGCGCACGATGCCGCCGAAGATATTGACCAGGATCGCCCTTACCTTTTCGTCCGCGAGGATGATCTTGAACGCCTCGGCGACGCGCTCGGCGGTGGTGCCGCCGCCGACATCGAGAAAATTAGCCGGCATGCCGCCGTGCAGCTTGATCAGATCCATGGTCGCCATGGCGAGCCCGGCGCCGTTGACCATGCAGCCGATGTTGCCGCCGAGCGCGATGTAATTCAGATCGTGCGCGCGCGCCCGGACCTCCTTGGGATCGTCCTGGCTCGGATCGCGCAGCGCTTCCAGGTCCTTGTGGCGATAGAGCGCGTTGTCATCCACCTGGATCTTGGCGTCGAGCGCGAGCAGCGCGCCGTCCGCGGTCACGGCCAGGGGATTGATTTCGACGAGGTTCAAATCACGCGCGCGGAACAGCCGATAGATGCTCAGCATGATGCGTGTCAGCACGTCCACCTGCCTGTCGGCCAGCCCCAGCGCGTACGCGGCCTCGCGACACTGATAGGCCTGGAGACCCGCGATCGGATCGCAAACCGCCTTCTGTATCTGCGCGGGCGATTTCGCCGCGATCTCCTCGATGTCCATGCCGCCCGCGCCGGACACGACGAGCACGATGCGCTCCAGGGCGCGATCCACCAGGCAGGCGAGATAAAACTCGCGCGCGACCGCGCACGGGCTCTCGATCAGCAACCGTTCCACCGGCTGGCCCGCGGGACCGGTCTGATGCGTCACGAGGCGCGAACCGAGCAGGCTCTGGGCCGCCGCCTCCAGCTCCTTGCGGCCGGAAACCTTCTTCACGCCGCCGGCCTTGCCGCGTCCGCCCGCGTGCACCTGCGCCTTCACCACCCAGCTGTCGCCGCCCAGCGCCTGCGCCGCGGCCAGCGCCTCGGCCGCCGAGGCGGCAGTCTTGCCGGCGGGCGCCGGGACGCCGGCCTCCACGAGGATGGCCTTGGCCTGGTATTCGTGCAGATTCATTGTTATCGGCCTTGAGGGCGGATTATCGCCGAGAAGCCGGCCGGTTGTGAAATGGCGCGCGGGGTGGAAGCCGAAAGCGATACCAGGAAAATTCTAGCCTTTCTTCTCGTCCGTGGTACCGCGCACTTGCTGCATGAGCGCGGGCACCTTGTTCCGGACGATATCCCACAGGATGGCCTGGTCTACGCCGAAGTAGGCGTGCGCGATGATGTCGCGGAAGCCGGCGATCTTGCGCCAGTCCACGCCCCCGTAGCGGGCGCGTACGTCGTCGGGCAGCTTCTTGGCGGCCTCGCCGATGACTTCCAGGTTGCGCAAAACGGCGTCGTAGGTCTTGTCGTCGGCCAGAAAACCGGCCTTGTCCATCTCGCCGACATACCGCGATATGCGCTCGCAAGCCTCACGTACGTCGTCGAGGTAAAGCCTCCAGTCACGCGACACGCACCGCCTCTCGCTCCACAATCTGCTGCAGGCGCGGCCTGAGGGCGCCGCGGGTGACAAGATCCACGCGCCGTCCGAGCAGGTCTTCGAGGTAAAACTTGAGGTCCATGTAGCGGTCGAAATCCGCCGTTCCCTCGAACTCGACGAGCAGGTCCACGTCGCTTTGCGGTCCGGCTTCGTTACGCGCAACCGATCCGAATACAGAGAGCGCGCGCACGCCTAACGCGCCGAGCTCCGCACGGTGCGCTGCCAGCAGTTTTTCGATTGCATGACGGTTCATAATGCGCAGTGTAGCACGGGCTGGACGGCCGGACGCTCCAGAACCGTATTACTCGTACCTCAACGCCTCGATCGGGTTCAGGCGCGCCGCCTTGCGCGCCGGGTACAGCCCGAACAGGATGCCGATGCCGGCGGAAAACAGGAACGCCAGTAGCACCGCGCCCGCGGACATCGAGGCGCTCCAGCCCGCGAGCCGCGCCATCACCTGCGTGATGAGCCAGCCCACGGCCACACCGGCGACGCCGCCGGTCACGCTCACCACCACGGCCTCCGCCAGGAACTGCGCCAGTATGTCCCGCCGGCGCGCGCCCACGGCCTTGCGCAGCCCGACCTCGCGCGTGCGTTCGGTGACCGATACCAGCATGATGTTCATGATGCCGATGCCGCCGACGAGCAGCGAGATCGCGGCGATCGCGGCCAGCAACATGGACATCGTGCGGCTGCTCTCCGTGAACGCCGCCTGGATGTCCGCGAGATTGCGGATCTGGAACGCGTCCTGCTGCTGCAACGGCGGGACCCTGTGCCGCGCGAGCATGCGCTGCATCACCGCCGTGCTGACCGGCTGAAGATCAGCGGGGCTCAGGGTCTCGATGTCAATATAATCCACGTAGTCCTTGCCGAGCAGCCGGTGCATCGCGGTCAGCACCGGGATCACGACGACGTCGTCCTGATCCTGAAAGCTGGTCGCGCCCTTCTCCGGCAGCACGCCGATGATCTGGAAATTCACCTTGTTGAGCTTGATCATCTCGCCGACCGGGTTCTGATCGCCGAAGAGCTGGCGCACGACCGTGAGCCCCACCAGCGCCACGAGCGCCCGCCGCTGGTTCTCCTCGTCGGTGAAAAAGCGCCCGATCTGGGGCTCGGAGGCGCGCATGCGCGCGTAGACCGGCGCCGTGCCGCGCACGAGCGTGTTCCAGTTCTTGTTCCCGAAGGTCACGCGCACGCGGCCGGCGACGTTGGGCGCCGCCTCCCCGACGCCGGGTATGTGCTCGCGGATGTCGGTAGCGTCGTCAATCGTGAGTCGCGTCGTGGCGCCCGCCTCCTGCGCCACGCCGCCGACGCGGATCGCCCCGGGGCGCAGCATGAGCATGTTCGAGCCGAGCGAGGCGAGCTGGGACTCGATCGCCTTCTGCGCCCCGCGCCCGAGCGCGAGCATGGCGATCACCGCGGCGACGCCGATCAGGATGCCGAGCATCGAGAGCGCCGTGCGCACCCTG
>Ga0154927_1131_pt1 | contig 9361 bp, 9 predicted proteins | sample RifCSPhighO2_01_FD_105895 | JGI IMG/M metagenome (GOLD analysis project Ga0154927, IMG submission 105895) | Candidatus Muproteobacteria bacterium RIFCSPHIGHO2_01_FULL_65_16 | reverse complement strand
TCAGGCTCAGCATCTGCGTTTGTCTCCGGCGCGCGGCGCCGAGTCGTGTGGATTTTGTTAGAACCTGTCTCGAAATACTTTATCCGCGGATTAACGCGGATTAATTACCAAGGATGAACGCGGATATATGAAGAATTCATGCGATATCCGCGTTTATCTCTTCATCAATCTGCGTTCATCTGCGTTTCAGGTGTTTTTGAGATAGCTTTCACTTGTTAGAGTGGCGTCGGGCACAGGCGGTTCGTTTTTGCTTACAATAACACTCATGCACCGCCCGCCGCCGCCATGAATTCGCTGTTTCTGCTGCTGATCGCGGGCCTGGTCTTCGTGTTCGGCTATCGCTTCTACGCCAAGCTGCTGGCGCTCGGCGTTTTCCGCCTCGATCCAAATTATAGTACACCGGCGCACACCCTTGCGGACGGGCGCGATTATTCGGCCTGCAACCGCCACCTCGCATTCGGCCATCATCTGGCGGCGTTGGCGGCCGCGACCACCGTCATCGGCGGCGGCGTCTCCTTAATATGGGGCTGGATCCCGGCTTTTCTATGGGTGGTCGCGGGGACCGCGGTCGCCGCCGGCGCCTACGGCCTGGGGAGCCTGTGGCTGTCGGCGCGCCATCCCGGTCTCGGGCCCGCGGGCCTGGCGGCGAAAATCATCGGCCCGCGCGCGGCGGACTTCTTCTTCGTCCTCGGCTTTTTCCTCCTGCTCATATTGAACGCCGCCTGCGCCGGGCTCGCGGCCAAGCTCATGGCCGCCTTTCCCGCCGCGGTCCTGCCGTTCTGGTCGCTCATCGTCGTCGCCCTGGCCCTGGGCGCGCTCCTGCACCGGCGCGCGGGCGCCGAGATTCTGCCGGCGGCGCTGGCCGTCCTGCCGCTGAGCCTGCTGCTGATCTGGCTGCTGGGGAAGGCGCCGGTGGCGATCACCGGCGCGGTCCATCTCGATCTGCGCGGCGGCCCGGTGCTCACGCTCGACGCCGTTTTCCTGTGGGTCGTGCTGCTCTTCGCCTACGGCTATCACTCCGCGCGGCTGCCGCAGCACGTGCTCGCGCGCCCGCGCGGTTTTCTCACGGCGCTGCTGCTGGGCGCGCTGCTGTTCGCCTTCTACGGCGGCATGGTCGTCGAGCACCCGGCGCTCGTGGCGCCGGAATTCAACGCGCCGCGCGCCGGCCCCGGCGTCGCGCCGTGGCTGTTCGTCACGCTCACCTCCGGGGCGCTGGCCGGGTTTCATCTGCTCGTCGCCAACGGCGTCACCGCGCGGCAGATGGAGCGCGAGACCGACGCGCGCTATATCGGCTACGGCGCGGCGCTGGTGGACGGGCTGATCGCCCTGAGCGCCATCCTGATCGGCGCCGCCGCCTTCGACAGCGCGGAGGAATGGAACCGGTTTTACGCCTCGTGGGAGAACCTCAAGGACCCGCAAAAAATCCTTCTGCTCTACCTCAACGGCCTCACCCGCTACGCGACCGCCATCGGCGTCGAGGCCGAGTTCGCGCGCACCGCGGCGGCGACCGTCATGATCAGCCTCCTGGTCGCCACCCTGGAGGCCGGCCTGCGCATCCAGCGCCAGCTCCTGACCGGATTCGTCCAGCGGCGGCGGCTGGCGGTCCTGCAGAAAGACCGGACCCTGCTGTGGCTGGCCGTGGGCGCGAGCGCGGCGTTCGCGCTGCACGACGGGCGCGGCCTCGGCTGGCTGGGGACCTGGCCGGTCTTCGGGGTCGCCAACCAGGTGCTGGCGCTCGCCGGCCTGCTGCTGCTGGTGCTGGCGCTCAAGCGCGCCCGGCGCCCGGTAATCCACGCGCTCGTCCCCCTGGGCGTGCTCGCGGTGCTCGCCAACTGGGGGCTGGCGCAGTTGCTCGCGGAGTGGGCCGCGGCCGAAAGCTGGGGACTGTTCGGCCTGGGTCTGTTATTGTTCATAATGGAATGCGGGATCGGCGCCTCGGCCCTGATGCGGCTGCGCCCGACCACCCCGGCGGCGCCCAAAACTTGACACGGCGTCGCATTGGGTCAAAATCCCCTGCGGTACGACGTTTTGGTCTCCCCATGCACCTGCTTGCCTTCGGCATCAATCACCACACCGCCCCGGTCGCGATCCGCGAAAAAGCGGCGTTCGCGCCGGACCGGCTGACCGACGCCCTGCACGAGGTCACCGCGCGCGGCGGGGCCGGCGAGGCCGCGATCCTGTCCACCTGCAACCGCACCGAGCTCTACTGCGGGCTGGAACCGGCCAACGACCAGCGCGTCATCGAGTGGTTCTGCGACTACCACCACCTGAACCGCCAGGACATCCACCCCTATCTTTACCGCCACCCGGACCAGGACGCGGTGCGGCACGCGTTCCGCGTGGCCGCCGGGCTGGATTCGATGGTGCTGGGCGAGCCGCAGATACTCGGCCAGATGAAGGAGGCGTTCGCCCAGGCGCACAAGGCCGGCGTCACGGGCAAGGTCCTCAATCGCCTGTTCCAGCAGACCTTCACCGTCGCCAAGCAGGTGCGCACCGACACCGCCATCGGCGCCAGCGCCGTGTCGGTCGCGTCCGCGGCGGTGCGGCTGGCGAAACAGATCTTCAACGACCTCTCGGAACAGACCGTGCTCCTGATCGGCGCCGGCGACATGATCGAGCTGTGCGCGCGCCATCTGAAGGAGCAGAAGGTGGGGCACATGATCGTGGCCAACCGCACCGTCGAGCGCGCCCGCCTGCTCGCGGATCACGTCGGCGCCGAGGCGATCGCGCTCGCGGAGCTACCCACGCGCCTGGCCGACGCCGACATCGTCATCTCCTCGACCGCGAGCCAACTGCCGATCCTCGGCAAGGGCGCGGTCGAGCGCGCGCTCAAGGCGCGCCGCCACCGGCCCATGTTCATGGTGGACATCGCCGTGCCGCGCGACATCGAGGCCGAGGTGGACGAGCTCGACGACGTCTATCTGTACACGATTGACGATCTCAAGGACGTGGTGCAGGAGAACATCAAGTCGCGCGAGGCCGCCGCGCGCGAGGCGGAGCACATCATAGACACCCAGGTGGTGGACTTCATGCGCTGGGTGCGCGCGCTCGACGCGGTGCCGACCATCCGGGCGCTGCGCGAGTCGGCCGAGGCCGTGCGCGCGACCGAGCTCAAGCGCGCGCGCGCGCGGCTCGCGCGCGGCGAGGACCAGGACAAGGTGCTCGAGTGGCTGGCGCGCGCGCTCACCAACAAGTTCACCCACGCCCCGACCGACGCCCTGAAACAGGCGGATCACGACGGCAACGCCACCATGCTCGACGCCGCGCGCCGCCTGTTCGACCTCAACGAAGAGTAACCCATGAATCCCGCCATCGAGGCGAGGCTCGTGGGCCTGGCCGCGCGTTCCGAGGAGATCACCGCGGCGCTCGCCGATCCCGCCGTCATAAGCAACCAGGACAAGTTCCGCCGGCTGTCCCAGGAATACGCCGGGATCAGCCCGCTGGTGCGGCTGTACCAGGACTATCGCCACGCCGGCGAGCAGCAGGAGGTGGCGCGCGCCATGCTCAAGGACCAGGACAGCGCCATCCGCGCGCTGGCCGAGGAGGAGCTGGAACAGGCGGGGCGGGAGATCGCGCGGATCGAGCAGGATATCCGGACGCACCTGCTGCCCAAGGACCCGAACGACGAGCGCAACGTGTTCCTCGAGATCCGCGCCGGCACCGGCGGCGACGAGGCGGCGATCTTCGCCGGCGACCTGTTCCGCATGTACAACTACTACGCCATCGCGCGCCGCTGGGAGGCGGAGATCGTGAGCCAGAGCCCGGGCGAGCACGGCGGCTACAAGGAGATCATCGCGCGCATCGCGGGGAAGAACGCGTACTCGCGCCTCAAGTTCGAGTCCGGCGTGCACCGCGTGCAGCGCGTGCCCGCGACCGAGGCCCAGGGGCGCATCCACACCTCCACCTGCACCGTGGCGGTGCTGCCGGAGGCGGAGGCGATAGACGCGATCGAGATCAATCCCACCGACCTCAAGATTGACACCTTCCGCGCCAGCGGCGCCGGCGGCCAGCACGTCAACAAGACCGACTCCGCGATCCGCGTGACGCACCTGCCGTCCGGCATCGTGGTCGAGTGCCAGGACGAGCGCTCGCAGCACAAAAACCGCGCGCGCGCGCTCTCGGTCCTGTCCGCGCGCCTGCTGGAGGCGGAGCGGCGCAAACAACGCGAGCAGGAGGCGGCCGCGCGCAAGAGCCTCGTCGGCAGCGGCGACCGCTCGGAACGCATCCGCACCTACAATTTTCCCCAGGGGCGGGTCACCGATCACCGCATCAACCTCACGCTCTACAAGCTGGATCAGGTCATGGAAGGCCGGCTCGATGAGCTGATTGACGCGCTCGGCGTCGCGGACCAGGCCGAGCAGCTGGCGGCGGTGACGGCATGAAATCGGCTTCAAGCTTCAGGCTGCAAGCTGCAAGCTGCAAGGCAAAAACCTTGCAGGATGCGCTGGCGCGGGCGACGGCGGAGCTTGCGGCCGCCAGTCCCAGCCCGCGGGTGGACGCCGAGGCGCTGCTGATGCACGTATGCGGGCTCGATCGCGCGGGGCTCATCGTTCAGGGCGCACGGCCTTTGACGGCGAGCGAGGAGCAACTATGGAATGCGCTGCGCGCGCGGCGCCAACAGGGCGAGCCCGTTGCCTATCTCACGGGCCGGCGCGAGTTCTGGTCGCTGGACCTGAAGGTCGCGCCGGCGACGCTTATCCCGCGCCCCGAAACCGAGCTGCTGGTGGAGCAGGCGCTGGCGCATATCCCCGCGGACGCCGGATGGACCGTCGCCGATCTCGGTACCGGCTCGGGCGCGATCGCGCTCGCCCTCGCGCGCGAGCGGCCGCGGCTCCACATCATCGCCACCGACATCTCCGAGGCCGCGCTCGGCCTCGCGCGCGAAAACGCCGCGCGCCTCGGTATCGCCAACGTGGAGTTCCGCGCGGGTGACTGGTTCGCCCCGCTCGCGGGGATGAGGTTCGAGCTGATCGTGAGCAACCCGCCCTATGTGCGCGCCGGCGACCCGCATCTCGGCCGGGGCGATGTGCGCTTCGAACCGCGTGCGGCGCTCGCCGCCGGCCCCGACGGCCTCGATGCCATCCGGCGCATCGCCGCCGCGGCCACCGGCCACCTCGCGCCCGGCGGCCGGCTGCTGCTCGAACACGGGCACGATCAGGGCCCGGCGGTGGGCACGCTCCTGGAGCACGCGGGCCTGCGTGACATCGTCCGCCACCGCGACCTGGCCGGACGCGAGCGCGTCACCGAAGGCCGCCTCCCGGCCCCCTGAGCCCGGCAACGCCATGGACGACAACCAACTTCTCCGCTATTGCCGCCACATCCTGCTGCCGCAGGTGGACATCGCGGGCCAGGAAAAACTGCTGCGCGCGCGCGTGCTCGTCATCGGCCTCGGCGGGCTGGGCTCGCCGGTCGCCATGTACCTCGCCGCGAGCGGGGTCGGCCGGCTCGTCATCGTGGATCACGACCGGGTGGACCTCACCAACCTCCAGCGCCAGATCGTCCATTCAACCGATGCCATCGGCGCGGACAAGGCCGCGTCGGCCCGGCGCGCGCTGCTGGCGCTGAATCCCGAGATCGAGGTCACGGCCATCAACATGAAACTCGACGAGCGCGAGCTCGCGGAACAGGTGCGGCTGGCGGACGCGGTGGTGGACGCCAGCGACAACTTCGCCACGCGCTTCGCCGTCAATCAGGCGTGCGTGCGCGAACAACGCCCGCTCATATCCGGCGCCGTCATCCGCTTCGAGGGCCAGGTGTCGGTGTTCCGCCCCGATCGCGGCGGCCCCTGTTATCGCTGCCTCTATCAGGAAACGCAGGAGCCGGCCGAGCGCTGCGCCGAGACCGGGATCTTCGCGCCGGTCGCGGGCGTCATCGGCTCCATCCAGGCGGCCGAGACGCTCAAGGTGCTGCTCGACATCGGCCGGACCCTGGAGGGCCGGCTGCTGCTGCTGGACGCGGCATCCATGGAATGGCGCACGATCGAACTGCGCCGCGACCCCGCCTGCCCGGTCTGCGGCGGTCTTCAGGTCTCCGCCGTCGCCCGCTGACGCGCCGTCCGGCTGGCGGGCGACGGCGCGGCGTCTATACTCCCAACAAACGGTTACTCGTCGCTCGCTCAAGGGGGTCCGATGGCTGTCACCATATTTGTCATTACCGGCGTCGTGCTCGCGCTCGTGCTTTACGTCATTCTGATCTACAACAATTTCGTGCGCCTGAAACACAACGTCTCCCAGGCGTGGTCGAACATAGACGTGCTGCTCAAGCAGCGCCACGACGAGCTACCGAAACTCGTGGAGACCTGCAAGCAGTACATGAAGCACGAGCGCGAGGTGCTGGAGAAAGTCACCCAGGCGCGCGCCGCGGTGGGCAAGGCGCGCGAGGCCGGCGACGTGGCGGCGCTCGGCGCGGCCGAGACCCGGATGCGCGTGGGGCTCGCGAACCTGTTCGCGGTGGCCGAGAACTACCCGGAGCTGCGCGCCAACGAAAACTTCCAGCACCTGCAAAACCGTATCTCGCAGCTCGAGGCGCAGATCGCCGACCGGCGCGAGTACTACAACGACTCCGTCAACATCAACAACGTCCGCGTCGAGCAGTTCCCGGACGGCATCGTGGCGCGCCTGTTCCGCTTCGGCCTGCGGCCGCTGTTGACCTTCGAGGAGTCGGAACTCAAGGACGTCAACGTCAAGGCGCTGTTCAACAGCTAGCCATGGCGGCGACGGGCCCTCTGGGCCAGTGGTTTGCCGACCTGACCCAATCCGTCCGCCAGTCCGACCCGGTCGCGGTCGGGTTCGGCATCGCGCTCCTGGCGGGCGCCGCCGCCTTCGCCGCCTGGCGCGCCTGGCGCGACCTGCACAGCGCGCGCACCATCGAGGACATCCCCACCTCCAAGATCCGCTCCGCCCCCATGGGGTACATCGAGCTCGAGGGCGCGGGCAAGCTGATGGACGGCCCGCCCATCGTCGCGCCGCTCTCGGGCCTGCCCTGCGTCTGGTACCGCTACCGGGTCGAGGAGCAGGTCACGACCTACAACCGCGGGCGCGCCCAGCGCCGCTGGCAGGTGGTGGATAAGGGCGAGAGCACCGAGACCTTCTGGCTCGAGGACGACACCGGGCGCGTCGTCATTGACCCGGAAGGGGCGGAGGTGACGCCGAAACACAAGGACGTGTGGCACTCGTCCTCCGGCATGTCGCGCGCGCCGCTGCGCACGAACTTCATCACCGCCTTCCTCGCGGCGCATACGTCGGGCAACCCCCACCGCTTCACCGAATGGCGCATCAACCCCGGAGAGGAGCTCTACGCCCTGGGGCTGCTGAAAAATCTCGGCAGCCTCATGGGCCACACGACGGTGGACGAAGACGTGCGCGGCCTGCTGCAAGAATGGAAACGGGACCAGGCCGCGCTGAAGGAGCGCTTCGATCTGAACCAGGACGGCAGGATTGACGAAAAGGAATGGATGCTGGCGCGCGCCCAGGCGCGACGCGAGGTCCTGCGCGCGCGCACGGAGCAGCAGCAGACGTTTTCCGAGGGAATAAATCTGGTCGGGCCGACCAACGACTCGAGCCGCCCCTACATCCTCTCGGCCTACCCGCAGGCGGACATCGTCAAGCGCTATCGGCTCTGGGCCGGGCTCTACGGCGCGGGTTTCTTCCTGCTCGGCGGCGCGGGGGTGTGGTTGTTTAATACCAGGTTTAACTAGGCCCGGCATAGGTCCGGCACGACCCCCCCTCACCCCCCAGCCCACCAACTACCAATTTACTACCAAAATATACCAAATTGGTAATTTGGACCGGTTTCTGGCAAACTACCAATTAGATACCAATAACTACCAAATCGGTAGATTCGGTCCGATACGTCGCCAGAGAGGCCAAGATGAAAATTCCCCTGACGCCACCCAAGCTGGGCGACATCATGAGAAAAGCTGTCGGCGCCAAGCGCATCCTGATGATAGTGGAAAGCGGGCTTGGGCCCACCCCGCGCGGCGAATACGTGCACTGGGACAAGCTGCGCCATCTAAACCCACCCAACGACTTTTCGATGGAGGAATGGTGGGCGGCCACAAAATATGCGCGTCGGTTTCTCTACAAGAAACTGCCGTTCGAGGACAAGCACGGCCACCCGTTTCAGTATGCCTTGCCCGATCTTGTATACAAGTTTTTGCATCAGGTGGATCGCGACGTGGGCGGACGCATCCAAGCCGCCGAACAGATAACCAATCCGCAGACACGCGACACCTATCTGATCGGTTCGCTAATCGAGGAGGCGATTACCTCAAGTCAGTTGGAAGGCGCCTCGACGACGCGCAAGGTAGCCAAGGAAATGCTGCGCGAGGGCAGGAAACCTCGGGATCGCAGCGAACAGATGATCTTCAACAATTATCGCGCCATGCGATTCATCCGCGAGGTCGTATCGGAGGAGCTCACTCCCTCGATCGTTCTCGAACTGCATCGCATCCTGGCGGAAAACACCCTCGACGACCCGCGGGCCGTGGGTCGGTTGCGCCGCGCGGAGGAGAATATTCATGTCGTGGATGCGCGCGATGGCGAGGTATTGCACACACCCCCCGACGCCGCCGAACTCAAGGCCCGCCTCGACCGGGTTTGCCGCTTTGCGAACGAGGCGGAGTCGGAACCTTTTGTGCATCCGGTGATCCGCGCCATTCTGCTTCACTTCATGTTGGGCTACGACCACCCTTTCACCGACGGCAATGGACGCACTGCGCGCGCGATTTTTTATTGGTCCATGCTCCGCCAGGGTTACTGGCTCACGGAATATATTTCGATATCACGCATACTAAGGGCCGCCCCGGCCGAGTACGCGCGCGCATATCTTTATACCGAGACGGACGATAATGATGTTACTTACTTTATCATCCATCAACTCAAAGTTATTCTCCGCGCCATCGGCGACCTGCAAAAATACTTGGCAAAGAAGGCATCCGAGGTGCACGAAGTAGAGGGGATGATCCGTAAATCGCCAAAGCTCCGGGCATTGCTGAATTACCGTCAGATCGCCCTGCTGAATCATGCGCTACGACATCCCGGTGCGATTTACCGCATCCAGGGCCATCGCCAATCGCACAATGTGACTTACGACACCGCCCGAAACGACCTCTTGGAGTTGGCAAAATCGCGGTTGCTGGACCAGAGAAAGATAGGCCGCGCATTTACCTTCATCGCGCCGCAGAATCTTGCCGCGCAATTGCGGCAAATCAATGCAAAGTAATCGCGCGCAACAAGTCGGCTCGTGAACTGTTTACCCCCTGGACCGGCCTTCAGAGCTATATTTTCGGCATGGCGCGCGCACCGAGCAGCAGAAGACGTTTTCCAAAGGAATAAATCTGGTCGGGCCGACCAACGACTCG
>Ga0154927_1027_pt2 | contig 9492 bp, 7 predicted proteins | sample RifCSPhighO2_01_FD_105895 | JGI IMG/M metagenome (GOLD analysis project Ga0154927, IMG submission 105895) | Candidatus Muproteobacteria bacterium RIFCSPHIGHO2_01_FULL_65_16 | reverse complement strand
GCGACCTCGTGCCCCATCCGGGCCAGGGCCTCGACCAGCTCCACGTTCACCGAGCCCCAGATGTTTCCAGTGATCACGCCGATTTTCATATTCGGATCACAACGGGACCCGGAACAGGCTTACCCACTCCGCCAGCACCAGCAGCAGCCACAGCCGCTCGCTGTGCGACCTGCGCCCGGACAGGTGCTCGCTCACGTAGGTTTCGATGCGCTCCTGCTGAATCCACGGCGCGAGCCGTTTTTCCGCCAGCAGCCGCTCCTGCATCAGGGACTTGAGATCGCCGCGCAGCCAATCGGACATGGGCGAGGAGAAGCCCTTCTTGCCGCGGCGCATGAAGCCCGGCGGCAGCCAGTCCTTGAACGCCTCCTTTAACAGGTGCTTGTGGCGCTTCGGGAACTTGACCTTGTAGCCTCCCGGCAGGGACGCGACAAACTCGATCAACCGATGATCCAAAAATGGCGAGCGGCACTCGAGCGAGTTCAGCATGCTGCAGATATCCACCTTGAACAGGATGTCCTCCGGCAGGTAGGTGGTCATGTCGAGTAGCAGATAGCGGTTGACCGCGTCCGCCCCCCGGGTGGCGCCGAAATGATGCGCCAGGTATTCGTCCGTCCCCGAGGCGCCGGCCGCGCGCGCGAACGCCGGCGTATACAGCGCGCTCTTCGCGGCGTCGGTGAAGAAGGCGATCAGATGCTTGTAGCGCGCCAGCGGCTCCATGCCGAGCGCCTCGTCGAGCTTGTTGACCGGGAAGCGGCGGTGGCGCTTCTCGGGCTTGACCAGATTCTCCAGGCCCACGGTCAGCCGGCGCGCCGCGCGCCACAGCGGCAGCAGGCGCAGCGCCTCCACGCGGTCAATCAGGCTCATCTGATAGAAACGCTTGTAACCGCCGAAGACCTCGTCGCCGCCGTCGCCGGTGAGCGCCACGGTAACCTGGTCGCGCGCCAGTTTTGATACAAAGTAAGTCGGAATGGTGGAATTGTCGGCGAGCGGCTCGCCGCAGTGCTCGACAATCTTGGGCAGCGCCGCGACCGCATCCGGCTTGACGATCAACTCATGATGGTCGGTATGAAGATGTCGCGCGATCTGGCGCGCGTACGGCAGCTCGTTGAAGCGCTCCTCCTCGAAGCCGATGGCAAAGGTCTTGACCGGTTGGCTGTTCAGCCGCGCCATCGCCGCGACGGTGATGGAGGAATCTATGCCGCCCGAAAGAAACGCCCCCAGCGGCACGTCGCTGATCATGCGGATCTTGGTGGCCTCGAGGAATTTCTCGCGCAGGCCTTCGCAGGCGTCGTCGAAGGAAAGATCGTCTTGCTTCGTCGCGTCAATCCGCCAGTAGCGCCAGATCTTGCCGATCTTGCCGTCCTTGACGATCATGGCGTGCGCCGGCGGCAGCTTGCGCACCGACTCGAAACCGGTCATGGGGGCCGGAATATATTGGAAGGTGAAATAGTGATCGAGCGCCCGGTAGTCCGGGCGGCGGTCGAGCGCCGGGTCGAGGGCGAACAGCGCGCCGATCTCGGAGGCAAACAGGAATCCCTTGGGCGTCGCGGCGTAGACCAGCGGCTTCACGCCCAGGCGGTCGCGCGCGAGGTGGAGCGTGCGCTCGTTCCTGTCCCAGACGGCGAAGGCGAACATCCCGCGCAGTTGTCGCAGGCACTCCTCGAAACCGTCGCGGATGAAAAGCTTGAGCAGCACCTCGGTGTCGCTGTGGCCGCGGAACTTCTCGCCGAGCGCCTCGAGGCGTTGGCGCAGGTCCGGAAAATTGTAGACCTCGCCGTTGAAGACAAGCACGTAGCGGCCGTCGTCGCTCGTCATCGGCTGGCGCCCGGCCTCGGACAGATCAATGATGGACAGGCGTGTGTGGCCCAGACCGGCGGCTTCGCCTTTCCAGGTCCGCTGCTCGTCCGGGCCGCGCAGACGCAGGAAGCCGATCGCCTCGTCCAGGCGGAAGTCGCCCCCGCCGCCGGTGCAATAACCTACGATGCCGCACATTGGGTGACCCCGGTGTTCAATACCTGCTCCAGTTTCCGCGCGTTCGCGGCCCAGGTGAACTCGGCCTCGGCGCGGGCGCGCGCGGCGACCCCCATGCGCCGCAGCGCGTCACGGTCGGTGTCCAGGTCGGCGATCGCCGCGCGCCAGGCGGCCACATCGCCCACCGGCAGCAGCCGTCCGGTCGCGCCGTCGCTGACAATCTCGACCAGGCCGCCGTTGCGCGAGGCCAGCACCGGCAGGCCGCTGGCCATGGCCTCGACCACGCTGATACCGAAGGACTCCTCGCCGATGGACGGCTGCACGAATAGGTCCGCCTGCCGCAGAATCCGGGGCAGCTCTCCGTGTTTGACGCCGCCGATGAAATGCACCCGGCCGGCGATCCCGAGCCTCTGCGCCAATCCCTCCAGCACCGATCTTTCCGGCCCGTCGCCGACGAGGGTGTAATGCGCGGCGGGCGCCTCCGCGATTGCCTCTATGACCACACGCTGGCCCTTCCAGCCCACGAGCCGGCCCACGCTCAGCACGAGCAGCGCGTTATCCGGCACGCCGTGGCCGCGACGCCAGCCAGGCTCGCACGCGCCCGGGCTGAAGAGCGCGGTATCCACGCCGTTGTGGATCACGCTGACCTCCTTATGGTAGCGCGCCTCAACCTGGTCGGCGTTATAGCGGCTGGTCGAAATCCAATGATCCACGACGCGGCTGAAAAAACGATCCAGCGGATAAAACTCGGTGCCGCCGGAACGAAACGCGATTTGCGCGCGCAGGCCCTTGCGCCGCGCCCACCACAGCGCCGGAAAATCGAACGGCTTGTTGATCACGATCGCATCGTAATGGGCCGCGAGCAGGTGCGGCAACGCCCGGCGCGCGAGCGACATGCGCTCCATGAAGCGTTGAAAGCGCGTGCCGATGTCGAGCCATTCGGGCTCGCGCCGGATGGGAAAGGTGACCAGGCCCACGTCCGGCTGGCGCGGCGCATCGCCGTCGCCGGCGACAATCGTCACCTCGTGGCCGCGTCGCGCCAATGCGTGCCCGGCCTCCCAGCAATAGGTCTCGAGGCCCCCATGCAGAAACGAGGCGGTGGCGTTGTAAAAACAGATCTTCATGGAAACCCCGGCTCAGAGTCGAGCACGGCGGTATACAACGCTTGCGTCTCCTTGACGACCTGCTCCCAGGTAAAGCGGCCCACCACGAATGCACGGGCGCGGCGCGCGACCCCGTCGAGCAACTCCTTCGATGCGGCAAGCTCGCGCAGGCGCGCCGCCAGTTCCGTAGCCGGCGTCGCGGGCGGCAGCACCACGGCGTTTTCCCGATCCACCATGTACTCCGCCATGCCGCCCTTGCGCAGCGCCAACACCGGCACCCCCGAGGCCATCGCTTCGATGGCGGTCATGGAGAACGGCTCCTCGAAGCGCGATGGCACGACCACGACGTCGCCCAGCTGATACGCCTCGTGCACCCGATCCGGCGCCAGGGTATCTATCACGGTCGTGTTCAGGCCCACGAGCTCACGTTGCAGCCGTTCCGCATAGGCCACGCGCTCGCTCGTGCTCGCGCTGCCCTTGGGCCACTCACCCACGAGCACGAGATGAAAGCGGGCCTGATCGAGATGGCGGAACGCCTCGACCAGCAGATCCACGCCCTTCTCCGGCGAGATGCGCCCGACATACAACACGACGAACCGATGTTCCGGAATCGCAAAACGGGCCTTCAGCGCGGCGCCGACCGGTACCTGCTCCCACCTCGGGCGGAAGACGTTCACGTCAACGCCGTTTGGCAATACGATAAAGCGGCGCGCGCGTACGCCCTTCCGCCGATACCACTCGACGATGTAGCGCGAGCAGCCGGCCAGACAGTCGAGCGCCGCGTCAAAACGCGGCTCCTTCTCGTTGTGCATGTGCAGGATGAGCCGGGCGGCCGGCAGGCCGCGGGCGATCCCGCGCACGAACTGCGGGGCATTGTGCAGGTGCACGATCGCGGGAGCAACGCCACGGGCGTAGCGCACGACGCGGTCGAGATAGGAGTACGGGTCCAGGCGCGTGATCTTCCGAAACAGGCGATTATAGACCCGGCCGATATGGATGCGGTGGTATCGCACCGATCCGACGCGCTGGTCGTCGGGAAGCTCCGGGTGCGGCACGCTGACGATATGGGGCTCGAAGGCATCGAGGCGATGCGCGACTGCGTCTATCCACTGTTCCACCGCCGCCCCCTTGCGCGGGGGGATGGGATGAACCTCCTGTGACAGCAATAACACCCGCGGCCTCATGGCGATGACGCCTGCGTGCGCGCCTCAAGCAGGGCCCGCGCTTCTTCCCAGACCCGATCAACGCTGATCTGCTCCATGCCGGCCTCGTGTCGGCCGGGTACCAGGGTCAGCGGATGCTCGACGATACGGCAACCGGGATGGGCCAGGGGCGCAAGGTTACGACCCGGGTAACTATAGTGGTAGAGCGCGACCATGTTGACGCCGAGCGCCCCGGCGATGTGGGTCGGGCCCGTGTCCACGCCGACATAGAGGTCCAGTTGCTGGATGACGGCGGCGTTTTCACGCAGGCTGAAGCGGCCGGCCGCGATGACGACGTGCCGCGGGAGGGCTCGCAGCACCTCGGCACAGCGCGCGCGGGCGGACTTGTCGCCGAGAATCACGAACCGAGAATTGTTGTACCGCGCGATCGTTCTCTGCATCAGTTCGATGAAATGGCCGACCGGCCAGTCACGGTGTGACTTGGTCGGGAAGCTGAACATCTGTATGCCGATAAGCGGATGCGCCTCTGGCCCGATATGCCGCGCGATCCAATCCCGCGCCCGCGCCTGCTCCGCCGGCGTCACTCGATAGGCCAGCCGCATGTCGCTCGCTTCGATGCCCGCCGCGCGCGGCAACAGCAAGCGCTCCTCCACGGCATGGAGCAAAGCGCCCGGTGGGGCGACGCTCGTCAGACGCGGCGAGATGATCGCGTCACCCAGCCGGTCGAAGGCGTAGACCCGCCGCGCCACGCGCAGCGCGTAGGCCACGAGGCTCGCGTCGGCGCCGTAGACGAAGGCGATATCGAAGCGGCTGCGGCCAAGCCAGCCCTTGAGCCGGGCGGAGTGTTTCGTGATGGATTTCACCTCGCCGACGAAGGGCAGGTGCTCGAGTACGGCCTTGCGCTTCGGATGCGCCATCACCACCAGCCGCCCCCCCGGGAAGGCCTGTCCGATGGCCCGCAGGGCCGGGGTCACGAGCAACGTGTCCCCGATGCGTGCGACGACGATCACCAGTACGCGGCCGGCTGCGGATCGTATTTCGGACATGGCGCGCGTCTATCTCGTGTCGTCGTGAAATACCCGCCCTGCTTAAGGACGCTGAGTCGAATGAACACCGGCGAAGAGTACTTCCATGCGCTCGAGCATGGGCCCGAGCCCGAAACGGCTCTCGGCCACCACGCGCGCCGCCGCACCGAGGCGCGCGCGCAGCCCGCTGTCCCCGAGCAGGCGCCGCATGGCCGCGGTCAAGGCGCCAATGTTTTTCGGCTCGACCATTATCCCCGTGACCTCGTGCTGCACCGCCTCCGGTATGCCGCCGATGTTGGTGCTGATCACCGGCAGGCCGCAGGCCATGGCCTGCATGACGGCCTGCGGCACGCCCTCGTTGGCGTAGGACGGCAGGACGAAGATGTCCATGCTCTGCAACCACGGCAGCACGTCGCCCTGGTTGCCGGGCATGACGACGCGGTCGTGGATGTTCAGCTCCCGCGCCTGCCGCTCGATGTACGGGCGGCCGGGGCCGTCGCCGACGATCAGAAGCCTGACGTCGTCCCGGTCCAGCCGCGCGAACGCGTCCAGCAGATAGCTGTGCCCCTTCCAGCTGCGCAGGGTGGCGACGATGCCGACGACGGCCGCATCCGGCGGCAGCCCCAGCCGCGCGCGCGCCGCCAGGCGGTCGCCGGGCGCGAAGCGGGCGGTATCAATGCCGGTGGGTATGGAACTGATGTGTCCCGCGGGATAACCGTTCTGCTCGATCAGCTGACGCCGCAGCGCCTCGCCGGTGGTGATAATGTGACGCGTGGCGCGCCGATAGAGCCAGCGGGTCGGCGCGTTGTCCGGGATCGGCGATGAGATGTGGCGCGTGCGCACCAGCGGCGGCGGATTTTTGAGCAGCGCACAGCCGAGCGCCGCCAGCCAGGTGTCGGTCGAGCTGTGCGTGTTGATTACATCCACGGGATGCGCCTTGAGCCAGCGATAGAGGGCGCGCAGCCCGCGCAGGTTTTTGCGGCCGATCGGGAGCGTGGTCACCGGCACGCCGCGCGCCCGCGCCTCCGCGTGGATACGCGCCTCCGGGGGACAAAGCAGGGTCACGCGGTGGCCGCGCCGCAGCATGCCCTCGGCCTCGGTGAGGATACGGATCTCCTGCCCACCCCAGCCGAGCGAGGCCTCGGTGTGAACAATATTAAGGTGCGTCGGGCCGCTCGCGCCGGCGCCCGGGCGCGCCAGCGAGCGATAACAATCCAGCAATTGATCCCCCATCCGTTTGAGCGTCAGCGGCACGATCGCGCGCCGCGCGGCCGCGCCCAGAACCGCGCGCGCGCCGGGCACAGTCAGCCGCCGCATCCGCTCCGCCAACGCCGCCTCGTCCACGGCGTCGCACACATAACCGTTGACCCCGTCCTCGATCAACTCCGCGGCCCCGCTTTTGCGGCTGGTGACGACCGGCAACCCGCTCGCCATGGCCTCGAGGATGACATTCGGAAACGGGTCGTAAAGCGTGGGCAACACGAGCGCGTCGGCGGCTCCATAATAAGGCTTCACGTCCGGCTGGCGGCCGAGGAAAAGCACGCGCTCGGCCAGGCCCAGGCGGCGCGCGCGCTGCTGGTAACGTCCCGTCTTGCGGTCCCGCCCGACGACGAGCAGGAAGGTGTCCCCGGGCAGTTGCGCCATCGCCGCGAGCAGAGCCGGCACGCCCTTGCGCTCGAAACCGGAGCCCACGAAAAGAAACAACGTGGCGTCCTCCGGAATCCCGTATTGCGCCCGGACCGCGGCGCGGTGGAGTTTGAGCCGCGGGTGGTATTCATCGCCGGCCACGCCGCTATAGATGACACGCAGCTTCTCCTCCGGCACCCCGAAGTGGCGCCGGATCTCCTCCTGCACCATCTTCGAGTTGCAGATGACGGCCTTGAGCCGCGGGCTCGTGAACAAGTTCTTTTCCGCCCGCTTCACATAGTAATGGTATGGATTGAGCGCCATGGCCAGGCGCCCCGGCCAGCCGAGCACGCGCGCGCGGCGCGCCAGCCATTCGCGGTGCACGCCGTCGCCGGCGCGGTAGATGTCGCAGCAGGCGATGCGTTCGTGCGATTGCACGAGATCGAATTGTCGCTCGTTCACGGTGCGGCAGACGCAGCGGGCGAAAGACCAGTCACGCCAGACACGACCGATGTGAAAAGGATTGCAGGCGAGAACGTCGAAATCCTTGCCTCTGGTCCATTCGCGGGTAATCAGCGTCAACTTAATATCGTGTGACTTAAGCGCCTCCATGGCGCGCGCCACGAACCGCTCGGCACCGCCGTCCTGGGCGTAGCGTTGGCGAATGAGTGCAACTTTTAACATTTGATTTTGAACCGCCAAGACGCCAAGGGCGCCAAGTTTATATAGAGCAAATAATTCGTTGAATGCCCTGGCTCAACACAGGAACATTGAAGTTTACGAGCAAACCGAGCTGTACGCTCTGCCGGCGTTACCCATTTGAAATTCACCAGAGCCTTTTATCTGGCGTCTTGGCGTCTTGGCGGTTCACAATAATTCCTTTATTGCGCCCAGCACTTCCTCCACCGTGATCGTGGTCAGGCATTCGCTGATCTTCGATCCGGCGCAGCCGTCCATGCCGCAGGGGCGGCAGGAGTGGTTCGTGGTAAGCACGCGCGCCTTGACCTGCCACGGGCCCCATTCGAGATCGCCGCTCGGACCGAACAGCGCCGCCACCGGGGTCTGCATGGCCGCGGCGATGTGCATCGGCACCGAGTCCACGCCGACGAAGCACTTGGCCTGCGCCGTCAGGGCCGCGAGCTGCTTGAGACTGAGTTTCCCCGACAGGTCAACAGCGGGCTTGCGGGTTTTTGCCATAACGCGCCGCACAAACTCCAGTTCGTGCTCGGCGGGCGAAGCGGTGACGACCACGCGCACGCCGGTGTCCTGCAGCGCATCAATCAGGGCGGCGTATTTTTCCACCTCCCAGCACTTGAACAACCAGCGCGAGGTCGGATGCAGGTGCACGTAGGATTTGGGCGCCAGGCCGTGCCGCCGCAGCAGCTCCCCGATCGCGGCCTCGGACTCCGCCCCCGGGACAAGCGTCAGGCGACGTTCGCCTTGCGGCTGCAACCCCAGCCGGCGCAGGGCGTCGAGATGGATCTCGACCGTATGCCGGGGTTTTCCCGAGATGCGATAGACATGGGTGAAGCTCGTGCGCCACAACCGCCCGCGCTTGCCGGGATATTCGCGCGCGACCGCATAGCGCGCGCCGAGCAGGCGCGCGAGCCACGCGCCGCGCGGGCTTTCGGTGAGATGGACGATCAGGTCGTAATTGCGCGCGCGCAGCTCTTTGAGCAGGCGCCACTCGGCCGCGATCCGCGCCGGCGCCCCGTTCTTCTTCCCGGCGCGGTCAACGGTGAAAATACGGGAGATCGCGGGGTGCCCGCTGAGCATCTCCTCGGTATCGCGGTAGATCAGCGCGTCGAGCTCAAGCCGCGGCGCGTGCTGCCTGAGCGCGCTGAACACCGGCGCGGTGAGCAGCACGTCGCCGTGGTGACGGAGCTTGATCACCAGCGCGCGCCGGATCGCGGAAAAATCTATGGTGTCTTTAAGCATAAATCAGCGCAGATACAAGATACAAGATACAAGTTGCAAGATACAAGAAATTGCCCCTTGCGTTTTTCTCACTTGTATCTTGTATCTTGTATCTTGCCACTGAACGCCGCGAGTGTCTCCAGCACTCTTCGCGGCATGATCTCCCGCAGACACCGCAAGTGTCCAAGCGGACACTCGCGCTTGAAACACGGGCTGCATTCCAGGCCGAGGTAGAGAACGTCCGCCCCGCCGCCCATGGGCGGCGTGTGGCGCGGGTCGGACGAGCCGTAGAGCGCGACCAGCCGCCGCCCCAGCGCCGCCGCCACGTGCATGAGCCCGGAATCGTTGCTGACCACGGCGGCGGTCAACGCCAGCAGATCAATGGCGTCGGCGAGCGTGGTCTTCCCCGCCAGGTCGAGACAGCCTCCGCCGACACGCGACTGTACCGCGGCGGTGATCGGCGCGTCCTTGTCCGAGCCGAAAAGCCAGACCTCCCAGCCCGCGGCGAGCTTAGCCGTGGCGACCTCGGCGAAGTATTCAACCGGCCAGCGCTTGGCCGGGCCGTACTCGGCGCCGGGACAGAGCCCGAGCACCGGCGTTTGCGGAAGACCGCGACCCAGGCGTGCGAGCGCGGCGCGGGCGTTGGCCGCGTCGGCCTCGAGCCGCGGCTCGGGAACCGCGGGCAGC
>Ga0154927_1064_pt3 | contig 9564 bp, 8 predicted proteins | sample RifCSPhighO2_01_FD_105895 | JGI IMG/M metagenome (GOLD analysis project Ga0154927, IMG submission 105895) | Candidatus Muproteobacteria bacterium RIFCSPHIGHO2_01_FULL_65_16 | reverse complement strand
ATCAAATCTATGCGCACACCCTGGGCGCGCAGCCGTTCGGCGCGCGCCTGGACGAAGCGCTGAAAATCTTGCCTGCGGTAGGCGCCGGAGGCCACGTAGTCGAGGATGGACTGGACATGGAACGCCTTGTAATAGGCCTCGGCGCGAAAAACCTCCCTGCCGCCGGCGTCGAAGAAGACCATGGTCGGCGCGTGTTTGACGTCGAGCGCGCGCGCCCAGCGCTCAACCGTCGTCTCCGCGCCCGCGGGCGTCTGTACCGGGTCGCCCGACCACATGTCGAACAGGGCGATGTTCAGTCTTTCGAGCTCGCGTCGTGTCTCCGGGCGCTTGAAGATATCCAGGTGCAGCTCGTCGCACTGCCCGCACTGCTTCTGCTCGAACAGCACGAGCAGCGGCCGCGGCGAGCGCTGGACCAGATCGCGCAGACGATACGGCGGCCGGACATAGGCCGGGTCCTGGTGCAGCACGCCCTTGGCCGGCGCCGGGGCGCGCCCGGCGTAGTAGTCGCGGAAGCTCATTTCCGATTCCCGGTGCTGGCCGGCGTAATCGAGCGCCGCGCTGAACTTGTCCGGCGGATAGTAGCCGTTGACCCGCAGCGCGACCTTCCCCTTTTCGTCGAGGAACAGCAGCGTCGGCGTGAACCTCACGTTGAGGCTGGTGGCGAATTTCTTCTCGCCCATGACCGCGCCGTCCATATTCGTCACCTCCCGGTCGCCCCATACATTGACGACGATGGTGTCGAAATAGCGCCTGGTCTTGTCCGCGATGGCGCGCTGGCCGAAGTTTTCCTCGTTGAGCTTCTTGCAGTAGGAGCAGCCGTCCTGATAGAAATACAGCAGCACCCGCCGCCCGGCCGCGGCCGCCTCCTTCACGTCATCGCGCAGATCGAGAAAGGAGCTCTTGAACCACTCCGGCTTGTCGTGATAGCCGGGATTGGTCAGGCCCGCTCCAGGCCCGGCGTCGGGAGCCGCATGGGAGCCGCCCCAACCGATCAGGGTGACGGCCGCAATCGCAAGAAAAAACGCGTGTTTCCAGCTCATGGGTACCTCTAAAAATTCCGTTTTACCGACCGAACATCGAGTTCACCGCGGAGGCGCAGAGGCGCGGAGCGATTGAAACGAAAACGAATTTTTCTCTGCGTGCTCTGCGTTCTCTGCGGTGAAAATCGTGCTTTCAGGTATTTGAGGTTCCCTCATGATCCTTGCCTCACATGCGCGTTGTCCGATTTGCTACGGCGTACGGCCTTCCAGCAACACCACGGCGTGGGCCGCGATGCCTTCTTCGCGGCCGGCGAAGCCGAGCTTCTCGGTGGTGGTGGCCTTGATATTGACGCGCTCCGCGGCGACGCCAAGGTCCGCGGCGATGTTGGCCGCCATGGCGTCGAGATATGGGGCGAGGCGCGGCGCCTGGGCGACGATGGTGCAGTCCACGTTCGCCACCCACCACCCCTTCAACATGACGGTATCCATTACCTGCCGCAGCAATTTGCGACTGTCAATGTTCTTGTAGCGCGGATCGGTGTCGGGAAAATGCCGGCCGATGTCGCCGAGGGCGGCGGCGCCGAGGCAGGCGTCGCAGACGGCGTGGATCAGCGCGTCGGCGTCGGAATGGCCGAGCAGGCCCTTCGCATGCGGTATCTTCACCCCGCCGAGAACCAGTTCGCGGCCGACGGCGAATTGGTGGACATCGTAACCGTGGCCGATGCGCATCACGCGCGCCCCTCCTGCCGACGCAGAAACAGCTCCGCCAGGGCCAGGTCTTCCGGCACGGTGATCTTGATGTTATCCGCGTGCCCCATGACCAGGCGCGGCCTGCCGCCGGCGGCCTCGACCGCCGCGGCCTCGTCGGTGATTTCGGCGCCGCTTTTCAACGCCCGCTCGATCGCATCCAGGAGCCTGCCGATCCGGAACATCTGCGGCGTCAACGCCCGCCACAATCCGGCGCGCGCGACGGTTTCGCGCACGCACCCGTTGTCGTCGGCGCGCTTGACCGTATCGGACACCGGCAAGGCAAGCAAGCCGCCGTCGCTCGTGCCGCCGACGCTCTTGATCAGTTTGTCCATATCCGACACACGCACGCACGGGCGGACCGCATCGTGCACCAGCACCCAGTCCGACGCCTCGGTGTGCGCTTGCAGCGCCTTCAGGCCGTTGCGCACGGTCTCGGCGCGCGTCGCGCCGCCGGCGAAGGATCCCAACAGCTTCGGCTGGCGCGCGAGATCCCGGCGCAACCCGGCCCAATGGGTGTCTTGGGGGGAAATCCCGACGATCACCCCGCGCACAAGCGGGTGGGCGCAGAGGCGCTCAATGGTGTGGGCTATGAGAGGACGACCGAGCAGCGGCAGGTATTGCTTGGGGAGAGCGGCCTGCATGCGGCTGCCAGACCCCGCCGCCGGCACGAGGCCCCAGATTCCTGCTTCAGCGGTCAAGGACGGAAGGCGGGGTTTAAGGTGGGGCGCTCAGTTCTCGACGCCGATGCAATCACGGATCCGGCCGATGGCGGCGTCGGTATTGATGCCCTGGACCGCGGCCACCTCGCGCGCCAGATAGCCGCTGGCGGTCTCGAGCAGCATGGACTCCTCGAAGGACAGGCCGGATTGCTGCTTCCAGCGCATCAGGTCGCGCACCACCTCGCCCAACTCAAGGCAGGAACCGGAATTGATGCGGCGCTCGATCTCCTTGCAGCGCTCGGCCCAGTTGCCGCCCGTGACGCGCTTGCGGCTGCTGGCGGAGAGCACCTTGAACAGCTCTTTGAGCTTCCGCCCGTTCAGCAACGGGCGGATGCCGTTCTTCTCGGCGTTGTCCTGCGGCACCTTCACCGTCATCCGGGTCTCCGGGATGCGGATGACCAGACACGGGCGGAATTCGCCGCCGGTGTAAATCTCTTCAATGGACTGGATGACGCCGACGCCGGCGGAAGGGTAAAAAATAGTGTCTCCAACTTTGAACCGGGGACGCTTGGACATCTTGAGGCACCTTCCTCCGTTGTTGCGCAAGGTGAGGTTGTTACTTATTGGAGCCTATTGCCGAACTGGATTAGATTATGCATATAACCCCATAGCATGACAAGTATTTTCACCGCTCAACCCGCCGGGGCCGACTGGGGTAGAATAGCCGCCTTTCCCGACAGGCAATGGCATGCAGTACCGACCCGCAATCATCCAGAAAAGTCTTTTAAATTCGCCACTTAAGCCGGTTACTCCGGAGAGCAACATCGCGCCTCTGAGTTGGAGCCGGCTCTACGGCAGCGCCTGCGGCCTGGCCGTGGCAGCGGCCGCCGAATCACACCCGGGCCCGATTCTGGTGGTGGCGCGCAACGCCCAGTCGCTGCGCCAGCTGGCGGATGAAATCAGTTTCTACCTCGCTGATTCGGGGATCGCCGTGTTGCAGTTTCCGGATTGGGAGTGTCTGCCTTATGACGTCTTCTCGCCGCACCCGGACATCGTTTCGCAGCGCCTGGCGGTGCTGCACCGGCTGCCGGCGCTGGCGCGCGGGGTCGTGCTCACCACCGCGGGTGCATTGTTGCAGTGCCTGCCGCCGCGGGAATACGTCGCCGCCCATAGCTTCGTCCTGGCCGCGGGCGATGAGCTGAACCTCGAGGGCCTGCGCCGGCAATTGACACAGGCCTCGTATCGCAGCGTCTCCCAGGTGATGGAGCCGGGGGAGTTCGCGGTGCGCGGCGGACTGATAGATCTCTTTCCCGTGGGCGGGCAGGTCCCCTATCGCGTTGACCTGTTCGGCGACCGCGTGGACACCATCCGCGAGTTCGATCCCCAGACCCAGCGCTCGCGGGCGCAACTCGCGTCCGTCCAGCTGCTGCCGGCGCGCGAGTTTCCGCTGAATGCGGCGGCGATCCAGCAATTCCGCCAGGCGTTCCGCGCGCACTTCGAGGGCGACCCGCAACAGGTTCCGCTTTACCGGGATATCAGCAAGGGCCTGAGCCCGGCGGGCGTGGAATATTACCTGCCGCTGTTCTTCGAGCGCGTCGCCTTTTTCCTCGACTACCTGCCGCGGAGCGCCCTGTACATCCAGGAGGAAGGCGTGGACCAGGCGGCGCGGGATTTTCAGCGCGAAGCCGAAGAGCGTTACGACTGGCGGCGCCACGATCGGGACCGTCCGCCGCTGCCGCCGCAAGAGTTATTCCTCACCGCGCACCAGCTCGGCGAGCGCAGCAGTTCCTGGCCGCGAATCACGCTGATTGGATTCAAGGCGGACGAGGCGCACGCGGATGTTTCCGCCACGGGCGGGATCGTGGCGTTCGACACGCTGCCGCCACCGCTGCTGCCGGTAAATCACAAGTCGGACCGGCCTTACGGCGCCCTGCTCGATTACCTGTGCGGCTTCCCGGGGCGCGTCCTCATCGCCGCAGAAACGCCCGGGCGGCGCGAAACCCTGCGCGAGCTGTTAAGGGAAAACGGCCTACAGGCCGAGGATGTCGGCGGCTGGAACGACTTTGTCCGGGGCGAGGCGCGCCTCGGCCTGGCGCTGGCGAACCTCGAAAAGGGGCTGGTGCTGCGCGATCCCGGGCTGGCGATCGTGGCTGAGCCGCAGCTCTACGGGGAGCGCGCCCTGCAACGCCGCCGCCGCGCCGCGCGCGAACGCGACCCCGAGTTTTTGATCCGAAGCCTGGCGGAGGTGCGCATCGGCGATCCCGTGGTGCACGAGGACCACGGCGTCGGCCGTTATCTCGGCCTGCAGACCCTGGATGTCGGCGACGGCCCGGATGAATTTCTCGCGCTCGAGTACGCCGGCGGCGACAAACTCTATCTGCCGGTCATGTCGCTGCACCGGATCAGCCGCTACACCGGCACCGACCCGGAACACGCCCCACTGCACAAACTCGGCGGCGAGGCCTGGGACAAGGCCAAGCGCCGGGCGCTGGCCAAGGCCCACGATGCCGCGGTCGAGCTGCTGGAAATCCAGGCGCTGCGCGCGGCGCGCCGGGGGCACGCCTTCCGCGCACACGACGCCCAATACCAGGCCTTCGCCGACGCCTTCCCGTTCGAGGAGACGCCCGACCAGCAGCGCGCGATTGACGAGGTGCTGAAGGACATGGAGGCCGGCCGGCCCATGGACCGGCTCGTGTGCGGCGATGTCGGGTTCGGCAAGACCGAGGTCGCCATGCGCGCCGCGCTTCTGGCGGCCCAGGACCATAAACAGGTCGCGGTGCTCGCGCCGACCACGCTGCTGGCGCTGCAGCATTTCCAGAATTTCCGCGACCGCTTCGCCGGACTGTCGGTGCGTATAGAGCTGCTGTCGCGCTTCCGCGCGCGGGCCGAACAGGCGCTGGTACTGGCCGACCTCGCGCGCGGCGCGGTGGATATCGTCATCGGCACCCATCGCCTGCTGCAAGGCGACGTGCGCTTCAAGGATCTGGGCCTGGTGATCATTGACGAGGAACACCGCTTCGGCGTGCGCCACAAAGAGCGGCTGAAACGCCTGCGCAGCGAGGTGGACATCCTGACGCTGACGGCGACGCCGATCCCACGCACCCTGAACATGGGGCTGGCGGGACTGCGGGACATATCCATCATCGCCACGGCCCCGGAGGGACGGCTGTCGGTCAAGACCCTTGTCAGCGAGTGGGACCGGAGCCTGATCCGCGAGGCCTGCCTGCGCGAGATCCGGCGCGGCGGCCAGGTGTATTACCTGCACAACGAGGTGCACACGATCGAAAAGGCGGCGCGCCAGTTGCAGGAGCTCGTGCCCGAGGCCGAGATTCGCATCGCCCACGGGCAGATGCCGGAGCGCGAGCTCGAGCACGTCATGCTCGATTTCTACCACCAGCGCTTCAACGTGCTGGTGTGTTCCACGATCATCGAGTCGGGCATTGACGTACCGAGCGCCAACACCATCGTCATCGAGCGCGCCGACAAGCTCGGTCTGGCGCAACTGCACCAGCTGCGCGGGCGCGTCGGGCGCTCGCACCATCGCGCCTACGCCTACATGCTGATCCCGGGGCGGCAGGCGATAACGGAGGACGCGCGCAAACGGCTGGAGGCGATTGAATCGCTGGAGGAACTGGGAGCCGGATTCATGCTCGCCGCGCACGATCTCGAGATCCGCGGCGCGGGCGAACTGCTGGGTGAACAACAGAGCGGGGAGATTGACGAGGTGGGATTCGCGCTGTATTCGGAGCTGCTGGGCCGCGCGGTGCGCTCGCTGCAGGAAGGAAGGGAGCCGGGGCGGGAGGCGCCGGCGGCGGCCGGAGCCGAAATCACACTGCATGCGCCGGCGCTGCTGCCCGAAGACCACGTGCCCGATGTGCACATGCGCTTGGTGCTCTACAAGCGCATCGCCGGCGCCGGCGATCTTCAGGCGCTGCAGGAGCTACGGGAGGAGATCATAGACCGCTTCGGCCCGCTGCCGGAACCGGGGCAACTGTTGTTCCAGGCGACCGAGCTGAAGATCCTGGCCGGCGGGTTTGGGATACGAAAGATTGACGCCGGACCGAAGGGCGTGCGGGTTGAGTTCGTCGAGCGCCCCGATATCGAGCCGGGCGCGATTCTGCGGCTGCTGCAGGCCGCGCCGCGCACCTACAGGCTGGAAGGACCGAACCGGCTGCGGATAATCGGGGAGATGCCGGACGCCGCGGCGCGCATTCAGGCGATCCGCAAATTTTTCGGTGCTATGAAATCGGAAAAGCAGTAGCAAGTAGCAAGTAGCAAGGAAAGGAAGATCTTTAATGTCTTGCTTGCCACTTGAAACTTGCTACTTGCTACTTCTTTAAAGTTCCCGAAACAACGCTTCTTCAAAGCCCAGCAACCGGATGTCCTTGAGCCGCATCGGATACAGAATCCCGTCCAGATGATCGCACTCGTGCTGCACCACGCGCGCGTGGAACCCGGAGACGGTGCGGTCTATGGGCCGGCCGCGCTGATCGAAGCCCGTGTAGCGCAGGTTTTTATAGCGACTCACCAGACCCCGCAGCCCGGGCACGCTCAGGCATCCCTCCCATCCCTCCTCCATCTCGCCGCCGATCTGCTCCAGCACCGGATTGATCAGCACCGTCGTCGGCACCGGTTCCGCATGCGGATAGCGCGGATTGGCTTCGACGCCGAAGATCACCACGCGCCGGGAGACGCCGATCTGCGGCGCGGCCAGGCCGACGCCGTTGAGCGCCGCCATGGTGTCGAACAGGTCGGCGATCAGGCCGTCAAGCTCGCCGGTGTCGAATTTTTCCACCGGCGCCGCGGGCTGATACAGCATGGGGTCGCCCATTTTCAGCACCCGCCGCACGGCCATGTCGGTATCCCTCGAATTCGCCCGCCAAATCGGACATACTAGAACCTACTTCAAAATACTTTATCCGCGGATTAACGCGGATTTTTTATTGCTAGGAATGACCGCAGATATACGAAGAATTGATGCGATAAATCCGCGTTTATCTCTTCGTTAATCTGCGTTCATCTGTGTTTCGGGTGCTTTTGAGATAGCTTCTAGTCTAATATAAAAACAAAACAACCGCCGGGAAAGACCGCATGAAATCCATCTTAATTATTCTGGCTCTGGCGCTGCTGCCGATCTCGTCCTCGATGAGCGCGCCGGCGACGTCGGGCGGAGGCGTTTACGAGATCGAGATACTAGTATTTGAAAACCGCTTGCCGAACCTTGAGGGCGGCGAAATATGGACGCGCGAGGCTTCCGGCACCGAAGTCGTCGAAGTCGCCGGCGCGGTCAACCCCGGCGCCACGGCGCCGCAAGAGACGCCGTTCGCAACCATGGCGGGCGTCCTGGAAAAAGATGGGAACCACCGCGTCCTCGCGCACCGGCGCTGGCGGCTGTCCGCGGCGGGCCGGGCCGAGACCAGGCCTGTGCGCATCCGCGGCGGTGACAACACGCTGGACGGGACGCTGAAATTTTATTTGAGCCGCTTCCTGCACGTGGATGTGAATCTCGCCCTGAGCGCGGACGGCAACCCGTCCGATCAGCCCTACCGGATCGTTGATCACCGCCGCATCAAGACACAGGAGATCAACTATTTCGATCACCCGAAATTCGGCATCCTGTTGAAAGTGGTGCAGATCGGAAAAGAATAGACCTCACGCCCGCGCGATGCGCGGAATTACCTGCTCCAGCAAGGTACGCACTCGCGCCATACCGGTTTCCAGGTTTTTTTCGATCTCCTTCAGGCTGATAACGCCCTTGGTCTTGCCCGCAGCGGGGTTCACTACCACGGCCACGGAGGCGTAACAGAGCTCGAGCTCCCGCGCGAGTCCCGTCTCCGGCATGCCGGTCATGCCGACGATGTCGGCGCCGTCGCGCTCCATGCGCGCGATCTCGGCCGCCGATTCGAACCGCGGCCCCTGCGTGGCGCCATAGGCGCCGTGCATGACGGCTGGAAGCTTCGCCTGCCGGGCCGCTTCAATCAGCAGCTTCCGCAGCTCCTCGCAATACGGGCTGGTGAAATCCACGTGCGTCACCTTCTTGTGCTCGCTGCCGAAAAAGGTGTGCGCGCGGCCGTAGGTGTAGTCAATGATCTGGTCGGGGAAAACAAGCGTTCCCGGGATCAGATAATCGGGCGTGATCCCGCCCACGGCGTTGACGGCGATGACCCTCTTCACCCCCGTCTCCTTGAGCGCCCAGATGTTGGCGCGGTAGTTGATCTCGTGCGGGGGGATGGTGTGACCGGGTCCGTGGCGCGGGAGGAACACCACCTCCTGTCCGCCCAGCTGGCCGTACACCATCGGGCCGGACGGCTCGCCGTAGGGCGTACGGACCACCTCGCGGCGCGTGATCTCGAGATTTTTCAAATTGGTCAGGCCGCTGCCGCCGATTATTGCCACTGCCGTCATTTTGCCTCCGCTTCGGCGTAGATGCCGGGCGCGTTGCGAAGATAGCCTTTGTAGTCCATGCCGTAGCCGAACACATATCGGTCCGGTACTTCGAGGCCGGCGAAATCTATTTTCACGTCGTGGGTGCGTGGCCGTTTCTTGACCACCAGCACCGCCTTGTACACCGCGCGCGCGCCCTCGGCGCGATAGCGCGCCTCGATCCCGGCCAGCGTCGCGCCTTCATCGAGGATGTCATCAATCAACAGCACCGCCCGGTCTTTCGGATCCTCGCGCGGGCCGGCCAGCCACTGCAGCTGGCCGCCCGCAAGCCGCTTGCCGTAGCGGGTGGCGTGGACATAGTCAATCTGAAACGGGAACTGAAGCCGCGGCAGGATCTTGCCGAACGGCACGACGCCGCCGGTCATTACACACACTACCAGCGGGTTGGTTGCGTGCAGCGCGCCGGCAATTTGCGCGGCCATGCCGTCCAGCGCCGTTTCGACGACCGCGGCGGGATAAAGGCAATCGGCTTGCCGCAGGACCGCCCAAGCCTGCTCGGGAGTGATGGGGCTTGTCTTGTTCTTGTTCAATTTGTTCTTGTTACTGATTCGATCGCCAAATAGCGTGTGTCGCTTATCTCCCTCTCCCTCATCCCCATCCCTTCTCCCGGAGGGAGAAGGGAGCGAGCCGAGCGCGCTTGCGCGCGATTTCATTCACCCTGGTCTGGGTGAGGGCCAAGCAGCGCAAAAAAACGGCCCTCATCCTGTCCTTCTCCCGCAGGGAGAAGGGAC
>Ga0154927_1019_pt1 | contig 9708 bp, 8 predicted proteins | sample RifCSPhighO2_01_FD_105895 | JGI IMG/M metagenome (GOLD analysis project Ga0154927, IMG submission 105895) | Candidatus Muproteobacteria bacterium RIFCSPHIGHO2_01_FULL_65_16 | reverse complement strand
CCGAGAGCTCGCTCGGCTTGTGCCGCGCCCGGTCCCTGAGCCCCACCTGGGTCAGCAGCGCATCGGCCCGGGCCAGATCGAGCCGGTGGCGCGAATAAAGCAACGGCATGGCCACGTTCTCGTCCGCGGCGACGCGCGGCAACAGATTGAACTGCTGGAAGACGAAGCCGATGGCCTCGCGCCGCAGCACCGCGAGCTCGTCCTCCCCGAGACGCGCCACCTCGCGGCCGAAGAGCCGGTAGGAGCCGGAGTCGGGCACATCGAGCAGCCCGATCACATACAGGAGGGTGGACTTGCCCGAGCCGGACGGACCCATGACGGCGACAAACTCGCCGGGCTCGATCGTGAGCGACACGCCGCGCAGCGCGTACACGGTCGTGTCGCCCATGCGGTAGGTCCGGTGGATGTCCTTAAGCTCGATCATCCCCGCCGCCTGCTCAGCGCCTTCTGCCGAACGGCATGAGCGGGCTCGAGGTCTCGCCGCTCGCGCCCGTCCGCAGGCGCTTCGCCAGCAGCCGCTCGCCCTCGGCCGCGCCCTCGAGCACCTCGATGTGCCTGCCGTCGCTCATGCCGGCGCGGATCTCGCGCTCGACCGGCGCGGCGCCCTTCTTCGCCGGCGCCGGCAGCACATAGGCGCGGCCGTCGCGCGACCGCACGGCGTCGCTCGGCGCCAGCAGCACGCCCCGGCGCGTGGCGACCGTGAAGCTCACGTTCACCGTCATCCCGCTGCGCATGAAGGCCGGGATCTGGTCGGGCAGGACCTCGACCTCGTAGGTCGTGACGTTGCTCACGGTCTTGGCGTCATACGCGATCTTCTCCACCACTCCCGCGATCAGCCGGTCGGGATAGGCGTCCAGCACGACGCGCGCCTTTTGCCGGAGGCGGATCTGCGCGATGTCGGTCTCGTCCACCTGCGCCTTGACCGTGAGCCGGTCCGACATCACGAACACCGCGTCGTTGACGGTGAAGGTCTGCCCCGGCTCGATGTTGCGCAGGATCACGGTGCCGCCGATCGGCGCGAGGATCGGCGTGGCGCGATAGAGCTCCTCCCAGCGCTTGAGCTCCTCCGGCCCCTGGGCGCGCGCCGCGTCAATCAGCGCCGCGCGCTCGGTCGAGCTCATCCAGGCGAGAATCCGGCCCTTGGCCACGGTCTGGCCCTCCACCACGAGCACCTCCTCGGCGCGTCCGGGTATCGGCGCCTTGATCTCGAGCCGGTTCTGCGGCTGCACCATGCCGGTGCTCAGGATCGTGACCTCGAGATCGCCGCGGGTCACGACGACCTCGCGGTAGGCCGGCTCCGCCTCGCGGCCGGCGCGCCAGTACACGACGGCGCCGCCCACGACCAGCACCGCCAGCACGCCGATCACGATCGCCTTGCGGTGGTCGCGCATTGATTGTGCGATGTTCACGGAATCACTCCTTTCCCCTGCGCCTGCTCCCACGCCGCCTCGGCCGTCACCCGCTCGCGCTGGCTCTGCAGCAACGACTTCTGGCGCAGGATGAGATCGTTCTCGATCCGGTCCCAGTCCTCGAACGACATCAGGCCGTTGTTGTACTTGCTGCGCGCGATCCTGGCGCGGACGTCGGCGGCGTCGAGAAAGGCCTGATCCACCTTGAGCTTCTCCGCCGACTCGACATAGCTTGCATACGCCTGTCTGAGCCGCACCAACAGCTGGTGTTCCACGTTGTCCCGGTTCGCGGACGCCGCCGCGAGACTTGAGGCGGCGCTGCGCGTCGTGTAGTAATCCTTGCCGCCGCTGAAGAGCGGGATCGTGAGATTGAGCCCCACCGTGCGCCGGTCCTGGTCCGGATACCACTCCTGCCCTTCGCGCCCGACGCTCCCGGTGAGGTTGACGCTCGGATAAAACCCGGAGCGCGCGAGCGTCACGTCGGCGACCGCCGATCTTTCCTGCGCCTGCGCCTGGCGGAAGTCCGGCGCCTGGCGCGCGAGCCGCGGAAAATCCGGCGGCGCCTCGGGCGCGGCCACCGGCACGCCCCCGGTCACCCGCAGCTCGCCTGGTTCGGGGCGGCCCAGCGCCCGGGCGAGCTGCGCCTGCGCCGAGGCCAGCGCCTGCCGCGCCTGCAGATTCTCATAGCGCGCCTGCGCGAGCGAGGCCTTGGTGAGCAGATACGAGCCCTTGTTCTCGCGTCCGCCCTCGAAGCGCAGCTCCACGAGTCGCAGGTTCTCCTCCAGCCGCTGCACGATCTTCTCCGTGAGCGTGACGTTGTCCTGCGCGTACAGCAGCCCGGCGTAGGCCGCCTTGAGGTCCTGACTGAGTCTGGCCTTCGCCGCGCCGAGGCTCGCCGCGGCCGCCGCGCGATTCGCCCCGCCCTGCTCGATCTTCGCCTGATCCTGAAAGCCGGAGAAGAGATTCTGCGTGAGCGAGACCGACGCGCTGTAGCTCGTGCCGGGCACGGTCGCGCTGCCGGAAGTATCGGCATAGTCGGCGCCGGCCGAGAGCTGCGGCAGGTTGCCGCTGTACGCCGCGCCGGCGCGGTAACCGGCGGCGTCGAGGTTGGCGTAGGCCGCGCGTAGTTCCGGGTTGTTCACCGCGGCTTCCTGTATGCAGGCCTCCCAGCTTAACACCGACGGCGTCTCCGCCTGTGCCGTCAGCGCCAGCCCCAACATCAGTGCGGGAAGAAATCTCATTGTGCTGTATGTGGTTGTACCGCGTATCCATGGCGGCGCATGGTGATAGTGCCTCCGCGAATGGTAGCGGGCAATTGTGGTGGAAACATGCGGCCGGCCCAATAAGTAATCACGCCAATGCATCCAATCTTGATATCCCAGGGTTCCGGTCTGGCTTGTCAGCCGGATAATTCGGCACTATTATTGACTGACCGACCGGTCGGTCAGTAATATCCTAAAGCGATTCAATAAGTTAGGCAAGCGCACGTGGCTTCAATAACGGCGGCAACAGAAACGACGCATACCAGCGGTGACGCCGCGGCGCGCATCCGCGCCGCCGCCGAGGCGCTCTTCGCCAAGCACGGCTTCGACGCCGTGTCCTTGAACGCCATCGCCGAGCGCGCCGGTGTCAGCAAGGCGAACATCTTTCACCATTTCAAGTCCAAACATGATCTCTATCTCACGGTCGTTCGCACCGCGTGCGAGAACTCGGCGGAGAGACTGCAAGGGCTGAGCGGCGAGTCGGGGGCGTTCGCCCAGCGGCTGGAGACCTACGCGCACGGGATGCTGGCCGACATGCTGGGGCACGGAGAGGTGTCGCGCCTGATCCTGCGCGAGCTGCTCAGCAACGGCGAACAGCGCGGACAGGAATTCGCGGAGAAGGTCTTCGGTGAAAATTTCGCGCGCCTGGTCGCGACCCTGCGCCACGCCCAGACGCGCGGCGAACTGCGCAGCGACGCCGATCCCGCCATGATCGCCGCCCTGCTCATCGGCGCCAACGTCTTCTTCTTCGAGGCGCGCGCGGTGCTGCGCCACTTCCCGGACGTGGCTTTCGCCCGCGACCCCAAGCTTTACAGCCGCATGCTCGCCGACATCCTGCTGCGCGGCGTCCTGGAAAAACCAACCACCAAAAATCCCGCGGATAAATAGCCATGCACCGATCGTCCATCGCCCGCCTGCTCGCCCCCGTGGCCATCGTGGCCCTCGCCGCCTGCGGCAAGGAGGCGCCGAAGCCGCAGGAGAAGATCACGCCCATCACGACCTACACCGTCGCGGCCAGGGACCTGCCGGTGACGGAGACCGCCGTGGGCGCGGAGACCGCCGTGGGCCTGGCCCAGGAATTCGACCCCACGCGCGACATCGCGCGGCGCTACTACGTCCGGCTGCCGTTTCCGATCGAGATCGCGCGTCGGCTGCGCCCGGGCCAGGCGATAACCGTGACCAACTTCAGCGACAACCGGTCGGCGACTGGATACATCCGGCAGATCCTGCCGGCGCTGAACACGCTCACGCAGACCACCGAGGTCATCGTCGAGGTGCGCAACCCGGGCGCCTGGCGCCCGGCCGGCAGCGTGCGCGGCGAGGTCGTGCTCGGCGTGCGCCGAAACGCGCTCGTGGTGCCGGAACAGGCGGTGGTGCTGCGCCCGGCGGGAAGCGTGGCCTACGTCCCCGAGGGCGAGATCGTCAGGGAGCGGGTCGTGACGCAGGGCATCCGGCGCAACGGCGAGGTCGAGATCGTCGCGGGCCTCAAGGCGGGCGAGGTCGTGGCGGTGGACGGCGCCGGGCTCCTGAGCGACGGCGCCAGAATCAAATTGCGCGACGCCGCGCCCCCTGACCGGGGCGGAGCGGCGCCGAATATGGATCCGAAGACAGCGCCGTGAGCCTGCCCGAATTTTCCATCAAGCGCAACGTGCTCACCCTGATGGTGAGCCTGGTGCTCGTGCTGTTCGGCGTCATCGGTTTTCTGCGCCTCGGCCTCGACAAATTCCCCAAGATTGACTTCCCCGGCGTCACCGTCGTGACCACGATGAAGGGCTCCGACCCGGCGATCGTGGACAAGAACATCACCGACGTGATCGAGGAGGTCGTCAACCAGGTGCCGGGCGTCAAGTCCATCACCTCGAGCTCCTCGCTCGGCGCGTCCGTGGTCGGCGTCGAATTCGAGCTCGAAAAGAACGTGGACGTCGCCTACCAGGAGGTCAAGGCCAAGGTGGACAGCATCGTCAAGCGTCTGCCCAAGGAGGCCGACCCGCCGGTGGTGCGCAAGATCGAGATCGGCGCCTCGGCCGTGGTGTGGGTCGCGCTCACGGGCAACCGCACGCTGCAAGAGCTCAATACCTACGCCGCGGAGGTCCTCAAGCCGCGGCTCGAAACCATCAGCGGCGTCGGCGACGTGCAGATCGGCGGCCAGATCAAGCGCACCATACGCGTGTGGCTCGACGCCGACCGGCTGCTGGCCTACGGGCTGTCGCCCGTGGACGTGTCCAACGCCTTCGGCCGCGAGCACCTGGTGCTGCCGGCCGGGTTTCTGGGCAGCCGTTCGCGCGAGTGGCTGATCAAGTTCGACGCCGAATACGATCGGATCGAGAGCATGAGCCGGATGGTCGTGGCCTACCGCCAGGGCGCGCCGGTGTATCTCAAGGACGTGGCGCGCGTCGAGGACGGCCTCGAGGATGCGCGCAAGCTCGCGCGATACAGCGGCGTGCCCGCCGTGGGCCTGGGGATCGTCAAGACCAGCGGCGCCAACACCGTCGAGGTGGTGGACAAGGTCAAGGAACGCGTCGAGAAAGAGCTGCGCCCGAACCTCCCGCCCGGCCTGGAGCTGCGCTATTCCTCGGACGACTCCATCAGCATCCGCCAGTCCATCGAGGCGCTGAACGAACACCTGATCATCGGCACGCTGTTCGCCGCGCTCATGGTGTTCCTGTTTCTCAAGAGCGGGCGCTCGACCCTCATCATCGCGACCGCGATCCCGGTGTCGCTCACGGCGACGTTCGCGGTGATGTATTTCGCCGGCTACACGCTGAACAAGATCACGCTCCTCGGCCTGCTGCTCCTGATCGGCGTGGTGGTGGACGACGCCATCGTGGTGCTGGAAAACATCTTCCGTCACCGCGAGGAGGAGCGCGAGGCCCCGGAGCAGGCGGCGATCAACGGCTCGGGCCAGGTGATCTTCGCCGTCTTCGCCTCGACGCTCACGCTCGTGTCCATCTTCCTGCCGGTGGCCTTCATCAGCGGCATCCTCGGGCGCTTCCTGGGCTCGTTCGCGCTGGTCGTGGTGATCGGCGTGCTGGCCTCGCTCTGGGTCTCGCTCACGCTCACGCCGATGCTGTGCGCGCGCTACCTCACGCTCCCGGACCGCCGCGGCCGGGTCTATCAAACGCTGGAGCGCCAGTTCAACCGGATCGAGGGGCGATACCGCGAGCTGCTGCGCCTGAGCCTGGAGCACCGCTGGCGCGTGGTCGCGATCGCCGTCGCGGTCGTGGTCCTGAGCGGCTTCATCTTCAGTTTCGTCGGCAAGACTTTCGTCCCGGAGGAAGACGAGTCGCGCTTCATGGTGATCATCCAGACCCCGCTCGGCTCCAACCTCGACTACACCTCCGCCAAGCTCGGCGAGATCGAGACGGTGCTGCTCAAACGCCCCGAGGTCTTCAGCATCTTTGCGGCCGTGGGCCTGGGCGAGGTCGGGCAGGTCAACGCCGGGCGCGTCTTCGTGCGCCTGGTGGAGCGCAACAAGCGCAAGCTGTCCCAGGCCGACGTCATGCGCGCACTGCGGCGCGAATTCGCCGCCATCCCCGGCGTCCTGGCGTTTCCGAGCATCATCTCCGCGATCGGCGGCCAGCGCGGCGAGCAACTGCAGTTCGCCATCCTCGGCAACGACCTGCTGAAGATTGACGAGCTCTCGAACCAGATGGTGGCGCGCCTCGGGAAGATCGAGGGCATCGCCAAGCTCGACAAGGACCTGAAGCTCGACCTGCCCGAGGTGCGCGTTACGCTCGACCGCGAGCGCGCCGCCCAGCTCGGCATCAGCGCCCTGGACGTCGCCCAGACCCTGAGCCTCATGACCGGCGGCGTGGACGTGGCCCAGTTCAAGGAGCACAACGAGCGCTACGACATCCGCCTCCAGACCGACCCGAGCCGGCGCACCAGCACCGATAACCTGCGGCGGTTCTACGTCAAGAACAAGTTCGGCGATCTCGTGCGCCTCGACACGCTGGCGAAGTTCGAGGAGGGGCTCGGCCCCGCGGTGATCACGCGCCGCAACCGCCAGTACGCCGGCTTCATCTACGGCAGCCTCGAGACCCTGCCGCTCGGCGCCGCGGCCGAGGCCGTGAAGCGGATCGCGTCCGAGATCATGCCGGCCGGCTACTCCATCGCCTTCACCGGCCAGGCCGAGGAGTTCGCCCGCACCGGCGGCTACGTGGTGTTCGCCTTCAGCATGGCGCTCATCATGATCTACATGGTGCTCGCGAGCCAGTTCAACTCGCTCATCCAGCCGCTGGTGGTGATGGTGGCGCAGCCGCTGGCGATCATCGGCGGCGTGACGGCGCTGTGGATGTTCGGCGAGACGCTGAACCTATTTTCCATGATCGGCATGATCCTGCTCATGGGCCTGGTGGCGAAGAACTCGATCCTGCTCATAGACCTGACCAACCAGTACCGCGCGCAGGGCAAAAACATCAACGACGCGCTCTCCGCCGCCTGCCCGAACCGGATGCGCCCGGTGCTGATCACCTCGCTCACCGTCATCGCCGCGATGCTGCCGGCCGCCATCGGGCTCGGCCCGGGCGTGGAATCAAACCGGCCGCTCGCGCTCGTGGTCATGGGCGGCATGATCTCCTCCACCCTGCTCACGCTCGTGGTGGTGCCGGCGGTGTACTCGCTGGTGGAAAACCGCCTCGCCGCGCGCCGCGGCGGCAACAAGAGAATCGCGGCATGAGGCCGGTCGCGTTGCTGCTGTTGTTCGGCCTGGCGCCGCCGGCCGCCGCCGACGATCTGCTGGCGGTCTACGGCAAGGCGCGCGCCAATGACACCGTCTGGGCCCAGGCGCGCGCGAACTACCAGGCCACGATCGAAAAGGCGCCGCAGGGCCGCGCCCAGCTGCTGCCGACGCTGAACCTCTCGGCCGCGAGCACCAACACCACCGATCAGCGCGTCATAACCCCGACCAGCGACCGGTCCTACGACTACAGCACCAAGGGCTACAGCCTCACGCTCACCCAACCGCTCTACCGCAAACAGAATTTCGCTGCTTATTCCCAGGGCCGGGCGGACGCGGCCCGCGCCGAACACGAGCTGACGGGCGCCGAGCATGACCTCCTGCTGCGCGCGACCCAGGCCTATCTCAACGTGCTCACGGCGCAGGACGCGCTCGACTTCGTGCGCACGGAAAAGGCGGCGATCGAGCGGCTGCTCGCGCTCACGCAGCGCAATTTCAACGTCGGCGCCGCCTCGCTCGTGGACGTGCACGAGGCCCAGGCGCGCTACGATCTCGCCGTCGCCCAGGAGATCGCCGCCGCCAACGATCTCGAGCTGAGGCGCGAGGCGCTGCGGGTGATCACCGGCGACGACCCGGGGGCGCTCGCGCGTCTCGGCGGCGCGCTCGACCTGCGCGCGCCGGAGCCGGCCGACATGGACCGCTGGATCGAGGCGGCGCGCCGGGACAATCCCCAGGTCCGGGCGCGCGAATATGCGCTCGCGGGCGCGCGCGACGAGCTTGAAAAAAGCCGCGCCGGACACTATCCGACGCTCGATCTGACCGCCGCGCGCAGCTACAGCGACGCCGGCGGCAGCACCCTGGGCTACGGCAGCGAGACCACCACCAACCAGGTCGGGATACAGCTCCAGGTGCCGCTGTTCCAGGGCGGCGGCGTCTCGTCCAAGGTGCGCGAGAGCTACGCGCGCCAGGACGAGGCGGCGGGCCGCCTCGACCAGGCGCGGCGGACGGCGGCGCAGCAGGCGCGCGAGTCCTATCTCGCTGTGATCAACGGCGTCGCCCGGGTGCGGGCGCTGGAACAGGCGCAGGCCTCCAACCAGCGCGCGCTCGAGTCCACCATTCTCGGCTACGAGCGCGGCGCGCGCACCGGCGTGGACGTGCTGAACACCCAGCGCGAGCTGTTCCGCACCCGCCGCGACCTGTCGCAGGCGCGCTACGACTACCTGCTCGCGCGCCTGCGCCTCAAGGCCGCCACCGGCCAACTGAGCGAGGACGACCTCGCCGACACCAACCGCCTCCTGGCGCAGCGCTGAGGAAGTCCTGATTTAAGTATGATTATTTGTCGCAAAGACGCAAAGGCGCAAAGAATAGCATCGGACAATCAAAAAACATCTCCAACGTGGTCGGCTGCGTCGTGGGGGGGGGTAAGCTTTAGGCTTCAAGCTTCAAGCTTCAAGCTTTAAGCTTTAAGCTGATCGCTGATCGCTGATAGCTGATAGCTGATAGCTGATAGCTGATTGCTGATTGCTGATAGCTGATCGCTGATCGCTGATAGCTCTAGTTATGTTCGTGCTCAACCCAAACACGACCGACCTGCGCTTCCCGCCGGTCGAGATCGCTTCGCCCGAGGGGCTGCTCGCCGTCGGCGGCGATCTGCGCGCCGAGCGCCTGCTCGCGGCCTACCGTCACGGCGTCTTTCCCTGGTACAACGAGGGCCAGCCGATCCTGTGGTGGTCGCCCGACCCGCGCGCGGTGCTGCTCCCCGACGAACTCAGGATCTCGCGCAGCCTGCGCAAGGTGCTGCGACGCGGTACATACAGAGTAACGCTCGACACCTGCTTTCGCGCAGTGATAACGGCGTGCGCCGCGCCGCGGCTCAAGGACCGGCACCGGCGGGACGCCGACGCGCCGCTCGACCACCGCGCGTACTCCAGGACCGGCGGAACCTGGATCACGCCGGAGATGATCGAGGCCTATTGCCTGCTGCACGAGCAGGGCTACGCCCATTCGGTCGAGGCCTGGCGCGGGGACGAGCTCGCCGGCGGGCTCTATGGCGTGGCCCTGGGCGGGGCGTTTTTCGGCGAGTCCATGTTCGCGCGCGCCACCGACGCCTCGAAGGCGGCGCTGGCGCTCCTCGTGCGCCAGATCAAGGCCTGGGGATTCGCGCTCATAGATTGCCAGCTGCCTTCGGCGCATCTCCTGAGCCTGGGCGCGCGCGAAATCCGCCGGCGCGAATTCCTCGACCGGCTGCAGGCGGCGCTGCGCCAGCCCGACCGGCGCGGCCCCTGGCGCTTCGACCCGAATCTGGCAATACTTTGCGATCAGCTATCAGCTAAATGAGCTATCAGCGGTCAGCTATCAG
>Ga0154927_1036_pt2 | contig 10292 bp, 8 predicted proteins | sample RifCSPhighO2_01_FD_105895 | JGI IMG/M metagenome (GOLD analysis project Ga0154927, IMG submission 105895) | Candidatus Muproteobacteria bacterium RIFCSPHIGHO2_01_FULL_65_16 | reverse complement strand
TCTTTGGCTACTTTCTCTTGGACAAGCAAGAGAAAGTAGCCCTGGGTGCGGGGCGGGAGCATCCCGCATTCAAACAAACGCCGCCCGCAGGGCGGCTCGACACGAATGGGGCACGGGTAGCCCACTCGTTTTTCAACAGAGGCAGAAATATATTGTCATCCATCTTAGGAATGCAGTCGGGGCACGAGTCGTCAGCGGTGTATTTCCGCGACGGGCGACTCGTCGCCGCCGTCTCCCAGGAGCGCCTGACGCGCATCAAGAACGACGGCGGCGCGCCGCCCGATCTCGCGGTGGATCAGGTGCTCGCGATCGCCGGCGCGCGCCGCGCGGACGTGAACCACTTGGCGCTGCAGTATACGTTCTTCCCGGAGGAGTATTTTGTCCGCGAAAGCTGGCCCAAGGAGCTTGAACGCAGGTTTTCACGCCTGCGCAAGCGCCTGCTGGGAAAGCCGCGCCCGCAGATGCTCCTTGGAAATCTTTTGGAGCGGTTAAAGGCGCGTGACAAGAACTTCGACGCGCACTTCCGGCGCGAGCGTTTCCTGCGCGGCGAGGGGTATAACGGCGCGAGCGTGCGTTTCTACGATCACCACGACGCCCACGCGATCGCGGCCGCGTTCTACTCTGGTTTCAAGGAAGCCGCGGTCATCACCATGGACGGCAACGGCGACTGGAACATCCATCACACATCGTGCGTTTATAAGGACGGCAAGCTGACGCGGAGATATGTCTCGGACGCCCATGGCGCATCCGCCGGCCTGTTCTACAGCCACATCACTCGGCTGCTCGGGTTCAAGCCGCTGCGGCACGAGGGCAAGGTCGTGGGCCTGGCGGCCATGGGCGATCCCAGACCGTTGTACGGCGCATTTTCCAGGGCGCTGCGCCTGGCGGCCGACGGCCGGCGCACCGAGTCGGACTTCACCGGTCCGGATCACGGCGCCGAGGAACGGCGCTATGAATATCTGAAGCAGGTCTCCCAGGGACACACGCGCGAGAATATATCGGCCGCGGCGCAGCAGGTGTTGGAGGATGTGGCGACGGAGCTGGTGCGGCGGTTTCTTGACGAGACCGGCCAGCGGCACGTGGCCCTGAACGGCGGCGTGTTCGCCAACGTCAAGCTCAATCAGCGCATCATGGAGCTGCCGCAGGTCGAGAGCGTGTTCGTTTTCCCGGCCATGAGCGATACCGGCAACAGTGTCGGCGCGGCGCTGCTGGAGTTGCAGGCGCTCGATCCCGGGCTCTTCCGATCATCGGCTCATCCCCTGGAGGACGTGTACTGGGGGCCGGAATACTCCGACGCCGAGATCGAGCAGGGCCTCAAGCACGCAGGACTGAGGGCCGAGCGGCTGGACGAGGAAAAGCTGGTTACGCGCGCGGCCGAGGCGATCCATGCCGGCAAGGTCGTGGGTTGGTTCCAGGGGCGGATGGAGTTCGGGCCGCGCGCGCTCGGCAACCGCAGCATGCTGGCGCGGCCGACCGACAAGACGATCAACGACTGGCTGAACGAGCGCCTCGACCGCTCCGAGTTCATGCCGTTCGCGCCGAGCGTGTTGGAAGAGCACGCCGCGGAGATCTTCGTCAACGTCGCCAAGGCCCGGCACACGGCGGAGTTCATGACGATCACATTCAACGTCAAGCCCGAGTGGCGCGAGCGCATCCCCGCCGTGGTGCACGTGGACGGCACCGCGCGCCCGCAGCTGGTAAACCGGAAGACCAATCCGCTTTATCACAAGCTGATCCAGGCCTATCACCGCCTGAGCGGCATCCCGCTGGTGCTCAACACCAGCTTCAACGTGCACGAGGAGCCGATCGTGTGCGGACCAAAAGAGGCGATCCAGGCCTTCGTAGAAAAGCGTGTTGATTGTCTCGTGATTGGGCCGTTCTGGTTGCAACATCCATGACGGCTGTGCAAGAGGAGATCAAAGCACTTGCCGATTCCAAGCTTTATCCGGCGGTGCTGGCGCTGTTCGGCAGCCCGCCGCCGGGCCGCATCCTGGACGTGCCGGCCGGTCATGGCGCCTTCGCCAAGGAGCTGCTCGAACGCGGTTATTCCGATATCCACTGTCTCGACATCAATGCCGAGAACTTCAAGCTCCGGGGCGTGAGCTTCCAGAAATACGATGCCGCCGACAAGCTGCCCTTTCCGGACAACCATTTCGATTACGTCTTTAGCGTGGAAGGCATCGAGCATTTCGAAGCTCCGTTTCCCTTTGTCAAGGAGTTGTGCCGAGTACTCAGGCCCGGCGGGCGGCTGTACCTCACGACGCCCAATACCTTCTCTGTGGAGGCGCGGCTTAAGTACCTGGTATCCGGCTATTTCCCCCGGTTTCGCCCGTTGATGCAGAATCCGGAACAGGTCATGGCGCATCCGGTTGACGACGCTCACATCGCACCGATTTATTTCTGGCAGCTCTATTACTTTTTGCTGCTCGGCGGCATCAAGCTCAATCGAATCTCAACCAACGATTACCTGTATAAACGGAACTGGCTCAAGCGCGCCATCGAGACGCTGTTTGCGCGCGCGATCCGGCGCAACATCAGAAAACGTAATTTCCCCGATCACGGCGTAACGTCGGAGGCCATGCTGTACGGCGATTGCATCATTCTCGAGGGCGTCAAGGAGCCGCGCTGATATGGAGGTTCTCTATGTGTTCCCCGAGCCCATCCCTCTGCCGCGCGCGCGCGGCGTGCAGGTGGCGCACAGCGTTGCGGCCCTGGCGCGGGCCGGCGTTGGCGTGGTGTTCGCCTACGTGCCAGCCGGTCCCGGCGACCCCTTCCGGCACTACGGCATCGCCCGGCCGGACAACATCCGGCTCGTTCCGCTCGCGCGCGGCCTGCCCCGGCCATTCGCTGCGCTTAAGGTGCACTCGAATCGGTTGTTTCTCTGGCGGCTCGCCCGCTGGCTGCACGCGGCACGACGCACCGGCCGCGCACCGCAACTCATCTTTGCGCGTCACCTGAAGGCGGCCCATGGTCTGCTCAAGACGTTTCCCGGGATGCCGCTGATTTACGAGGCGCACGAGGTGTTCGGCGACACGGCGCCGGCCGGGAAACAGGGCGTCACACGAGGCATGGAGTCCTTTGTTACACGGAGCGCGACCGTTGTCATCGCAAACTCGCGCGCCACCGCCGAGCGGCTGCGAGCGTTGTACGGGGTCGCATCCGAGATCCCTGTCGTGCCGAACGGCGTGACACTGCCGGGAGCAAGATCCGAGAAGGACTGGTCACAGATCGGTCGTGCGATTGTCTATGCCGGCAGCTTCTTCTCCTGGAAGGGTGTGCAGGACTTGGTGACGGCGGCGGGTGAGCTGCCGGGGTGTCGCATCACCCTGATCGGCGGCTCGCCCGAGCAGATTGAGCGCCTGCGCCCGTGTGTCAAACCCGGTGGCGCCGAGATCGTGTTTCTCGGCCACCTGAGCCACGAGGAAACCCTGCGCCGGCTCGGGCAGGCGTGCATTGCGGTGCTTCCCAACCGCGCCGAGCCCGACAGCGCCTTCACCTGCCCCATCAAGCTGTTCGAATACATGGCCGCTGGTTGCGCGGTGGTGGCGACCGATCTGCCATCCGTGCGCGAGATCATTGGCGCGCACGACGCTGCTTGGGCCGAGCCGGGAAACCCATCCGCGATCGCTCGGGCGATCCATGTGCTTGTGAAGGACGCCGATCGTGCCCGGCGCTTGGGCGAGCGACTGCATGCCATTGCCGGACGCTACACTTGGGACGCGCGCGCGGCACGGCTCAAAGAGATCATTTCGGGGGCGGTCAATGCCCGGAACTGATCGCGTCGCCGCTCTGCGGGCGTGGCCGGCCGAGATCGGCATCCCGCCGCCGGTGCTCGCGCTCTTCGCGCTGTATCTGTGGGTGTTGCCGCTCGCGCATACCGCCTCGATCCGAACCCTGTTGATTGTATTGCTTGTTGTTCTGACCGGCTGGCACGCGTGGAAGCGCGGCCTGCGCATCAATGTTCCGCTGCTGTGGCCGTGGTTGTTGTTTACGCTGGCGGCCTTTGTGTCGCTCATCTACGCTGTTGATGTTTGGTACTCGCTCGGCGAGATCAAGAGCGAGATCGGTTACGGCGTCATTGGCATGATTCTCGCCGCCACATGGGTGCGGTCATGGCGCGCGCTTGCGACGATGGCTTGGGTCGTGGTGGCCGGCGATACCGCGCTGGTGTCCGGCACGTTTTACAATTTCTGGCGCGCCGGCCTGCCGTCTGAAATCACGCAGTTCGGGGCCTTCAATCTTGGCGTCGGCAACACCAGCACCTATCTTCTGATCATGATTCCATTCGTGGCGGTCGCTTTTGTGCTTGCCGGTCGGCGGCGGATGGCCCTGCGCTTCGCGCTGGCGGGCCTGCTCGCCGGCAATCTTTTCGCCTTGTACCTCACGGCGAATCGCATGGGCTTGATCGTGCTCGGCGTGGAGACCGCGCTGTTCGCGGGGGCGCTGTTGTGGCGCCGGCGAAACGCCGTGCACTGGGCGATGTACGCGGGCATCGCGCTGGTCCTGATGGCGAGCGCGCTGCTGGTGCACAAACAACTCGAACGGCGTCACCCAGAAGGTGCGGTCGCGTCGGTGACGTCTGATGTCCGCTGGGATCTTTGGCGCTTCAGCGTCGAAAGCATTCGCGCGCGACCGTACACCGGCGGCGGCTTCGGGCGTTATGCCTTCAAGCTGCTGCATCCGGGGTATCCGCGCACGTCCGGATGTGATCAGTGCTGGCATCCGCACAATGGTCTGCTCAGCATGACCATGCAGATCGGTCTTCCCGGACTCGGGGCGTTTCTGCTGCTGCTGGCAACGGGCGCCCATCGGCTCTGGCGTGGCATGCGCGCCGCCGCGCCCGACGGCGCTCCGTGGGTTCTGCTGCTTGCCGGGATCGTGATGTTCGTCGGATTGTTGCTCAAGATCCAGACGGATGATTTTTTTCACCGCGACATCGGCTGGTTTTTCTGGACGATGATGGGCGCGTTGCTCGGCGCGCAATCGTCCGCAGTGAAAGGGGCCGAACCAAATGCCTAGCGCCGCTGCGCCGCCCCCGGATCGGACACCTCGAATCCTCGTGATTCGCCGCGACAACATCGGCGATCTTGTGTGCACCACCCCCATGTTTCGGGCGTTGCGGGCGCGCTATCCGGACGCCTACATCGCCGCGCTCGTCAACAGCTACAATCTCCCGGTTCTGGCCAATAATCCCGACATTGACGAGGTTTTCGTCTACACCAAGGGCAAGCACCGCGCCCCGGGCCAGGGCCTCGTCGGCGTGCTTCGGGATCGCCTCCGGCTGCTGCGGCGTCTGCGCCGCGCGCGCCTCGACTATGTGCTGCTCCCAGGCTCGGGGCCCATGCCGCGCGCGCTGAAACTGGCGCGGCGCCTTAAGTCGCAACACATTATCGGATATACGGAGAGCGGCGCGCCCGGCGGCGGAGTTGACATCGCCGTCCCGAGCGTCGCGGCCGGCGCTGCGCACGAAGTGGAGAATTCCTTTCGGCTGCTTGCCGCGCTCGGGATTACACCACCGCCGCCGGCGCCGCGGGTCATCCCCGATTCGACGGAGGTCGCGCGCGCCCGCGCGGCGGTGCGCGCCGCGCTCGGGAGCGAGGCCAGGCTTGTCGTGGGCGTGCACATCAGCGCGCGCCGGCCGCGCCAGCGCTGGCCGGCGACGAATCATGTCGCGCTCGTCCAGAAGCTGCACGCGCGCCACGGCGCGGGATTCGTCTTGTTCTGGTCTCCCGGCGCCGCGACGAATCCGCGGCATCCCGGCGACGACGCCAAGGCCGCGGAGATCAAGGCCGCGCTCACCGGCGTTCCCGTGGTTGCCTATCCGACGGAACAACTGGGCGCGCTGATCGCGGGGCTGTCCGTGTGCGACGCCGTCATCTGCAGCGACGGCGGCGCCATGCATCTGGCCGCGGCCCTGGGCAAGCCGATCGTCTGCTTTTTCGGCGACGCCGATAAAAACCGCTGGCGCCCGTGGGGCGCGCCGCACGTGCTGTTGCAGCCGCCGAGCCACGACGTCGCGGATATCAGTGTGGACGCGGCCTTCGCCGGTTTCCAACGACTGCTGGAGTTGCAAAAGACATGGATTACGGGAACCTCGGGCAGTAGCCCATGACAGAACAGACGGAGACAACCGGCCATGTTTAGCGATGTGACGGCGAGCAAAATCAGCGAGTTTCACGACGCCTGCGTGAACACCACGGGATGGGCCGACTCGGCGCCGCCTCGATTCACCGAGGGGGCATGGAAGCATATCGAGCTTAATCACCGCTTTAATTCACTACTATGGGGCGAGGAAGATCAGGCGCGGCGCCGGGACGTCGCTGACAGCGAGATCGCGGCGAACAAGAGGGCCATAGACGGCTACAACCAGCAGCGCCAGAACGCCATCGAGAGCATTGACGAGTCGTTGTTGCAGCGTCTGGTCGAGGTTAAGCCTTCGGCCGACGCCAGGCAGAACAGCGAGACGGCGGGCTCGATCGTTGATCGCCTGTCCATTCTCAGCCTGAAGATATACCACATGCGCCAGCAGACCATGCGCACCGACGTAGATCAAGCGCACATCGAGGCCTGCCGCCGGAAGCTCAATGTCCTCATGGAACAGCGCACCGATCTGCAGCAGTGCCTTGACGCCTTGCTTCGGGATGCCGTGGCGGGGAGGGCCTATTTCAAGGTGTACCGACAGTTCAAGATGTACAACGATCCGACGTTGAATCCCTATCTATACGGGAAAAAGTAGTCAAGGCTGACGTCGAGAACTTCGGCGACGAGGCCTCGTGAATCGGCCTAGCCGGTTTTGTTTCTCTCCAGCTCCAGCAACTTCGCGTATTTGTAGAAGCTGTTCTGGCAGCCTATGAGGATGTGTATCAGCCCCGGCAGGCCGTCGAGAAAGCCCAGACGCAGGAAATAAAACTTTATAAAACGAAACAGCGGGCTGAAGACGAGCCTGAGCACGCCGGCGCGCTTGCCGCGCGCGTGGAGCGCCTCGGCCTGGAGCGTGGTGTAGCGGTTCTGCTTGGCGATGTAGTCGGCGATGCCGCTCTCCGACTCGTGCAGCAGGTCGCCCTTCAGCCGGCCGACGGCGGTGCCGGCGACCACCTTTTCATGCACCGGATCGTCGCTCCAGTTGGCGTGCTCGCGGTTGAAGAGCCGGAGGCTGAGGTCCGGATAGCCCTCGCCGTGCCGCAGCCATCTTCCCAGGAAGCGGTTGCGCCGCGGCATCTGGTAGGCCTGGAAGCGCGGCGCCTTGAGCTCGTTTTGGATGCTTTCCCGCAGTGCGTCGCTGACACGCTCGTCCGCGTCAATGGACAGCACCCAGCGGTGTTTCGCCTGGTTTGCGGCAAACCGCTTCTGCCCGCCGTATCCCAGCCAGTCCTGGCGCAGCACGCGCGCGCCGCGGCGCTGGGCGATTTCGAGGGTGGCGTCAGTGCTGCCGGAATCAACCACGAGGATTTCATCGGCAAATGCGACGCTTTGGAGACAGGCGTCTAGCTGGCGTCCGGCATTCAGGGTGATGACGGCCACGGATAACGGTTCAGGCATAGGCGTATTGTATGCGAAAATAATTCCATGCCGCGCATCTTGATAATAAAAACCTCGTCCCTGGGAGACGTCATTCACAACCTGCCGGTGATCGCGGATATCCGCGCCCACTTGCCGCGGGCGCGCATTGACTGGGTCGTGGAGGAGCGCATCGCCGTGATCCCGGCGCTGCACCCCGGCGTTGATCGGATCATCACGTCCGCCACGCGCCGTTGGCGCAGATCGCTGCTGCGTCCCGCGGCCTGGCGCGAGCTCGGCGTCTTTCGACGCGAGCTGCGGCGGGAGCTCTACGACGCCATCGTTGATGCGCAGGGCCTGCTCAAGAGCGCCCTCATGGGTGCGTTGGCCCGGGGACCGGTGCACGGCCAGGATCGGAGCTCGGCGCGTGAGCCGCTGGCGTCCCGGCTCTACGATCGCGCCTACCCCGTGCCGCGCGACTGGCATGCCGTGACGCGCAACCGCTACCTCACGGCCCTGGCCTGCGGCTATACGCCACCGGACAGCCCGCCAGACTACGGCATTCGCGCGCCCGCCGTGGTTCCGCCACTGCGCGGGCTGGCGGGGGACTACGTCGTCTGCCTGCACGGTACCGCGCGCGCCTCCAAGCTCTGGCCCGAGGATCGCTGGGTGAGCCTGGTCGAGAATCTTGTGCGACGTGGACTGACCCCGGTGCTCTCCTGGGGCGGCGCGGCGGAGCAGCGACGTTCGCATTTCATCGCCGACAAGGTGCGGGACGCGGTGGTCCCGCCGGCCCCGGCGCTGGGGCTGAAGGAACTGGCGGCGCTGATCGCCGGGGCGCGCGCCGTGGTCGGCGTGGACACCGGGCTGGTGCACTTGGCCGTGGCCCTGTCGCGGCCGACGGTGGCGATCTTTACCGACACCTCGCCGACCCTGTGCGGCGCCTTCCCCGCCGATCCTTCGCGGGCGATCAATCTCGGCGAGCGCGGCGTTGTGCCCCGGCCGGAGGACGTGTTGCACGCGCTCGCGCGCCTCAAGGCGTTCTGATGCGCGCCGCATACACCTGGCTCCTGCGCCTGGCGTTTCCCTGGATCTTCGTGCGTCTCGCCTGGCGCGCGCGCCGCAATCCGGATTACGTCAGGCGCATTCCGGAACGCTTCGGCTTCATCGAGCCGCTGCCGGACGCGCCGGTCATCTGGATTCACGCCGTGTCGGTGGGCGAGGCGCGCGCCGCCGCGCCGCTCGTGAAGGCGTTGTTCGATCGTTACCCCGAGCACCACATCCTCGTCACCACCATGACGCCCACGGGCTCGGCCGCGGTGAAGAGTCTCTTCGGCGATCGGGCGGCGCACTGCTACGTGCCCTACGACTATCCTTCCGCCGTGCGGCGCTTTCTCGACCGCACGCGCCCCGGGCTCGCGCTCATCATGGAGACCGAGCTGTGGCCGAATCTGTTCCACGAATGCCGCGCGCGCGGCATTCCGCTCGTGGTGGCGAACGTGCGCATGTCGGAGCGCTCGATGCGCGGCTATCTCAAGTTCGCGCGCCTCGCGCGCGCCACGCTCACGCAGGTCACGCTCTTCGGCACGCAGTCGCAGGCCGATGCCGAGCGCATCGTCCGCCTGGGCGCGGAACCGGCGCGCGTGCACGTGACCGGCTCGATCAAGTTCGAGCTCGCGCTGCCCGCGAGCCTGCGCGAGGCCGCGGAGGTGCTGCGGCGCGAATGGGGAGCCGACCGCCCGGTGTGGGTCGCCGCCAGCACCCGCGAGGGCGAGGACGGGTTGGTGCTCGCGGCGTACGCCGAGTTGAGGAAGCAGCCGCGATTCGCGAACCTCCTGCTCGTGCTCGTGCCGCGCCACCCGGAGCGGTTCGCGTCGGTCGCCCGGCTCTGCCGCCGAAGCGGCCACCGGGTCGCGCTGCGCAGCGAGCACCGCGGCCCGCTCGATGCGGCCGTGGACATCCTCGTGGGCGACACCATGGGCGAGCTCATGCTGTTCTACGGCGCCTGCGACTGCGCCTTCATCGGCGGCAGCCTCGTGCCCACCGGCGGCCACAACCCGCTCGAGGCCGAGGCCCTCGGCAAGCCCGTGGTGTTCGGGCCGCACATGTTCAATTTCGCGGAGATTGCGGCGCTCACGCTCGAACGCGGCGCCGGCGTGCAGGTGCACGACCCGGCGCAGCTCGCGCCGGCCGTGGGCGATTTTCTCGGAAACGCCAACCGCCGCGACACCGCCGGCGAGGCGGGCAAAAAAATGGTGGAGGAGAACCGCGGCGCCCTGGAAAGCAACCTGCGCCTGATCGCGGATCTGATCAGATGACACTTGTGGCGCGCCCTATGGGCTGAAAGGATGGTTTCACCGCAGAGACGCAGAGGCGCGGAGAAAAGGCAACGGCGGAACCGCAGATAAACGCGGATAAGAAATAACAATAGTCTGGAACCACAGATGCACACGGATGAACACGGATAAGAAAGGAAAGAGCAAATGTAGGCTGGGTTAAGCCGCGCCAGCGGCGAACCCGACAAAATCATATTCTGAACAACGGCAAAACCGCAGATAAACGCAGATGAACGCGGATAAGAAATAAAAAATAGCTATCAGCTATCAGCCTGACAAAATAACCGGGCGAGGCGAAACCCGGCCCTCACCCCTTCCCCTCTCCCGCAGGGTGAGGGGTTTTCAAGCCCTTCTCCCCGCGGGAGAAGGGTGGGGATGAGGGCAAGACTGCGCGGGAGTGGTTTGGGGGTCCCCGTATGGCGCGCCCAAGCACCGCAAGGCTTTGGGAAAGCGCCCCGC
>Ga0154927_1033_pt1 | contig 10411 bp, 8 predicted proteins | sample RifCSPhighO2_01_FD_105895 | JGI IMG/M metagenome (GOLD analysis project Ga0154927, IMG submission 105895) | Candidatus Muproteobacteria bacterium RIFCSPHIGHO2_01_FULL_65_16 | reverse complement strand
CGGGCTGCGGCGCGCGCAATGGTATTGGGACCTGACCAATCTCGCCTGGTACCGCTGGGTGGTGGACTACGGCAAGGAGCGCCAGGAACGGTTTCTCGCCGCGCTCGGCCTGGACGGCATCTCCTGGGGCGTGACCGCGGCGCTGCTCGGCGCCGGCACCGCCGCGCTGCTCGCGCTCTACGCCCTGTTCCTGTGGCGCCGCCGCGCGCGCGTGGACCCGGTGCAGGCGCAGTACCTCAGGTTCTGCCGCAAGCTCGCGCGCATCGGCATCGCGCGCGCAGCGCACGAAGGCCCGCTCGATTACGCGCGCCGGACCGGCCGCCGCCGCCCCGATCTGCGCGCCGCGGTCGAGGCCATTACGCGCCGTTACACGCGGCTGCGCTACGGCCGGGGAGAAGACGAGGAGTTACGGACGCTCAGACATGAAATAGCGGCGTTTCGCCCGCCGCGAATCAAGCAAGCGGCATGAGCGTATCCGCGCGCTTGCTTGCCGATGCAGGAGCGGGAAAAGAACGTAACAGCTTTGATAGCAGGGTTTATTTCACGCGCCAGCCTACTTGGGGCCAGCGGCCCTAAGCGGCGCGGGGATGCACTTCGCGCGCGATGCGGGAGCCGGATTTCCGCGCCACGACCCGCAGGTCATACGCCGCCTGCAGGTTCAGCCAGAATTCGGGCGTGGTGCCGAGAAAATGGGACAGGCGCAGCGCGGTTTCGGCGCTGATGCCCCGGCGGCCGTGCAAGATCTCGCTGATGCGCGTCACGGGCACACGCAGCTCGCGCGCAAGCGCGTTTGCGGACAGGCCCATCGGTTTCAGAACTTCCTCGCGCAGAATTTCGCCGGGGTGAATGGGGGGAAGACCGTTCTTCATCGCAGCACCTCAGTGATAATCCACAATCTCGACGTCGTGGGCGTCGCCTTTCCGCCACGCGAAACACACGCGCCACTGGTCGTTTATGCGTATGCTCCATTGGCCTTCACGATCGCCGGCGAGTTTCTCCAGCCGGTTGCCGGGAAGCCCGCCTAGGTCACGCTGAAGATCCCTGGCCGTATCGAGCATGTGCAGCTTGCGCTGGGCGCTCCGCTCGAAAGCCCTGAATCGCCGCGGACTGTGGCCTGCGAACAGGGCCTCGGTATCGCGGCAGTGAAAGGTCAGTGATCACTGACGCGTTAGATATAACGGAAAACGTTAAATGTCAAGCGTTAAACGTGCGGGGCCTATTTTCCGAGGCAAAACTCGCTGAAGATTCGTCCGAGCAGGTCGTCGGCGGTGAACTCGCCGGTGATCTCGCCGAGCGCCTGCTGCGCCAGGCGCAGCTCTTCCGCCAGCAACTCCCCGGCGCGTGATTCCTTGAGCCGTGATTTCCCCTTGGCGATGTGATCTTGCGCGCGGCCGATGGCGTCGAGGTGGCGGCGCCGGGCCATGAACGTGTCCGCGCCCGCCGGTTGAAAGCCCACGCACTCCTTCAGATGCCGGCGCAAATCGTCCAGACCCGCGCCGGTCTTTGCGGACAGCGCGACCTCGATCCCGTCGGCGGCTTGGGTGACGCCGTGCGCGCGGCCGGTGAGATCGGTCTTGTTGCGTATCCGCGTGCGCGGAAGATTCGCGGGCAACAACGACACGGCTTCCTGAAGCGCGCGGTCGTCGGAAATCGAGTCGTCGGTGACGAGCAGGACGCGGTCGGCGCGTTCCAGCTGGGCGCGCGCGCGGCGGATGCCCTCGGCCTCGATCTCGTCGCGCGCCGCGCGCAGCCCGGCGGTGTCCACGATGTGCAGCGGCATGCCGTCAATGTGGATGCGCTCCTTGAGCACGTCGCGCGTGGTGCCGGGGATCGCGCTCACGATCGCGGCCTCGGTCCGGGCCAGCGCGTTGAGCAGGGACGACTTGCCGGCGTTCGGCGGGCCGGCGAGGACCACGGTCATGCCGTCGTGCAGCAGCGCGCCCTGGTGCGCGGAGGCGAGGAGCCCCTCGATGCCGCGCGCGAGCGCATCGAGCTCCTGCGCCACGCGCTCGTCCGCCAGGAAATCAAGCTCCTCTTCCGGAAAATCCAGCGCCGCCTCGACCTGCGTGCGCAGGCGCACGAGGCCCTCGACCAGCGCGTGCGCGCGCCGGGAGAATTCGCCTGCGAGCGAACGCAGCGCCGCGCGCGCCGCCGCCTCCGAGCCGGCCGCGATGAGGTCGGCCACGGCCTCGGCCTGCGCGAGATCCATCTTGTCGTTCAGGAACGCGCGCTCGGAAAACTCGCCCGGCCGGGCGAGGCGCGCGCCGAGCTCGAGCACGCGCCCGAGGACCATGTCGAGCACGATCGGGCCGCCGTGGCCGTGCAGCTCGAGCACGTCCTCGCCGGTGAAGGAGTGCGGCGCGGGGAAGAACAACGCCAGGCCCTGATCGAGCGGCCGGCCGGCGGCGTCGCGGAACGGACCGAGGCCGGCGTGGCGCGGGCGCGGGCGCCGGCCGAGCACGGCCGCGGCGATCGCGGCCGCGCGCGGCCCGGACACGCGCACGACCCCGATGGCGCCGCGCCCGGAGGCGGTGGCGATCGCGGCGATCGTGTCCGAGGACTTCACGGCCCTACTTGTAGGCGGCCCCGATGGTGCGGTTGATCTGCCACTGCTGGGCGATGGACAGTACGTTGTTCACGGTCCAGTAGAGCACGAGGCCGGAGGGGAAGAACAGGAAGAACACCATCATGAACAGCGGCATGAACATGAACACCTTTTTCTGGATCGGGTCCACCGGCTGCGGGTTGAGCAGCATCTGCAGGTACATGGTCGCGCCCATGACGACCGGCAACACGTAGTACGGATCCTGGGCCGAGAGGTCCTTGATCCACAGGATCCACGGCGCCTGGCGCATCTCGACGCTCTCGAGCAGCACCCAGTAGAGCGCGAGGAACACCGGGATCTGGATCAGGATCGGCAGACAGCCGCCGAGGGGGTTGATCTTCTCGGTCTTGTACAGCTCCATCATCGCCTGGTTGAGCTTCTGCTTGTCGTCGCCGTAGCGCTCCTTGAGCGCCAGCAGCCGCGGCTGGAGCTTCTTCATCTGCGCCATGGATTTGTAGCTCGCCGCCGACAGCGGGTAGAACGCGAGCTTGATCAGGAACGTGACGAGCACGATGGCCCAGCCCCAGTTGCCGATGAAGCCGTGGATCCGGTCGAGCAGCCAGAACAGCGGCGCCGAGAGCACGGTGAGCCAGCCGTAGTCCACGGTCAGGTCCATGCCCGCGACCAGCTGCTTCAGCCGTTTCTGCTCCTTCGGCCCCGCGTACATGCTGGCGCGCACGATGCCGGTCTGGCCGGGGCCGATGCGCTGCGGGGCGAGGGTCTTGTAGCCGATGACATAACGCGGCCCCTCCTGGACGTCGGTGTAGAACTGGCTGCGTTCCTGCGCCCCCGGCATCCAGGCGCCGACGAAGTAATGCTGCAACACCGCCACCCAGCCGCCGCTGACCTCGCGCTTCAGCGGCTTGGACGCCATGTCGGAGAAGGGCAGCTTCTGATACTTGTCCTCGGGGGTGTAGATGGCGCCGCCGGTGAAGGTGGGCAGGGCGAACATGCCGCCGGCCTCGGCGTGCGCGCGCACGAACTGGCCGTAGAAGTAGCCGTTCCATTCGCGGCGCGTGGTGTTCGCCACCGTGAACTCCACGCCCACGACATAACTGTCGCGGTGGAATACGTAGGTCTTGGTGTAGCGCGCCCCGTCCGGCGCCTGCCAGGTAAGCGGCACGCGCAGCTCGTTCTTGCCCGCGGCCAGCGTGTAGCGCGCCTGCTCGGCGCGATAGCGCGTCTTGTGGGTCGGTAACTGGGCTTCGTGCCCGATCAGCCCGGACTGGGCGATGTACAACTCCGCGCCGCTGTCGCTCATGAGCGGGAACGGCTGCTCCGGCTTGTCCGCCGCCACCGGATGTTTGAGCAGGTACAGCCCGCGCAGGTCGCCGCCCTGGGTGTCAATCACGGCCCGCACCAGGTCCGTGACCGCCTCGATGCGCTGGGCGCGCGCCACCGTTTCCGGCGCCCTGGGCGAGGGCGCAAGAGCACTGGCGGCGGGCGGCGCCGTGGTCACGGGCGCGCGGGGCGCGCCCTTTTCCTCCTGCCACGCCACCCAGATCTGCATGACGATCAACACCAGCGCGATATACAAAACCACGCGTAGATTATCCATGGGCTTTTCTCGCGCGCCGGCCGGCGGCCGGCGGCACCGGGTCGTTACCGCCTTCGTGCCAGGGATGGCAGCGCCCGATGCGCCGCGCGGCCAGCCACAGGCCCTTCGCCGCCCCGTGTTCGGCCACGGCCTCCTGGGCGTAGTGGGAACAGCTCGGATGAAACCGGCAGTTGTTGCCGAGCAGGGGGCTGACCAGATAGCGGTAGGCGCGGATGAGCGCGATCAGGATTTTTTGCATAGCTGCGCCAGTTTTTGCCAGTGTTGCTGCAGCGCGTCCCGCAGGGCGCGGTTTTCCGCGGCCGCGGCCGCGGCGTGCGCCACCACCACGACGTCAATACCGGCAAGCCCGCGCTGATGCGCGCGAAACGATTCGCGCGCCTGGCGCTTGATGCGGTTGCGCGCGACCGCCTTGGGCGAGGCCCGGCGTGAGACGGAAAGCCCGATGCGACCGTGCGCCAGGGTGTTCGTCAGAGCAAACATGGTGAAAAATTCGTCCCGCGTTCTGCGCCCGCCCTTCATCACCGCCGCGAACTCCTTCGGCCGCAACAACCGGCGCGACTTGGGCAGCCCGCCGGGGGCACTCACCGATGGTCAGACGCTCAGCCGGGAGCGGCCCTTCGCGCGGCGCGCGCTCAGAATGGCACGTCCGCTGGCCGTTTTCATGCGCGCGCGGAACCCGTGGGTGCGCTTGCGTTTCAGTACGCTTGGATGATAGGTGCGTTTCATATTTTGTGCCTGGCCTGGGTGGGGCGCCGCCTTAAGGGGCGGCAAAGTTACTGCCTTTTGTCAACGTTTGTCAACACATACCCGATCTAACCATTTGTAAATCCGGCGCCTCCACGACGCCTGTGGATAACCGTTGTGTTAATGGCTAGACTTCGCCTCCCGCTCGCACCGAGAACCGACGGACATCGGACCCGATGCAATCCGAACTCTGGAAAAAATGCCTGGAGCGCCTCGAGGAGGAGCTGTCGGCGCAGCAATTCAACACCTGGATCCGCCCGCTGCACGCCGTGCATGATCGCGCGGGGCTGCGGTTGCTTGCGCCCAACCGTTTCGTCCTCGACTGGGTCAGTGAGCGCTTCGTCGGACGCATCGCGGAACTGGCGACGGAGTACAGCCAGGGATCCAGCGTGAGCGTCGTGGTCGAGGTGGGAAGCCAGCAGCGGCCGGCGCCGCAGGCCGCGCCGGCGGCCGGCGGGCCGGGCGCCGCGGACCCGCCGCACCGCCGCCCCCCCACGCTCGGCCGGCTAAACCCGGAGTTTACTTTCGACACCCACATCGAGGGAAAATCGAACCAGCTGGCGCGCGCGGCGGCCAAGCAGGTTGGGGAGAACCCGGGCGACGCCTACAACCCGCTCTTTATCTACGGCGGCGTCGGGCTCGGCAAGACGCACCTGATGCAGGCCGCCGGCAATCTGATGCTCGCGCGCAACCCCCGGGCCAACGTCGCCTATATCCACTCGGAGCGGTTCGTGGCCGACATGGTACGAGCGCTGCAACACAATGCCATCAACGAGTTCAAAAAATTTTACCGTGGATTGGATGCGCTTTTGATTGACGACATTCAGTTCTTCGTCGGCAAGGAACGCTCCCAAGAGGAATTCTTCCATACTTTCAATACCTTGCTGGATGGGCAGCGTCAGGTGATCATCACCGCCGATCGCTTCCCCAAGGAGCTTGCCGGTGTGGAGGAGCGTCTGATATCGCGCTTCGGCTCCGGCCTCACGGTCTCGATCGAGCCCCCGGAGCTCGAAACACGCGTCGCGATCCTGATCAGAAAGGCCAAACAGGACGGCGTGGATTTGTCGGAAGAGATCGCGTTCTTTATCGCTAAGCGCGTGCGCTCAAACGTGCGTGAACTGGAGGGGGCGCTGCGGCGGGTGCTGGCCAGTTCGTTTTTCACCGGGCGGCCGATTGACATAGAGTTGGCCGGCGACAGCCTGAAAGATCTGCTCACCTTTCAAGAGCGCCTGATCACCATCAATAACATTCAGAAGACCGTTGCCGAGTACTACAAGATTCGTGTCTCTGACTTGCATGCAAAAAGCCGCTCGCGCCAGGTCGCACGGCCGCGACAGGTGGCCATGGCGTTGGCGAAAGAGCTGACGAACCACAGTCTTCCGGAGATCGGCGACGCCTTCGGTGGGCGCGATCACACGACCGTACTGCATGCCTGTCGCAAAATCGCCGGCATGGCCGTGGCCGACGCGCGCATAAAAGAGGATTACGGGAATCTCATCAGGATACTCACTACATAGCGTGTGGATGGGATGTTAATATCTCATGCCTGCGCGGCGACCGATGTATTTCCAGGTCGCTTATGAACAGGCACTGCACCGCTTACAAACAGACACGGCGCCGCAAAATGACAAGGACGACCAAGCAATTACCAGAACAATTAACAGATTTGGCCCTGCTTAATTACAGTAACAAATAAAACTTAACTAATTAAAGTAACTAAGACATGCAGATCAACCTTAAGCGCGAAGACCTGCTCAAGCCTCTGAGTTGCGTCGCCGGGGTGGTGGAGCGACGGCAAACGCTGCCGATCCTTTCGTACGTGTTGCTGAGACAAGCAGACGGGGGCGGCACACTGACGGGAACGGATCTCGAGGTGGAGGTGGTCGCCGGGTTCAAGGCCAGCGGTAAGGCCGAGATGACGTTGCCGGCGCGGAAGCTGTTAGATATCTGCCGCGCACTACCGGCGGAGGCGATGCTGGAGATAAAAAAGGAAGGCGAGAAGGCGGTTATAAAGGCCGGAAGAAGCAGATACACGCTGCTGACGCTGCCTGTCACTGATTTTCCGAATATCGAAACCTCCCAGTGGGAGCAGTCTCTCAGTATCCCGCAAAAGGATTTCAAGCGTCTTCTGGACTTGACCCAGTTTTGCATGGCACAACAGGACGTGCGTTATTATCTGAACGGCCTGCTCCTCGAGTTCGGCGCCAACAGACTGCGCGCGGTCGCCACTGACGGTCACCGCATGGCGCTAAGCGATTTGGAACTAAAGAAGGGAGGAAAGGGGGAGCGTCAGGCGATCGTGCCGCGCAAGGGGATCCACGAGATCAGCCGGTTGCTCGAGGACGGGGAGGGGACCGTAGAGCTGCTGTTGAGCCCCAACCACCTGCGGGTGCAAACGCAGCAACTGACCTTCACTTCCAAACTCATTGACGGCCGCTACCCCGACTACAACAAGGTTATACCGGCGGCGCAGACCAAGCAGATCAAGATCGAACGCGGTGCCCTCCGTGAGACGTTGAGTCGTGCCGCCATTCTCTCGAACGAGAAATACCGCGGCGTGCGCCTGAACCTCGAGGAAAAGACGATGAAGATCACGGCGCATAACCCTGAGCAGGAGGAGGCCCAGGAGGAAATCGCCATTGACTACAGCGGCGAGCCCCTGGAGATCGGGTTCAACGTCAGTTATCTGATCGACGCCGTCAGCGCCCACGCCGCGGAACACATAATTCTGGGTCTGAGCGACTCGAACAGCAGCTGCACCATCACCGCCCCCGACGACAAGCACACCAAGTTCATCGTCATGCCGATGCGGCTTTGACGACCCCCCGGTTGTTTCACGTGGAACAACCGGACCACGGCCCCATACCACGAGGTTCCACGTGGAACCCAAGAACGAAACAGCGCGCACCACCGCACCCGCCGCCACACGACCACGGGCGGCGCCGGCGCGAAGATGGTAAAATCCCACCGCCCCCATGGAAAAGAAATCCACCTACGACTCACGCAGCATCCAGGTCCTCAAGGGGCTGGACGCCGTGCGCAAGCGCCCCGGCATGTATATCGGGGACACGGACGACGGCACCGGCCTGCACCACATGGTGTTCGAGGCCGTGGACAACTCGATTGACGAGACCCTGGCCGGCCACTGCAACGAGATCAAGGTGATCATCCACAACGACGGCTCCGTCACCGTCAGCGACAACGGCCGCGGCATCCCGACCGACATCATCCCCGAGGAAAAGCGGTCCGCCGCCGAGGTGGTCATGACGGTGCTGCACGCGGGCGGCAAATTCGACCAGAACTCGTACAAGGTCGCCGGTGGCCTGCACGGCGTCGGCATCTCCGTTGTCAACGCCCTGTCGGAATGGCTCGAGCTCACGATCCGGCGCGACGGCAAGGTCCACCACCAGAGATACCGCCTCGGGGTGCCGGAGAAGCCGCTCAAGGCGACGGGGAAGACCGGCGCCACCGGCACCGACGTCCGGTTCAAGCCCAGCCCCAAGATATTCAGCAATCTCGTGTTCCAGTACGACATCCTGACCAAACGCCTGCGGGAGCTGTCCTTCCTCAACTCCGGGGTGCGCATCGAGCTGCTGGACGAGCGCAGCGGCAAGCAGGACGTGTTCGAGTACAAGGGCGGCATCGCCGCTTTCGTCGAGCACCTGAACCGCAACAAGACCCCGCTCCATCCCAAGCCGGTCTACATCTCCGCGGTCAAGGACGGGACCACGGTCGAGCTGTGCATGCAGTGGAACGACTCCTACCAGGAGAACATCTTCTGCTTCACCAACAACATCCCGCAGCGCGACGGCGGCACCCACCTCGCGGGCCTGCGCGCGGCCATGACGCGCACCCTGAACCAGTACATCGAGGCCACCGGCCTGGCCAAGAAGGAGAAGGTCGAGACCACCGGCGACGACGCGCGCGAGGGGTTGATCGCGGTGCTGTCGGTCAAGGTGCCCGACCCGAAGTTTTCCTCCCAGACCAAGGACAAGCTGGTGTCCTCGGAGGTGAAGGGGGTGGTGGAATCCGTCGTCAACGAAAAGCTGAACGAATTCCTGCAGGAGAACCCGGCCGACGCCAAGGCGATCGCGGTCAAGATCGTGGAGGCGGCGCGCGCGCGCGAGGCCGCGCGCAAGGCGCGCGACATGACGCGCCGCAAGGGCGCGCTCGACCTCGCCGGGTTGCCGGGCAAGCTCGCCGACTGCCAGGAGCGCGACCCAACCCTGTGTGAGATCTATCTGGTCGAGGGCGATTCGGCCGGCGGCTCGGCGAAACAGGCGCGCGACCGCCGCTTCCAGGCGGTGCTGCCGCTCAAGGGCAAGATCCTGAACGTCGAGCGCGCGCGCTTCGACAAGATGCTGTCCTCGGTCGAGATCGCCACCCTGATCACCGCCCTCGGCACCGGCATCGGCGAAAATGATTTTGATATCAGCAAGTTACGCTATCACCGGATCATCATCATGACCGACGCCGACGTTGACGGCTCGCATATTCGCACGCTGTTGTTGACGTTCTTTTATCGCCAGATGCCGGAGCTCATCAGCCGCGGCCACATCTACATCGCCCAGCCGCCGCTGTACAAGGTCAAGCACGGCAAGAAGGAGCGCTACCTCAAGGACGACATCGAGCTGCAGAACCACCTGTTGGAAAACGCCGTGGAGGGGGCGGTGCTGCACATCGCCGGCGGCCGCACGCTGCAGGGGGCGGCGCTCGCCAATCTGTGCCAGGGTTTTCTCGCGGTGCAGCAGATCGGCAAGCGCCTGGCGCGGCGTTACGGCGCGCGGGCGCTGCAGAAACTGATCTACCTGCCGACGCTCACGAAGACGTTGCTGCAGGACCAGCAAAAGACCGAGCAGTTCGTGATCGAGCTGCAAAACCGCCTGTCCGACGAGCCCAGCGGCGCGCGCTATGACGTGAGCCTGGGCTTCGACGCCCGCAACAACATGCACGAGATCGTGGTCGCGCGCAGCGAACACGGGGCCGTGACCCAGAGCCGCTTCGATGCGGAATTCATCGGCTCCGGCGAATACGCCAGCCTGCGCGCCCTGGGCGAGCGCCTCGAGGGCCTGTTCGCCGGCGAGGCCAGGATCGAGCGCGCCGACCGGAGTCAGGCGGCCGCGAGCTTCGACGCGGTGCTCGACTGGCTCATGGCCGAGGCCCGCCGCGGCCAGACGATCCAGCGCTACAAGGGGCTGGGCGAGATGAACCCGGAGCAGCTGTGGGAGACGACGATGGACGCCGGCATGCGCCGCCTGCTCAAGGTCAACGTGGACGACGGCGTCGCCGCCGACGAGGTGTTCACCATGCTCATGGGCGACCAGGTCGAGCCGCGCCGGGACTTCATCGAGAAGAACGCGCTCTACGTTACCAATCTCGACGTCTAGTCTTTCGAGCGGCCTGCGGCCGCGTGTATTTGAATGCGGGATGCTCCGCCCCGCACCCAGGGCTACTTTCTCTTGCTTGTCCAAGAGAAAGTAGCCCAAGAGAAGGACACCCCGGAT
>Ga0154927_1029_pt2 | contig 10548 bp, 8 predicted proteins | sample RifCSPhighO2_01_FD_105895 | JGI IMG/M metagenome (GOLD analysis project Ga0154927, IMG submission 105895) | Candidatus Muproteobacteria bacterium RIFCSPHIGHO2_01_FULL_65_16 | reverse complement strand
ACCAGATCCGGGACCAGCGCGTCGAGCCGCTGTCCGACCATCTCGTCGCCGCCCCGGCCGAAAACGCGCTCCGCCGCCGGGTTGCAGGACTCGATCCGGCCGTGCTCGTCCAGCGTGATGATGCCGTCAACGGCGTTCTGCAACACCGCGTGCAGCCGCGCGGACGTGGCGGAGACGGCGCGCTCGTGCTCGTGCAGCCGCTGGGAGACATGATCCAGCGCCTCGCCCAGCCGCTCGATCTCCTCGGCGCCGCGATCCACCGCGTAGCGGGCGCCGCGGCGCTCGTCGAGCCGGCCGGCGAACTCCGTCGCCCGGGCGATCGCCCGCATCGGGCGCCGCAGAAACAATACGAACAGCACGATGGCGACGGCCAGGGTGGCGAGCCCGCTCAGCAGGCCGTCCTCGAGGATCTCCGCGCGCGCCGCGGCGACCTGGCGCAGGTCGTATTCGACGCGGACCCAGCCGACCGGCGTCCCGGCCTCGATCGGCTGCCACACGGTGAGGTGTCCCGCCTCGTGCACGAGCAACGCCCGGGTCTCCGCCGGCGGGCGCAGGACCGCGGCGGCGAAATTCGGTTGCGGGCCGGCGGCGGTGCGCGCCACGTCCGACAGCACCCGCCCCTGCGGGCCGGCGACCTGGATGCGGAGCACGTCCGGGAACTGGGCGCTGCGCAGCAGCAGCTCCTCGAGCTCAGAATAGCGGCGCGTGACCAGCAGTCCCGCGCTCGAGGTGGCGATGTTGCCGGCCAGCGCCCGGGCCTGGTTCTCGAGCGCCGCGGTGCCCAGTTCGGTCTGGTCGGCGACGATGTGCCAGGAATAGGCGGTGACGGCGCCGGCGAAGAGCAGCGCGCCGAGCAGGGAGATCCGGGCGTGGAGGCGCCGGGGCCAGAGGCTGCGGAGGATCTTCTGTATCTTCGATCGCGGCATGGCTGCGGTGACGGCGCCTAGCGGCTGTTTACCACGTACTTCTCGAGCCCCAGTTTCTCGAGCGGCCGGTAATCGCCCTGATAGCTCGCCGCCGTCGGGTCGGTGAGCTGCGCGTGCTCGAGCAACTTCACGCCCGGTTCGTCGGCGTTCATGTCCAGGATCGCCTTCAGGACCGCCCGGCGCACCGCCGCCGGCACGCGCGGATGGACGGCCAGGGGATGCGGCGGGAATCCGGGCGTGGTGTACACCACGCGCAGCTGTTCCCGCGCCGCGGCGAGCTCGTACTTCAGGGTGTGGGGGATGCCGCCGCCCGCATCCACTTCACCCATGATCACGTGGCGGTAGACCTCGTTGTGCGTGTCGAGATAAACGGGGGCGAACCGGATTTTGAGCTTCTCCGTCAGCAGCGCGCGGAGATACAGCGAGGAGGCGAAGGCGTTGGGGGCGGGGAAGCCGATGGTTTTCCCGTTCAGATCCGCGACGGTCTTGATCGGGCTGTCGCGCCGCACGACCAGGATGCCGCTCAGCGCCTGGCCGCTGCGGACGAGCGGGATGTAGCCCTGGGTCTTGCGCGTCATGATCAGGTGATACGGATTCATGAAGGCGAGGTCCGGCTCGCCGCGGGCCAGGTCTTCCTCGAAATGGGGGATGGCGCGGTAGAGCTTCAGCTCGACGCGCGCGCCCAGGCGCTGCGCCAGCCGCTCGGCCAGCGGCGACCATTCCTTGTGTACCGTGAGCGGCAACTGATATGGAACCACGGCCAGAATGTAGCTCCGCTCCCGGGCGGCGCCGGGCGCGGCAGCCGACGCCGCCGCCGCGATGGCGCTGAGCAGAAAACACCATGTTGCGACGCCGCAAAAGATTGTTTTGCGCATATGCACCCGTCCTAGTCTTTTTGCCTACCCCGGCTTTTTATGGCGCAACATCCGTTTTGCTCTTTAACTAACGGATTTATATGCAATATTTGAGCCAAAATCCATGAATTTAAGGTCGCTGCATTATTTATGGCGTATTCCTGAGGTTTTTTGGCCCGGTGGCCTTAAAAAATCCTTGAAACCTGGGGCAAAAAAACATGGGTCATGACGCCCCGCGCCACCCACCGGCGTCGGGACGGACAAAAAGCGGCACTGGCGCCGCTAGAGGCTGTCTTAAAAAACACCCGAACCGCAGATGAACGCAGATTAATTAAAGAGATAAGCGCGGATTTATCGCATGAATCCTTCGTATATCTGCGTTCATCCCTGGAGATAAATCCGCGTTAATCCGCGGTTAAAGATTTTAAGACAGGTTCTAGTTATTATCGCCGTTCAGCCGCGGCGCCGGGAGCAACACAAACAGCCGCCCCGGTTGCTTCATCTTTCCCGCCAGCATTTCGGCGGCCGCGCCGTAGCCGAAGAAGACGTCGGCGCGCGCGGCGCCCCTGATCGCGCCGCCGGTGTCGTGGGCGAACATCAGCCGTCGGTACGGCCGGGCGGCGCCGTCGTCCGGCAGCGTGGTGTCGAGCCACACCGGCGCGCCCAGGGGGATGTACGCCGGGTCCACGGCCACGGCGCGCTCGGGCAGGAGCGGCGCGCCGAGCGTGCCGAGCGGGCCCGGCAGACCCGGATCGCGCGGCGCGAAGAACACATAGCTCGGATTGTGATTGAGCACGGCCGCGGCCTCGTCCGGATGCGCCGCCAGCCAGTCGCGGATGGTCGGCAGATCAACCTCCTCCGGCTTGAGCGCGTTCATCTCGATCAGGCGCCGGCCGATGGCGACGTAGGGATGGCCGTTCTGGTCGGCGTAGCCGACACGGAGCATCCGTCCGTCCGGCAGACGCACGCGGCCCGAGCCCTGGATCTCGAGGAAGAACAGCGCCACCGGATCGTCCACCCAGGCGAGCTCGTGGCCGGCGATGGCGCGCGCGCCGTTACCGATCTCGGCGCGCGAGAAGTAGGGCACGACGCGCCTGCCGTCGAGACGGCCGCGCACGCGCTTGCCCTTGAGCTCGGGATAGAGCTCGCCGAGATCAACGACCAGCAGATCGTCCGGGCGCCGGTAGATGGGGTAGCGGAAGCGCGCGGTTTTGGTCAGGCTGCCGTTGAGCAGCGGCTCATAGTAGCCGGTGATCAATCCCTCGGCGCCGTTCGCGCCGATCGCCTTGTGGGGAACGAAACGCGTTTCGAAGAACGCGCGCGCGATGTCGTCGTCCGGGTCGGGAAAGAGCGCGGCGTCGGCGCAGATCTCGCGCCAGCGCCCCGCGCGCGCGCCCAGACGCTGACAGCCGTGCAGCAGCGCCGGCCAGGCCTCCGCCGGCCGGTCCTCCCGCCAGCCGGAGAGTTCCGACCACGACACCGGCGCGGAAATCCCCGGGCCGCCGGGGGCGAAGGCGGCGCAGGCCGTCAACACGCAGCCGAGCGCGGCCGGTAGCGTGCGCCAGAAACGACTCATTTCCATTTTTACTGCGGCGGTTTCCATGCGCGGCGGACATCCGCTGGTTGCCGGCCGGCCGCCGGCGTGACCGCATCAGGCCTGTGCGGCCTGGGGCACGGCGCCCGGTACCTCGCCCTCGTACGGCTCGGCGAAACCGCACTCCTTGCGCGGGCAGACCTTTTCCACGCCGCGGCGCTTGGTGGTCTTGATCGTCAGGATCGGCCAGGCGCACTTGGGGCAGGGCTCGTTGAGCGGCGGGTTCCAGACGGCGTACTTGCAATCGGGATAGCGCGCGCAGGAATAAAAAATCTTGCCGTAGCGCGATTTTCTTTTGAGCATCGTGGCCTGCTTGCACTCCGGACACTGCACGCCGGTGTCGGCCGGCTTCTCCAGCGGCTCCATGTGCTTGCAGTTGGGATAGCTGCCGCAGCCGATGAATTTGCCGTAGCGCCCGCGCTTGATGACGAGGCTCGATCCGCACTTGGGACAGGCGCGGCCCTCGACAATCTGCGGTTCGGCGGCGGCGCCCGCGGCCTCGTCCACGTTGCGCGTGTAATCGCAATCGGGATAGCCGGTGCAGCCGATGAAGTAGCCGTTGCGGCCGAGGCGCTTCGCCAGCTGCTTGCCGCACTTCGGGCATTTTTCCTCCATCATCTCCACCCCGGGACGCTCGACCGACTCCTTCGCCTTCACCTGGGCCTGGAAGTCGCCCCAGAAATCCTTGAGCACCGGGCGCCACTCCTTTTCGCCGCGCGAAATGGCGTCGAGGTCGTCCTCCATGCGCGCGGTGAAGTCGTAATCAACGTAGTGCTGGAAGTGCTCGGACAGGAACTTGTTCACCACCCGCCCGACGTCGGTCGGCGTGAAGCGGCGCTTGTCCAGAATCACGTACTCGCGGCTCTCGAGCGTCGCGATGATGCTGGCGTAGGTCGAGGGCCGGCCGATGCCGTAGGCCTCGAGCGTCTTCACCAGGCTCGCCTCGCTGTAGCGCGGCGGCGGCTCGGTGAAGTGCTGCACCTTGCGCAGCGCGCGCAACTCCACCGCGTCGCCCCGTTCCAGCGACGGCAGGATGGCCTCGTCCTCTTCTTCCGGCTTGTCGTCGCTGCCCTCCTGATACACCGCCATGAAACCGGGTTTGACCACGTGCGACCCGTTGGCGCGAAAGACATTGCCCTGGCCGGCCTCGAGGTCCACGGCCACGGTGTCGAGCAACGCCGGCACCATCTGGCAGGCGACGGTGCGGCGCCAGATGAGCTCATAGAGCCGGAACTGCTCGGGCTTGAGATAATCGTGCAGGCTCTCGGGGGGGCGCGCCGCCGATGTCGGGCGGATCGCCTCGTGCGCCTCCTGGGCGTTCTTGGATTTGCTCTTGTACACCTGCGGCTCGTCCGGCAGGTTCTCGGCGCCGAAACGGCCGCGGATGACCTCGCGGATCTCGGCCACGGCCTCGTTGGCGAGATTCACCGCGTCGGTGCGCATGTAGCTGATGAGACCGACGTTCTCGCCGCCGATGTCCACGCCCTCGTACAACTGCTGCGCCGTGCGCATGGTGCGCTGCGCGGAAAAACCGAGCTTGCGCGCCGCCTCCTGTTGCAGCGTCGAGGTGGTGAACGGCGGCGAGGGATTGCGCCGGCGCTGCTTTTTTTCCACCGCCGTGACCAGCAGCCGGCCCTGGGCCCGGGACTGCAGGATCGCCTCGATTTCGTCCGCGCGCGCGGCGTGGCCGACGGCGAACTGGTCGAGTTTCTCGCCGTTGAAGTGGGTGAGCTTGGCGGCGAAGTCCCGGCCCTTGGCGGAGAGGTCGGACTCGATGGTCCAGTACTCCTGCGCCTTGAAGCGCTCGATCTCCTCCTCGCGCTCGACGATCAGCCGCAGCGCCGGGCTCTGCACGCGTCCGGCGGACAGGCCGCGGCGCACCTTCTTCCACAGCAACGGCGAGAGGTTGAAGCCGACGAGGTAATCCAGCGCGCGCCGCGCCTGCTGCGCGTTGATCAGGTTCTCCGACAGCGCGCGCGGCTGTTGGATCGCCTGCTGGATCGCGCTCTTGGTGATCTCGTAAAACTCGACGCGGTGCACCGGCTTGCCGTCGAGCGCGCCGCGCTCCTTGAGGATCTCGTACAGGTGCCAGGAGATGGCCTCGCCCTCGCGGTCCGGGTCGGTGGCGAGATAGAGCGCGTCGGCCTTCTTCATCGCCTTGACGATGGCGTCCACGTGCTTCTCGTTTTTCTCGATCAGCCCGTACTTCATGGCGAAATCATTTTCGGTGTCGACCGCGCCCTGCTTCGGCACCAGGTCGCGCACATGACCGTAGGAGGCCAGGGCGGTGAACTCCTTGCCCAGATATTTGGACATGGTTTTGGCCTTGGCCGGGGATTCAACGACAATCAGATTCGTCGGCATGAATATCAGCTCTCTGCCACTTTAGCAGTTTGTTGAAAAACGAGTTTTTCAACAAACTGCGGTGCGGTACAAGGACGTGCCGTCATTTTTCGAACACGTTAAGTGTTTGAAAAATGGAGCAAAGCAAAAACCGCGCTTTTTGCTTTGCGTGTTGAAAAAGGCCATGGAAGGACTTTTTCAACAACCTGTTAGATGTGTTTACACCGGCGTGTGGAGTTTGGCAAACCGCGCCGGTTTCGGATGTACGCTGACATGCGGGCGGAATTGTTGGCGCCAACCGACGGTGCTTGTCAAGCCTGGGCGTGAAGGGCGCGGGGGAAATAACCGCAAATGCGCGGCTGGCCGTTTGAAATCAATGCAGATGTCCCTGCATCTCATCGAACACCAGTTCCTCGAGCAGGGCGTAGGCGTGCTCCTGCCCGGGCTGATTGAACAGCACCATGAGGATCACCCACTTGAGCTGATCGAGCGCGATCTCCTCGACCTCCAGCGCCATGGCGCGGTCTATCACCAGCTCGCGCGTGCGGGTGTCGAGCAGGCCGCTCTGCTCCATGAACAGGATGAAGCCGCGGCAGTCGGGATTGAGCTTCTCCGCCTCCTGCGCCGTGTAGTGGCGGAGCGCGTCCGCGCGGCCGCAAAGCGGCAGGCGGTTGTCCTGCTCGCGCAGGGCCGCGAGGCCCTCGAGCCAGGAAAAGGCCTTGCTGATCTCGCCCTTGGGGAAGCCGGCCTGGGTGAGCTCGGTGGCCAGCGTTTCCTGGTCCGGATGGAATTCGGGACCATCTTCCATGTAGTTCTCGAACAGGTACATCAGGACATCAAACACGTTTTCTTTCATCACGTATATCGGTTCTCTAGCAGGCCGCTGAAAAACGATTTTTCAGCGGCGTGCTATATGCGGTGATATGTGGCGCCCGCGCCGAGAGCAACCAGCCCGCGCAGCTCCATCTGCAACAGCATGGAGGAAACGGCATCCGCCGTCAATCCGCTGCGCTCGACCAGGGTGTCAACGCTCACCGGGTCATGACCCATGAATTCCAGCAGACCGGCGTGCGCCGCATCCGGCGCGACCCGCTCCGCCGCGGGCGCGCACGCGAACCGCGCCAGCGGCCCGAGCTCCTCGACGATGTCCTGCGCCGTCTCGACGAGCTTCGCGCCCTGGCGGATGAGCGCGTGGCAACCGCGCGCGAGCGGCGAGTGGATCGAGCCTGGAATGGCGAACACCTCGCGCCCCTGTTCCGCGGCCAGGCGCGCCGTGATGAGCGAGCCGCTTCCGAGCGCCGCCTCGACCACGAGCGTGCCGGTGGCGAGCCCGCTGATCAGGCGGTTGCGGACCGGGAAATTCCCGGCCAGCGGCGGCGTCCCCAGCGGAAACTGCGACACCAGCGCGCCGCGCGCTGCGAGCTCGTGCGCGAGCTCGCGGTGGCGCGGCGGGTACACGCGGTCGAGCCCGGTGCCGCACACGGCGATGCTCGCGCCGCCGGCGTCGAGCGCGCCGCGGTGGGCCGCGCCGTCAATGCCGAGCGCGAGTCCGCTGGTGATGGTGAGACCGGACGCGGCGAGCGCGCGCGCGAAGGCGCGCGCGTTTTCGCGGCCGGCGGGCGTCGGGTTGCGGCTGCCCACGATCGCGAGCTGCGGCGCGGAGAGCAGCGCGCGCTCGCCGTGCACGTACAGCAGCACGGGCGGATCGGCGATCTCGCGCAGCAGCGCCGGATAGTCCGGATCGGCCCAGGTCAGCAGGTGGCGCCGCGGCTCCTTGAGCCAATCCAGCTCTTGCGCGAGCGCCGCCTCGTCCGGCCCGGCCAGGATCGCGCGCACGGCCTCCGGCCGGTCGGGCAGAAGCGGCTCCAGCTGCGCGCCGCTGGCGGCGAAGATCCCTTCGGCCGCGCCGAAGCGCTCGAGCAGGGCGCGCTGCGCGGTCGCGCCGACGCCCGGCAGACGGTTGAGGGACAACCAGAAGCGCTGGGAGTCGGGCCGCGGCGGGGCGGGAGTTGCGCCGGTCATGGCCACAACTTACCCGATTTGCGGCGGGCTGTCAGGGCGTGACCACGGTATCCAGGATGTGGATCGGGCGCGTGGCGCTCATGACGAGGGCGTAGCTGACCTTCTCGAAGGTGCGAAAGACCATGATCAGGGCCGACTCCTCGTCCGGCAGCTTGTAGACCTCGCGCGTCTCGGGATCCTTGTGCGTGCCGACATGGCGCATGACGCGCAGCACGTGTCCCTCCTGCATGCCCTCGCGCCGGCCGAGACTGATGGCGACGACCGTGTACGGGCCGACCTCGGCGACCGCGTTCAGCGCGGTCACGATCCGACCCTGCACCCGCGCCTCGGGGGCGCGCGGATAGTAATAGGGCAGGGCGGCCCGGGGCGGGGCGGCGAGCAGGCGGTCGCGCGGCAGGATCTCCTGCTTCACCAGGGTCACGACGAGCTTGGTCGGATCGCCGGCCTCGAGCCGCCGGGCGTCGCCGAGATAGATCGCCTCGTAGGCGAGCAGCTCGTCGGTGTCGGGGTGGCGTATGGGATTGCCCTTGCGGAAGATCTGGTAAAACTCCTGGTCGTCGGCCTTGAGCCCGCGGGCGTAGAACTCGCTCTGGTTGCCGAGGGCGATGCGGTTGTCCAGGCCGACCGTGACATAGCCGGCGTCCTCCAGCTGCTTTTCGTCTATCGCCAGCGGCTGGGTCAGGAACGGCTCGATGAAATTCGGCGGGATGGTGGGGATGGCCTTTTCCAGCGGCTCGCTGTAGATCTTCGGCAGCAGTTTCACGGTCCCGAGTTCCGGCGGCGGCTCCGCGGGCGCCGCCGCGCCAGGCTCGGCGCCGGGCGCCGCCATCACCTCCCGGCGCAGCACCGTCAGCTCGGGCCGGCCGTCAACCACGCGCAGCACGATCACATCGCCGGGATAGATCAGGTGCGGGTTTTTGATCTGCTCGTTGATCTTCCAGATCCTGGGCCAGTGCCAGGGGGTCTTGAGAAAGCGGTTGGCGATATCCCACAGGGTGTCGCCCTTGACGACGGTGTAGCGCTCCGGATGATCGGGCCTGAGCTGCACGTCGTCCGCCCGGGCCGCCGCACCCGCGGCGAGGCACGCCACAATAATAAGAACAGGCAGTATCGGGTTGCGGGCGGAGCGGTGCGTGCGCGGGGGCGACATGCCGTGGCCGTTGTGGTTATCCTGGCCCTGAGTGTAGACCAAGCACGCGCGCCGCGCCAAGGACGCGGCGACCAAAATCGGCTTGTGATTCAGCGGCATTTGCACCGATAATAAACCACTTTGGTAAGATGCAAAACGATGATTTTTTGACCGCCACCTCCATGGCGCTGCGCACGATTCTGCACCTCCCCGATCCGCGCCTGCGACGCCAGGCCGCGCCCGTGACCGAGGTCACCCCCGCGATCCGGCAACTGATCGCCGACATGGCCGCGACCATGTACGCCGCGCCGGGCGTCGGCCTGGCCGCGATCCAGGTGGACGAACCCGTGCGCGTTGTCGTGATTGACGTCTCCGAGGAACGGAACGCGCTGCTGGTGCTGATCAACCCGGAAATAATCGCAACCGACGGGGAACAGACGCTCGAGGAAGGCTGCCTTTCCGTGCCCGGGATCTACGAGCCGGTCACCCGCGCCGCGCACGTCAAGATCCGCGCCCGCGACCGCGACGGCGCGCCGTTCGAGCTGGCGGCCGACGGCCTGCTCGCCACCTGCATCCAGCACGAGATTGACCACCTCGACGGCCGGCTGTTCGTGGATCGCCTCTCGCGGCTCAAGCAGGGCCGCATCCGCAAGAAGCTCGAAAAACAGTCGCGGTTGGCGATGTGAATCAGTTACAAGTTTCAAGTGGGAAGTAGCAAGTAACGGCGGTTCCGGTTGCCATTTGCCGCTCGTTTACTTGACACTTGCTACTTGCCACTTGCTACTTCGTTTATGAATCTCATTTTCGCCGGCACGCCCACCTTCGCGGTTCCCGCGCTCGAGGCGCTGCTCAAGGCCGGCCACCGGATCCGCGCCGTCTACACCCGGCCCGACCGCCCGGCCGGGCGCGGGCGCAGGCTCGCGGCCAGCTCGGTGAAAGAGTTCGCGCTGGCGCACGGGCTCGAGGTGCGCCAGCCGGAAACCATCAAGGGCCGCGCCGAGGAGCTCAAGGCGCTCAACCCCGACGCCATGGTCGTGATCGCCTACGGCGTGCTGCTGCCGCCCGAAATCCTAGCGGTGCCGAAACACGGCTGCATCAATGTCCACGCCTCGCTGCTGCCGCGCTGGCGCGGGGCGGCGCCGATCGCGCGCGCGCTCGAGGCCGGCGACGCCGTGACCGGCGTCACGATCATGCGGATGGACGCCGGCCTCGACACCGGGCCGATGCTGCACAAGGTCGAGACGCCGATCCGCGCCGACGACACCGCCCAGACGCTGCACGACCGCCTCGCGGCCCTCGGCGCGGACGCGCTGGTCGCGGCGCTCGCCGCGCTCGCACGCGGCGCCCTCGAGCCGCGGCCGCAGGATGAGGCCGGCGCCTGCTACGCCGGCAAGCTCAAAAAGGCGGAGGCGCGCCTCGACTGGACGCAGCCGGCGGCCGTGATCCACCGCCGCATCCGCGCGCTCAATCCCTGGCCGGTGGCGAGCACCGTGTTCGCCGGGAAGACGATCCGCCTGTGGGAAGTGGGGCCGCTCGAGCCGGGGCGTGCGGGCGCCGCGCCCGGCACGGTGGCGCGGGCGGACGCCGGCGGCGTGCGCGTGTGCGCGGGCGACGGTGACGTGAACATCACGCGGCTGCAAGCCGAGGGCGGCCGGGCGCTGGCGGCGGCCGATTTTCTGA
>Ga0154927_1031_pt1 | contig 10626 bp, 9 predicted proteins | sample RifCSPhighO2_01_FD_105895 | JGI IMG/M metagenome (GOLD analysis project Ga0154927, IMG submission 105895) | Candidatus Muproteobacteria bacterium RIFCSPHIGHO2_01_FULL_65_16 | reverse complement strand
CGGCGCGCTGGCGGCCGAGCTCGCGCTCCTGGGCGGCGATCTGCGCGCCCTCGCCGGCGGCGCGGGCGAGCATGTCGTGGATGCGGTAGGTGAGGGCGCCGAAGAACGCCGGCAGGCCGATGAGGCCGACGAAGGCGAAGACGAGGAGGTGGCGGTGGGAGAAGCAGGCGTTCTGCGCCCGGCCGCGCTTACCCGGTACCAGAATGATATTCATACCCAGTCAGCCTCGCTTTTATATTTATGGCTGTGCCAGCTGCGGCGTCGCGCCCGCAGCTACTCAGCTTGCCGGCACGGTACGGATAAACGAAATCGGCGCCTGCTCGTTCTCGTCAAACGTGATCAGCTCCCACGCCTCCTGCTGCGTCACCAGGGAGCGCAGCAGGCGGTTGTTCAGGGAGTGGCCGGATTTGTGCGCGCTGAAGGCGCCGATCAGCGGGTGGCCCAGCAGATACAGATCGCCGATCGCGTCCAGCACCTTGTGCTTGACGAATTCGTCCTCGTAGCGCAGGCCGTCTTCATTCAGGATCCGGAAGTCGTCCAGCACGATGGCGTTGTCGAGCCCGCCGCCGCGCGCCAGTCCCGCCTGCCGCAGCGCCTCGAGGTCGCCCATGAAGCCGAAGGTGCGTGCGCGGCTGACCTCGCGCACGAAGGAGGTGGTGGAGAAATCCACGGCCGCGCGCTGACGCGAGTTGCGGAAGGTCGGATGATCGAAATCGATCGCAAACGAGACCTTGAAGCCGGCGAACGGCTCGAACGCGGCCCACTTGTCGCCGTCCTTGATCTTGATTTTCTTTTTGATGCGGATGAAGCGCTTGGGCGCGGATTGTTCCGCGATCCCGGCTGACTGCACCAGAAACACGAACGGGCCGGCGCTGCCGTCCATGATCGGAACCTCGGCCGCGGTCAGATCCACATACGCGTTGTCAATGCCGAGCCCCGCGAACGCGGACATCAGGTGCTCGACCGTGGATATGCGCACGCCGTGGCATTCCAGGGTCGTGGACAGGCGCGTGTCGGAGACATTCTCCGGACAGGCGCGGATCTCAACCGCTTCGTCGAGATCAATGCGCCGGAATATGATGCCGGTATCCGCCGGGGCGGGGCGCAAGGTCAGATAGACCTTCTCGCCCGTGTGCAGGCCAACTCCCGTGGCGCGAATGATGTTTTTAAGCGTTCGTTGTTTGATCATTTAATATGGTTATTCTTGAAAAGTTATTCTTGAGAATTGAAAAAGAATTATTCTCCGTCTAAAAACGGAGGCTTCTTTAATTCTGCACGCAGGATTTCTCTCCCCGCTGCTTCCGGTGCGGACCCGCCGTCCTCAAAAAATCTGTTGGTTTCGGCCTATTTAAGGCTAAAACCGTACTACTGTCCAGCCGATTTCCACCTTACTTTTCCGGCAAGTGGACCCCATACACTAATAAACGGCGGCGGCGCGCGCTAACCCCCTGTTAATCCGCCTGTTTTCTCAGGAAGGCCGGGACATCCAGGTATTCGATCGCGGCCTCGGCCAGATTGCCGTTGGTGCGTTCGACGCGCCGGTTGCGGATCACGGTCGGAGTCTCCAGGCGTTCGTAATCCGTTGATCCGGTTCCGGTTTTGACCACCTTGTAGGGTTGCTTGCGCTTTTCCTGGCCGAGCCCGGTGGCGACGATGGTCACCCGCAGTTCCTCGCGCATCTCCGGCTCGATCACGGTGCCGATGACGACGGTGGCGTCCTCCGAGGAAAATTCCTTGATGGTATTCCCGACTTCCTCGAATTCACCGATGGACATGTCGAGACCACCGGTGATGTTTACCAGAATGCCGCGGGCGCCGGAGATATTGACGTCCTCGAGCAGCGGGCTGGTCACCGCGGCGAGCGTCGCCTCGCGCGCGCGCGAGGCGCCCTTGGCCACGGCCGAGCCCATCATGGCCATGCCCATCTCCGACATCACCGTGCGCACGTCGGCGAAATCCACATTAATAAGTCCGGACCGCGTGATGAGCTCGGCGATGCCCTGCACGGCGTTTTGCAGCACCTGGTTGGCCTTGCCGAAGGCGTCGAGCAGGGTGGCCTCCTTGCCGAGTACCGTCAGCAGCTTCTCGTTCGGAATGGTGATGATGGAGTCAACGTACTCGGACAACTCCTTGATACCCTGGTCCGCCACCGCCGTGCGTTTCTTGCCCTCGAACGGAAACGGCTTGGTCACCACCGCCACGGTCAGGATGCCGTGGTCCTTCGCCACCTGGGCCACGACCGGCGCCGCGCCGGTGCCGGTGCCGCCGCCCATGCCGGCGGTGATGAACACCATGTCCGCCCCGCCCAATACCTCGGCCAGGCGCTCCCGGTCCTCGACCGCCGCCTGCCGGCCGATCGCCGGATCGGCGCCGCAGCCGAGCCCCTTGGTGAGATTCGCGCCGAGCTGCAGGATCGTTTTCGCGCGCGACTTCTTCAGCGCCTGCGCGTCGGTGTTGGCGTTGATGAATTCCACGCCGTCAATGTTGGCGACGACCATGTAATCCACGGCGTTGCCGCCGCCGCCGCCGACCCCGATTACCTTGATCACGGCCTGCTGGCCGTAGGTATCCATCAGTTCAAACATTGTCTGCCTCCTGGTTAAAGTTCGTGTTGACGATTCGTTCCACCGCCTCAAATCCCATCAGCTAAAAGTTACCCTGAAACCAGTGTTTCATCCGCCCCCACATCCCCTTCACTCCCATCCCCGGCGCCGGGCGCGGCGCGAACGGCCCGCCCTCCCGGCTCCGGGCGCCGTACAGCACCAGCCCCACGCCGGTGGCGTAGATCGGGTTCTGCACCACGCCCTTGAGCCCGCCGACATACTGCGGCACGCCCATGCGCACCGGCATGTGAAACACCTCTTCGGCGAGATCAACCATGCCCTCCATCTTGGCGCTGCCGCCGGTGAGCACCAGCCCGCTGCCGATCACGTCCTCGAAACCGCTGCGGCGCAGCTCGGCCTGGATCAGCCCGTAGAGCTCCTCGATCCTGGGCTCGATCACCTCGGCCAGCGTCTGGCGCGAGAGCCGGCGCGGCGGCCGGTCGCCGACGCTCGGCACCTCGATGCTGTCGTCGCGCGAGGCGAGCTGCGTCAGCGCGCAGCCGTATTTCTTCTTGATCTCCTCCGCGTGTTGCGTCGGCGTGCGCAGCGCGACCGCGATGTCGTTCGTGACCTGGTCGCCGGCGATCGGGATCACCGCCGTGTGGCGGATCGCGCCTTCGGTGAACACCGAGATGTCGGTGGTGCCGCCGCCGATATCCACCAGACACACGCCCAGCTCCTTCTCGTCCTCGGTGAGCGTGGACATGCCCGAGGCGAGCTGCTCCAGGATGATGTCGTCCACCTCGAGCCCGCAGCGGCGCACGCACTTGACGATGTTCTGCGCCGCCGAAACCGCGCCGGTGACGATGTGCACCTTGGCCTCGAGGCGCACGCCGCTCATGCCGATCGGCTCGCGGATGCCCTCCTGCTTGTCAATGATGAACTCCTGCGGCAGGATGTGGAGCACCTTCTGGTCCGCCGGGATCGCGAGCGCGCGCGCCGCCTCGATCACGCGCTCGACGTCGCCCGGCCCCACCTCCTTGTCCCTGATCGCGACGATCCCGTGGGAGTTGAAGCTCGAGATGTGCGAGCCGGCGATGCCGGCGTACACCGAATGGATCTGACAGCCGGCCATGAGCTCGGCCTCCTCGACCGCGCGCTGGATTGACTGCACGGTGGACTCGATGTTGACCACCACGCCCTTCTTCATGCCGCGCGACGGATGCATGCCGACGCCGATGATCTCGACCTCGCCCTCGGGCGTGTGCTCGCCCACGATCGCCAGCACCTTGGAGGTGCCGATATCCAGACCCACGACCAGTTTTTCGTCATCTTTTTTCGTCATGATCAACCCTCGCTGCGTGAATCGGTTGCATGTGCCGGACCCGCCCACTCCACGGCCAGTCCGTTGGTATAGCGCAGATCTATCTGCCGGATGCGACCCGCCGCGCGCGCCAGCACCGCGGGGTAGACGCGCGCGAACCGCTCGACCTTGAGCTCCGGCTGCTCGCGGTCCACCACCAGGACCATCCCGTTGGCGAGCTCGAGCCGCCAGCTGCGCCGCGACGTCAGCGTCAGACGCCTGAGGTCGAGGCCGGCGCCGGCCAGGATCCGGGCCAGGCCCTCGTAGCGCTCGAGCACCGCGGCCTCCGTGCCCGGCGGACCCTCCAGCCGGGGCAGGTCGCGCGGCAGGCCGGCGCCCGCGATGCGCACCGCCTCGCCCGCCTGGTTCAGCCAGGCGTCCTCGCCCCAGCGCGCCCGCAGCCGCTGCTCGGTGAAGCGGACGTGCAGGTCCTGGGGGAAGTGGCGCCGCACCGAGGCCCGGAACACCCACGGCAGCGACTCCACGCGCGCCTGCACCGCCTCCAGGTCTTGCAGGAAAAAATTCCCGCGCACCTGATCCATGACCGCGGCCTCCAGCTCCGGCTGGGTCACGCGCCGGAACTCGCCCTCGAAGCGCACGTGGCGCACGGGGAAATTGTCCGCGCGCAGCACCCAGTCCGCGCCGAACAGCAGCGCGGCCGCGGCCAGCGGCAATCCGAACATCCACAGCGCCGGCCGCGCGGAGGCGGCGGCGTCCGGCGTCCGTTCGCGCGCCGCGTCAGCGTGCGCCATGCTTCGCCCCCCCGACCGCGCCGGGCGCGTGCCGCGCGCGTTCGGTCGCCGTACTCGCTTCCAGGATCAGCAGGCACAGCTCGTCGAAATCAATGCCGGCCGCGCGCGCCGCCATCGGCACCAGGCTGTGGTCGGTCATGCCCGGCACCGTGTTCACCTCCAGCACATAGGGCACGCCCTGCTCGTCCACCATGAAATCCACGCGCCCCCAGCCGCGGCAGCCGAGGGAATCGAATGTCAGCCGCGCGAGCCGCTTGATCTCGGCCTCGCGCTCCGCGGTCAGCCCCGCCGGGCAGAGATAGCGCGTCCGGTCGTCGTCGTATTTGGCCGCGTAATCGTAGAAGGCGCGCGGCGTCTCGATCCGGATCAGGGGCAGCTCCCGGTCGCCGAGGATGGAGGCCGTGATCTCGGCGCCGCGGATGAAGCACTCGGCCAGGACGGTGTCGTCGTACCGCGCCGCCAGCTCCCGGGCGGGGGCGAAATTTTCCAGCGCGTCCACCTTGCTCACGCCGATGCTCGATCCCTCGCGCGACGGCTTGATCACCAGCGGGAAGCCGAGCCGTTTCCCGACCACCGCCGGATCGGTCCGCGGCTCGAGCACGAGATAATCGGGCGTGCGGACGCCGACGCTTTGCCATAGCTGCTTGCAGCGCAGCTTGTCCATGCCGAGCGCCGAGGCCAGCACCCCGCTGCCGGTGTAGGGCAACCCCAGCACCTCGAGCGCACCCTGGATCACGCCGTCCTCGCCGAGCCGCCCGTGGAGCGCGATGAAGACGCGGTCGAACCTTCCGTCCTCCAGTTTGCGCAGCACGTCGCGCGCGGCGTCCATGCCGTGGGCGTCCACGCCCCGGCGCTTGAGCGCGGCGAGCACGGCGGCGCCGCTCTTGAGCGACACCTCGCGCTCGGCGGACGGCCCGCCCATCAACACCGCGACCTTGCCGTAGTTTTCTGCTTTCATAAAAAAATCTCAGGCAAAACCACAGATGAACACGGATAAACACAGATGAGAATCAACCCATCTTTACCTTTATATCCATGTCCATCTGTGTTCATCTGTGGTTCCAAAATTTTTTACTAAATCTTTTCGCCGATCACCCGCACCTCGGGTTCCAGCTTAACGCCGTGGCGCTTCTCCACCTCCGCCTGCACGCGCGCAATCAGGCGCTCGATCGCGGCCGCGGTCGCGCCGCCGGTGTTCACGATGAAGTTGGCGTGCAGCGCGGACACGCACGCCCCGCCCTCGCACGCGCCCTTGAGGCCCGCGGCCTCGATCAGGCGCGCCGCGTGATCGCCCGGCGGGTTCTTGAACACCGACCCGGCGTTCGGCAGTTGCGTGGGCTGGCTCGCGCCGCGCTTAGCCAGGAGCGCCTTGATCAGCTCCCGGCCCTGCGCGACCGGACCGTGGTTGAGCCGGAAATGCGCGGCGACGAACCATTCGTCCGCCGGGCCCGCGACCGTGCGATAGCCGATGCGGTAATCGGCGGGCGGGCGCGTGCGCCGCGCGCCGCGCCGGTCCATGGTCTCGACCGCCTGCACGATCCTCCAGGTCTCGCCGCCGTGGCAGCCGGCGTTCATCGCCAGCGCCCCGCCGACGGCGCCCGGAATGCCGGCGAGAAACTCGGCGCCGGTCAGGCCGCGCTCGACGGTGAAGCGCGCAACCTTGGCGCTCGCCACGCCGGCCTCGGCGCGCACCAGCCCCTCGCCGACGACATCCAGACCGTTCAACAGGCCGGCGGTGGCGATGACCGTGCCGCGCACGCCGCCGTCGCGCACCAACAGATTGCTCCCGAGGCCGATCCAGTAGAGCGGCGCATCCGGCGGCTGCGACTCGAGAAACCGGGAGAGATCCTCGATGTCCGCCGGCAGGTAAAACCGGTCCGCCGGTCCGCCGACGCGCCAGCTGGTGTGCCGCGCCATCGGCTCGTTGAGCAGAAGCTCGCCGCGCGCGGCGGTGGCGGTGCGCATCGCCATCATGCCGTCTTCCTCGCGCCGAGCGCCCGCGGCAGCGCCGCCGCCACCGCCCCGATGTTGCCGGCGCCGAGGGTGAGCAGCACGTCGTTTCCGCGCAGCACGCCGCGCAACACCTCGGGCAGCGCGTTCACGTCGGCGACAAACACCGGCTCGGCCTTGCCGCGCGCGCGGATCGCGCGGCACAACGCGCGGCCGTCGGCGCCGCCGATGGGTTGCTCGCCCGCGGCGTAGACCTCGGTGACGAGCAGCACATCGAGCTCGCTCAGCACCGCGCAGAAGTCGTCGAGCAGATCGTGGGTGCGCGTGTAGCGGTGCGGCTGGAACACCACCACCAGCCGGCGCCCGGGCCAGCCGCGGCGCGCGGCGTCCACCGTGGCCGCGATCTCGCGCGGGTGATGGGCGTAGTCGTCAACCAGGATCACGTCGCCGCCGTCCAGCGCCGCCCGGCCGTTGACCTGGAAGCGCCGGCCGATGCCGGCGAAGTTCCCGAGCGCGCGGACAATGGCGTCCGCGCCCACGCCGAGCTCGTGGGCGCAGGTGATCGCCGCGAGCGCGTTCAGTACGTTGTGCCGCCCGGGCTGATTGAGTGTGATCCGGAGCCGTTCGTCGCCCGCGCCGAGCACGGCGGTAAAGCGCATCTTGAGGCCGTCCTGGGTGATGTCGTCGGCGCGCACGTCGGCCATGGCGTCAATGCCGTAGGTGCGCACCGGCTTGTGCACCGACGGAATAATCTCGCGCACCACCGGATCGTCGGCGCACAGCACGGCCAGGCCGTAGAACGGCAGGTTGTGGAGAAACTCGACGAAGGCCTGCTTGAGGCGGTTGAAATCGCCGCCGTAGGCGCCCATGTGGTCGGCGTCTATGTTGGTCACCACGGCCATGAACGGCGACAGATGCAGGAACGAGGCGTCGCTCTCGTCGGCCTCGGCCACCAGGTACTCGCCGTGGCCCAGGCGGGCGTTGGCGCCGACGCTGTTGAGCCGCCCGCCGATGACGAAGGTCGGATCGAGCCCGCCCTCCGCCAGGCAGCTCGCCACCAGGCTCGTGGTCGTGGTCTTGCCGTGGGTGCCGGCGATGGCGACGCCGTGCTGCAGCCGCATGAGCTCGCCCAGCATCTCGGCCCGCGGTATCACCGGGATCTTGGCCGCGCGCGCCGCCGCCACCTCGGGGTTGGCCTCGGCCACCGCCGAGGAGGCGACGACCACGTCCGCGCCCGCGACCAGCCTCGGATCGTGACCGATGTTCACCGTCACCCCGAGCGATTCCAGACGCTGGGTGGCGGCCGACGCGCGCGCGTCCGAGCCGGACACCTGGAATTTCAGATTGTGCAGCACCTCGGCGATGCCGCACATGCCGGCGCCGCCGATGCCGACGAAATGAACGCGCTTGACCCAGTTACGCATGCGCCGCCTCCAGGCACAGCCGCGCCACGGTCTCGGCGGCGTCGGTGACGGCGCAGCCGCGCGCGGCGCGCGCCATGCGCGCCAGCAGCTCGCGGTTTTCGGCCAGCTCGCGCAGGATGTCGCCGAGCCGCGCCGGCGTGAACTCGGCCTGCGGCAGCAGGATGGCGGCGTCGCGGCGCACCAGATATTGCGCGTTGGCCGTCTGGTGGTCGTCAACCGCGTACGGATACGGCACCAGGATCGCCGCCGAGCCCGAGGCCGCGAGTTCCGCGACGGTCATGGCCCCGGCGCGGCACAGCACGACGTCGGCCCAGTCGTAGGCCGCGGCCATGTCGTCAATGAACTCGCTCACGCGGACTCGTGACTCGTGATTCGTGATTCGTGATTCGTATTGCTGCTGAACGGTGGTGAGGTTGTCGCGCCCGCACTGATGCCGGACCTCCGGCCGTTGCTCCGGCGGCAACAGCGGCAGCGTCCGCGGCACGACCTCGTTGAATATCCGCGCCCCCTGGCTGCCGCCGACCACGAGCAGCCGCAGCCGGCCGGTGCGCCCCGCGAGGCGCTGTTCGGGCGCGGCCAGCGCAGCGATCTCGCGCCGCACCGGATTGCCGACGTGGCGCGCGCCGAGTACGCCGGGGAAGCCGCACAACACCTGATCCGCCAGCAGCGCCAGCCATTTGTTGGTGAGGCCGGGCACGGCGTTTTGTTCGTGGATCAGCAGCGGCCGGCGCAGCAACCACGCCACCAGCCCGCCCGGCGCGGAGACAAAACCGCCCATGGACAGCACCACGTCCGGCCGGCGCCGGCGCAGCACCCGGAACGCCTGGATCATGGCGTAGGCCAGGGTGAACGGCAGCAGCAGCCAGTTGCGCAGGCCCGTGCGCCGCACGCCGCGGATGGCGATCCACTCCATGTCAATCCCGGAATCGGCCGCGGGCACGGCGCGCGCCTCCAGGCCCTGACGCGTCCCGAGCCACGCCACCGGCACCCGCTGCGCGCGCAGCGTGCGCGCCACCGCGAGCCCCGGATACACGTGTCCGCCGGTGCCGCCGGCCATGATGAGCACCCCGCTCATGACCGGCCCCAGGCGCGCGCGCGCGCCTCGCGCTCGACGCGCAACAGCAGCGCGAGCGCGACGCAGCTCGCGAGCAGGCTCGAGCCGCCGTAGCTCACGAACGGCAGCGTCAGGCCCTTGGTCGGCAGCGCGCCCATGTTCACGCCCATGTTGATCATCGCCTGCATGCCGATGAGCAGGCCCAGCCCCTGGGCCAGGCGCGCGCCGTAGATCATCCCCGCGGCCTCGGCCCGGCGCGCGATGGCGAAGGCGCGCACGACGATGATCCCGAAGAGCGCGATCACCGCGAGCACGGCCACGAGTCCGAGCTCCTCGGCCGCCACCGCCAGCACGAAATCGGTGTGCGCCGCCGGCAGATAGGCAAGCTTCTGCACGCTTCCGCCCAGGCCCACCCCCAGCCACGCGCCGCGGCCGAAGGCGATCAGCGCCTGCGTGAGCTGGAAGCCGCCGCCGAACGGGTCGGCCCAGGGATCGAGGAAGCTCGTCACGCGCTCGAGGCGATACGGCGCGATCAGGGTCAGCAGCACCATGCCGCCGATGCCGGCCGCCACCACCAGCAGGAAATGCCAGAAGCGCACGCCGCCGAGAAACAGCATGACGAGCACGGCGAGGCAGATCACCACCACGGTGCCGAGGTCCGGCTCCTGCAGCAGCAGCATGCCGACGACGGCGACGACGACACTGACCATGAGAATGCCCTGGGTGAAATTCCTGAGCTCCTCCTGCTTGCGCACGAGGTAGCCGGCGACGTACACGACCATGAACAGCTTCACGAACTCCGACGGTTGCAGATTCACGATCCCGAGCCGGATCCAGCGCGAGCTGCCGTTGACGTGGCCGCCGATGCCCGGCAACAGCACCGCCACGAGCAAGCCGATGCCGAGCAGCAACAGATACGGGCCGGCCTTCTCCCACCAGCGCACGCGCGTGTGCATGACCGCGCCCAGCAGCAGCAACCCGAGCAGCACGTGCCCCAGGTGGCGCGTGAGATAATAGATACTGTTGCCGGTGACGCGCTGGGCATAGGCGACCGAGGCCGAGTGCACCATGATCACTCCGAGGAGCATCAGGGCGAGCGCGCCGCCGAGCAGCCACGGGTCCCACTGGGGCCGGGCGTGTCCGGCGGAGCGCATCCCGGCCTCGCTCAGGCACGGCCGGCCGGTGCGTACGTGCGCCGTCCCGGACAGGATCATCGCAGCGCCTCCCGCACCGCCTGGGCGAATGCCTCGCCGCGGTGCTCGAAATTGCGGAACATATCGAAGCTCGCGCACGCCGGCGACAGCAGCACGACGTCCCCGGACCGCGCCAGCTCCGCGGCCGCCGCCACCGCCGCCGGCATGTCCGCGGCGCGGCGCACCGGCACCGCGCCCTCCAGCGCCGCCTCGATGAGCAGCGCGTCGCGTCCGATCAGCACCACCGCGCGCGCGTGCCGCTGCACCGCGGATTTGAGCGCGGAGAAATCCGCGCCCTTGCCGTCGCCACCCGCGATCAACACCACCGGCGCGGTCATGCCGCCGAG
>Ga0154927_1040_pt1 | contig 10629 bp, 12 predicted proteins | sample RifCSPhighO2_01_FD_105895 | JGI IMG/M metagenome (GOLD analysis project Ga0154927, IMG submission 105895) | Candidatus Muproteobacteria bacterium RIFCSPHIGHO2_01_FULL_65_16 | reverse complement strand
GGTCGGCAACCTCGCGACCGCGGACGTGCTCAACGGTTACAAGATCAAGGCGCGCTTCGACAACATCGGCGGCCTCAAGGTCAAGGCCGCCGTGACCATGGCCGGGGTGCGCATCGGGCGCGTGTCGGACATCACCTTCGACACCGGCAAGTACCAGGCGGTTGTCACCATGGACGTGGACGGCCGCTACAAGACCCTGCCGACGGACACGAGCGCGACGATCCTCACCGCCGGCCTGCTCGGCGAGCAGTACGTCGGGCTCGAGCCCGGGGCGGAGGAGGAGTATCTGAAGGAGGGCGACACCATACGCCTCACGCAGTCGGCCATCGTGCTCGAGAAGCTCATCGGTCAGTTCGTGACCAGCTTCGCCGCGGGCGAGTCCAAGAGCAAGTAATTAGCAAGTAATTAAGGAGAACGACATGCGGCGCATCGCGGTGACGCTGGGGGTGATGTGGGCGCTGGGTGTTGCCGCCGCCTGGGCGGCGACCGCACCCGACGTGCTGGTGCGCGAGAACACCGACGAGATCCTCAAGCGCATCAAGACCAACAAGGACGCCTACGCCAAGGACAAGAAGAAGCTCTACGCCATGGTGGACGAGCTGGTGCTGCCGCACTTCGACTTCCGCGCCATGGCCAAGCTCGTGCTGGCGCAGGCCTGGCGCGAGGCAACGGAGGATCAGCGCGCGCGCTTCACCGCCGAGTTCCGCGATCTGCTGGTGCGCACCTACTCCACCGCGCTGCTCAAGTACAACAACGAGGAGATGATCTATCTGCCCTACCGCGGCCCGCTGGACGACCGGACCGCGGTGGTGAAGGTCGAGGTGAAGCCGGCCGCGGGCGGGCCCAACATCCCGCTCGAGTATTCGTTCTATCTCAAGGACAAGGACGCGCCGTGGAAGGTCTACGACGTGAAGATTGACGGCATCAGCCTCGTGACCAATTATCGCTCCACCTACGCCGACAAGATCCGCAACCGGGGGCTGGAGGCGTTGATCTCCGGCCTCGCGGCGGACAACAAGGCCGGCAAGACGGATCAGCCGCTCGGTCCGAAGTCGGGCGCGCGCCGGGACGCCAGGGCCGCGGAATGAACGGCAACGGCGTGGTCCGGCGCGCCGACGGCGCGATCGAGGTGAACGGGGCGCTCACGTTCGAGACCGTGCCGCAGTTTTTCGCGGGCAGCGGCGACTGGCTCGACGGCGGGCCGGAGGCGCTCACCGTGGACCTCAAGAACGTGACGCGCGTGGACAGCGCCGGGGTGGCGCTCATGCTCGAGTGGCGCGAACGCGCCCGCGCCGCGGGGCGCGAGCTGCGCTTCGCCAACCTGCCGGAGCAGGTGCGCCACATCATCCGCGTGAGCGGGCTCGATTCGGCCTTTGTTTAACAAAATGAATATGATTTTGAACCGCCAAGACGCCAGGGCCGCCAGAAGAACCGTCTGCTCACCGCGGAGGCGCAGAGGCGCGGAGTTATTGAAACAAAAACGGATTTTTCTCCGCGTACTCTGCGTTCTCTGCGGTGAAAATCATTCTTTCAGCCCAGGTAGGTTGGGTTGAGCGCAGCGAAACCCAACAAACCGCTGGGTTACGGCGCTTCGCGCCTAACTCAACCTGCATTGAAACCATAAACCATTTTGAGATAGATTTTACGAAGAACGCCGTTCCTGGCGACCCCCGCCTTACAGCCTGCCGGGGCAGGCCTGGCGCCCTGGCGGTTCAGGATCATATTCATTTTGTTAACGGCGGAACCACGAGGAAGCGACATGAACGTGCAGGACCGGATCAGACAACAGCTCGGCGCGGCTAAGATCGTGCTCTATATGAAGGGCACCCCGCAGTCCCCCCAGTGCGGCTTCTCGGCCAGGGCGGTGAAGCTGCTAGCCGCCTGCGGCGCGCAGTACCAGTCCCACGACGTGCTCGCCGATCCCGACCTGCGCCAGGGGCTCAAGGAGCACTCCAACTGGCCGACCTTCCCCCAGCTCTACGTGAACGGCGAACTCGTCGGGGGCTGTGATATTATGGCGGAGCTGTACCAGAAGGGCGAGCTGCAGAAACTGGTCGCCAGGGCGACGGGCTGAGTCCCGGCGCGCCGCGGACGACAAGGCCGCCTTCCGGCGGCCTTTGTTTTTTGTATTATCGCTTGACGCAGAGACGCAGAGACGCAAAGGCGCATAGAAAACCCAAGCTAAATCCGTTATTCATCGGATTTTATTGTTACTTTTGCTACCTTTGCGCCTTCGCGCCTTTGCGGCAAAAACTCATATAACCATGGACAAGCTGATAGTCACCGGCGGCATTCCGCTCAAGGGCGAGATCCGCATCTCCGGCGCGAAGAACGCGGCGCTGCCGGTGCTGGTGGCGTCGCTGCTGACCGACGAGACCCTGCGCATCGGCAACGTGCCGCACCTGCAGGACATCACCACCACCATGGAGCTCCTCGGGCGCATGGGCGTGCGCCTGGTGGTGGGCGACAAGATGGTGATCGAGGCCGACTCGAGCCACAACACCTCGGTGTGCGCGCCGTACGAGCTGGTCAAGACCATGCGCGCCTCGATCCTGGTGCTCGGGCCGCTGCTCGCGCGTTTCGGCGAGGCCGAGGTGTCGCTGCCGGGCGGCTGCGCCATCGGCTCGCGGCCGGTGAACCTGCACATCAAGGGCCTGCAGGCGATGGGCGCGGAGATCGCCCTCGACGGCGGCTACATCCGCGCGCGCGCGCAGCGCCTCAGGGGCGCGCGCATCTTCATGGACCTGGTGTCGGTCACCGGCACGGAAAACATCATGATGGCCGCGACCCTCGCGGACGGGACGACGGTGATCGAGAACGCCGCGCGCGAACCCGAGGTGATTGACCTCGCCAACTGTCTGAACGCGATGGGCGCGCGCATCAGCGGCGCCGGCGGCGACGAGATCACCATCGAGGGCGTCGCGCGCCTGCACGGCGCCGATCACGAGATCATCCCGGACCGCATCGAGACCGGGACCTACCTGGTCGCCGGCGCCATGACCGGCGGCGACGTGCGGCTGCGCGGCGCGCGCCCCGACCTGCTGACCGCGGTGCTGGATAAGCTGGCCGAGGCCGGCGCGCGCATCGAGACCGGGCCGAACTGGGTCCACCTCGACATGCAGGGTCGGCGGCCCAGGGCGGTGAATGTCCGCACCGCGCCGTACCCCGCGTTCCCGACCGACATGCAGGCGCAGTTCATCGCGCTCAACAGCATCGCCGACGGCACCGGCACCGTGACCGAGACGATCTTCGAGAACCGTTTCATGCACGTGTACGAGTTGCAGCGCATGGGTGCGAACATCGAGATGGAGGGCAACTCCGCCATAGTGCGCGGCGTGGACCGGCTCAAAGGCGCGCCGGTGATGGCGACCGACCTGAGGGCCTCGGCCAGCCTCGCGCTCGCGGCCCTGGTGGCCGAGGGCGAGACCGTCGTGGACCGCATCTATCACATTGACCGCGGCTATGAGTGCATCGAGGAGAAGCTGGCCCAGCTCGGTGCGCGCATCCGGCGCGTGCCGGGCCTGCGCGCGGACCCCATGAAGCAGACGGCGTGATTTTTTAGTTATAAAAACCACGGATAAACACGGATGAACACTGATGAAAACCGGTTGTCATCCATTCGTTTTATCCGTGTTTATCCGCGTTCATCCGTGGTTCCGAAAATAGTATGCTTGTTTTAAACATCGCTTTGTCCAAGGGGCGGATTCTGGAAGAGAGTCTGCCGCTGCTCGCGCGCGCGGGGGTGAAGCCGGTGGAGGATCCGCTCACGAGCCGCAAGCTGATCCTGGACACCAATCTGCCGGACGTGAAGCTCACCGTCATCCGCGCCGCCGACGTGCCGACCTACGTGCAGTTCGGCGCCGCCGATCTCGGCATCGCGGGCAAGGACGTGCTCATGGAATACGACGGCGACGGCCTGTACGAGCTGCTCGACCTCAAGATCGCCCGCTGCCGCATGATGGTGGCCGAGCCCGCGAGCCTGGCGGCGCGCGACGACCCGGAGAGCTGGACGCGCGTGCGCGTGGCGACCAAGTACGTCAAGACCACGCAGCGCCACTTCGCCGCCAAGGGCATCCAGACCGACATCATCAAGCTCTACGGCTCGATGGAGCTGGCGCCGCTGGTGGGGTTGTCCGACCGCATCGTGGACCTGGTCGCGAGCGGGCAGACGCTCAAGGCCAACGGCCTAATCGCCGTCGAGCGCATCGCCGACATCAGCGCCTGGCTCGTGGCGAACAAGGCCGCGCTGAAGATGAAGCGCGCGCCGCTCAAGGCGCTCGTTGACCGCATCGCCGGGGCGGTGGAATGAGCTTGATATGCGTTAATGAGCTTTATAATAATTTTTGACGCAAAGACGCAAAGGCGCAAAGTTTTTCCGAGTCAAAACATTGCGCTGAAATTGCCGTCTCAATACTTTATTTTCTTTGCGCCTTTGCGTCGAGCATTCATATGAAAATTGACGTGCGCGTATTGGATACCGCCGATCCCGGCTTCGCGGCCGAGCTCGCGCGCCTGCTCGATCGCGCCCGGACGGCGGAGGCCGGGGTCGAGGCCGACGTGCGCGAGATCATCGCGCAGGTGCGCGCGCGCGGCGACGCGGCGCTGCTCGACTACACGCGCCGGTTTGACCGCCACCAGCCGGCGTCGGCCGCGGCGCTGGAAATCCCGCCCCCCCGGCTGGCGCAGGCGCGGCGCTCGGTCGCGCCGGATCGGCTGGCGGCGCTCGAGACGGCGGCGGATCGGATCCGCGTCTACCACGAGCGCCAGAAGCTCGAATCCTGGAGCTACACCGAGGCCGACGGGACCATGCTCGGCCAGCGGGTGACGCCGCTCGAGCACGTCGGGCTTTATGTCCCGGGCGGCAAGGCGGCGTATCCGTCGTCGGTGCTGATGAACGCCATTCCCGCCCGGGTCGCCGGCGTGAGCGAGCTGATCATGGCCACGCCGGCGCCGGACGGGGAGCTGAATGACATGGTGCTCGCGGCGGCCGCGATCGCCGGCGTGGACCGGGTGTTCGCCATCGGCGGGGCGCAGGCGATCGCCGCGCTCGCGCACGGAACCGAGACGGTCCCGCGCGTGGACAAGATCGTCGGCCCGGGCAACGTCTACGTCGCCACGGCGAAGCGCCTGGTGTTCGGCGCCGTGGACATAGACATGATCGCGGGGCCGTCCGAGATCGTCGTCGTGTGCGACGGCAGGACCGATCCCGAATGGGCGGCGATGGACCTGTGCGCGCAGGCCGAGCACGACGAGGACGCGCAGGCGATCCTGATCAGCCCCGACGCCGGGTTCATCGAGAAGGTCCGCGCCGCCGTCGCGCGGCTGCTGCCCACGCTCGAACGGCGCGACATCATCGCGGCCGCGCTCGCGGCGCGCGGGGCGCTGATCGGCGTGCGCGATCTGGACGAGGCCGTGACGCTCGCCAACCGCATCGCCCCCGAGCACCTGGAGCTCGCGCTCGACGACGCCGAGGCGGTCGCGGCGCGCGTGCGCCACGCGGGCGCGATCTTCCTCGGGCGCAACACGCCCGAGGCGCTCGGCGATTACTGCGCCGGCCCGAACCACGTGCTGCCGACCGCGGGCACGGCGCGCTTCTCGTCGCCCCTGGGCGTGTACGATTTCCAGAAGCGCACGAGCCTGATCCGGTGCTCCGAGAAGGGCGCGACGGCGCTGGCCCGGACCGCCTCCGTGCTCGCGCGCGCGGAAGGGCTGGAGGCGCACGCGCGCTCGGCGGAGTATCGGATAAAAAAATAGACAGGATTCACAGGATTAAACAGGATTAACAGGATTAAACCCAAAAGCTTTACGAATTAATCCTGTAAATCCTGAAAAATCCTGTTAATCCTGTCCATTCGCTTTTGTCCTTATGACAATTGATGAAAAGGTCGAAGGCCTGATCCGCCCGGAAATCCGGGCGCTGCAGGCCTATCACGTCCCGGATGCGCGCGGGATGATCAAGCTCGACGCCATGGAGAATCCGTATTCCTGGCCGGAGGAGCTGAAGGACGAGTGGCTCGAGGTGCTGCGCCAGGTCGAGATCAACCGCTATCCCGATCCGGCCGCGCGCGCGCTCAAGGAGCGCCTGCGCGCGGCCCTGGCGGCGCCGGCGGACGCGGAGCTGCTGCTCGGCAACGGCTCGGACGAGCTGATCCAGATCGTCCTGCTGGCGCTGGCGCGCCCGGGGGCGGTCGCGCTCGCGCCCACGCCGACCTTCGTCATGTACGAACAGATCGCGCGCACCGTCGCCGTGCGCTTCGTCGGCGTGCCGCTGACGGCGGATTTCGCGCTCGACCTCGCGGCCATGCGCCGGGCGCTCGCGGAGCACCGGCCGGCGGTGGTCTTCATCGCCTATCCGAACAACCCCACGGGCAATCTGTTCGCCGCCGCGGATGTCGAGGCGTTGATCCGCGAGGCCCCGGGGCTGGTGGTGCTGGACGAGGCCTATCACGTCTTCTGTGGCGAGAGCTTCATGGACCGCCTGGGGGCGTTCGACAACCTGCTGGTCATGCGCACCCTGTCGAAGCAGGGCCTGGCCGGCCTGCGGCTCGGCATCCTCGCGGGCGCGCCCGTGTGGCTCGCGGAGTTCGACAAGGCGCGCCTGCCGTACAACATCGGCGGCCTCACCCAGGCGAGCGCCGAGTTCGCGCTGGCGCACCCGGCCGCGCTCGAGGCCCAGGCGGCGCGCATCCGGGCCGACCGCGACCGGCTGTATGCGGCCCTCGGCGCCATGCCCGGCGTGCGCGCCTGGCCGAGCCGGACGAACTTCATACTGTTCCAGGTGCAGGGGCGGGCGGCCGCCGACGTATTCACGGCCTTGAAACAGCGGGGCGTGCTGATCAAGAACCTGGACGGTCCCGGGCCGCTCCAGGACTGCCTGCGCGTCACCGTGGGTACGGCGCACGAGAACGCCGCCTTCCTGGCGGCGCTCGAAAAGGCGCTTTGATTCCGCTACTATTTCGGTTCAGAAACGGACTAAACACCCCGATGGCCGAACGCCGCGCTCGGGTCGAGCGCAAAACCAAGGAAACCCGGATCACCGTCGAGGTGAACCTCGACGGCGACGGTCGTTGCGCGCTCGCGACCGGCGTGCCGTTCCTCGAGCACATGCTCGAGCAGGTCGCGCGCCACGGCGGTCTGGACCTGGACATCAAGGCCGAGGGCGACCTGCACATAGACGCCCACCACACGGTCGAGGACATCGGCATCACCATGGGCCAGGCGCTGGCGCGGGCGGCCGGCGACAAGCGCGGCATCCGCCGCTACGGGCACGCCTACGTGCCGCTCGACGAGGCGCTGAGCCGGGTGGTCGTGGATCTCTCCGGTCGCCCGGGGCTGGAATTCCACGTGAACTTCCCGCGCGCGCGCGTCAACGACTTCGACGTGGACCTGGTGCAGGAGTTTTTCCAGGGCCTCACCAACCACGCCCTGGTGACGCTGCACGTGGATTGCCTGCGGGGCAAGAACGCGCACCACATCGCCGAGACCGTGTTCAAGGCCTTCGGTCGGGCGCTGCGAATGGCGCTCGAGGCCGACGCGCGCGCCGCGGACACGATTCCATCCACGAAAGGAGCTTTATAATAATTTTTGACGCAAAGACGCGAAGGCGCAAAGTTTTTTTGAGTTAAAATTTTGCACCCGGATCGTTAGGGAAGTCCTGATTAAGTCGTCATTCCGGCGCAAGCCGGAATCCAGGCCTTGAAAAAGCATCGGCCGTAAGGCCGATTCTGGATGCCAGCCTTCGCTTGCATGACAGCTTTACTACTTATTCAGAGGTTCCTTAGCTCAATACTTTATTTTCTTTGCGTCTTTGCGCCTTTGCGTCAAGAATTCATATGACCACCGTCGCAGTTCTGGATTACGGCATGGGCAACCTGCGCTCGGTGTGCAAGGCGCTCGAGCACGTCGCGCCGAAGGCGTCGGTCCGGCTCACCGCGCGCGCCGAGGACATCCGGCGCGCCGACCGCGTGGTCTTTCCCGGCCAGGGCGCCATCGGCGGCTGCATGACCGCGCTCGAGCGCGGCGGCCTGCGCGCGCCGTTGCTGGAGGCGCTGCGCGAGAAGCCGTTTCTCGGCATCTGCCTCGGGCTGCAGGCGCTCTACGAATACAGCGAGGAGGGCGGCGGAACGCCCTGCCTTAACATACTGCGCGGAACGGTGCGCCGGTTCCCGGCGGAGAAGATGCTGGATGCGGCCACGGGCCGTCCGCTCAAGGTGCCGCACATGGGCTGGAATCAGGTGCGCCAGGAGGCGGCGCACCCGCTGTGGCGCGGGATACCGCGGGATTCGCGGTTCTATTTCGTGCACAGCTACTACGCCGAATCCGCCGATCCGGCCGACGCCGCGGGAACGACCGAATACGTCATCCGCTTCACCGCGGCCGCCGCGCGCGCCAATATCTTCGCGGTCCAGTTCCACCCGGAAAAAAGCCAGGCGGCCGGGTTAAAATTACTGGAGAACTTCGTTTCCTGGGACGGCGGCGCCTGAACAAAGGCAATAGACAGGATTAACAGGATTTCTCAGGATTAACAGGATTAGGGCAAAAATTAAGTCATCTTTTTGGTTCTATCACGTAATGGTTTAATCTTGTGAATCCTGAAAAATCTTGTTAATCCTGTCCATTTATTTTTATGTCTTTGCTCATTATCCCCGCGATTGACCTGAAGGACGGCAAGTGCGTGCGCCTGCGCCAGGGCAAGATGGATCAGGCCACGGTGTTTTCCGACGATCCCGTGGCCACGGCCGGGCGCTGGGTCAAGGCCGGCGCCCGGCGCCTGCACGTCGTTGATCTCAACGGGGCGCACGCCGGCAAGCCGGTGAACGCGCCGGCGATCCAGGCGATCGTCAAGGCCTTCCCCGAGCTGCCGGTGCAGGTGGGCGGCGGGATCCGCGACGAGGACACGATCCAGGCCTATCTCGACATGGGTGTGCGCTGGGCGATCCTCGGGACCAAGGCGGTGAACGCCCCGCACTTCGTGAGCGACGTGTGCGCCGAGTTCCCCGGCCACATCATCGTCGGGCTCGACGCCCGGGACGGCAAGGTGGCGATTGACGGCTGGTCCAAGCTCTCCGGCCACGACGTGGGCGATCTCGCCCGCAAATACCAGGACGACGGCGTGGACGCGATCGTCTACACCGACATCGGGCGCGACGGCATGCTGAGCGGCGTCAACATCGAGGCCACCGTGCGCCTGGCGAACGCGATCTCGATCCCGGTCATCGCGTCCGGCGGCATCAACGACCTCGACGACATCCGCCGGCTGTGCGCGGTCGCCGACTCCGGCATCGTCGGCGCCATCACCGGCCGCGCGATCTACGAAGGCACGCTCGACCTCGCCGCCGCGCAGAAACTCGCGGACGAATTGAGCAAGTAATATCGTTTGACGCAAAGGCGCAAAGACGCAAAGAAATTCCAGGTCAAATTCGTTTCAGCGTTTATTCTCTTTGCGCCTTCGCGTCTGATTAAGTACCGGTCGTCATTCCGGCGAGACCTGTCCCGGCATGTGGTAAGCCGGGAGCCGGAATCCAGAGAATTCATATACTTCCTGGATCCCAGCTTTCGCTGGGATGACTTGTTCAGAGGTTCCTAAGTAATATCGTTTGACGCAAAGGCGCAAAGACGCAAAGAAATTCAAAGCCAAATTCGTTTCATCGTTTATTCTCTTTGCGCCTTCGCGTCTTTGCGTCAAAAATTCATATCAAATGGGTTTAGCCAAACGCATCATCCCCTGTCTCGACGTGGACAACGGCCGCGTCGTCAAGGGCGTCAGGTTCGTTGACATCCGCGACGCCGGCGATCCGGTCGCGATCGCGCGCCGCTACGACGAGCAGGGCGCGGACGAGCTTACCTTCCTCGACATCACCGCCAGCTCCGACGGCCGCGCGACCATGGCGCACGTGGTCGAGGACGTGGCGGCGCAGGTGTTCATCCCGCTCACGGTCGGCGGCGGCATCCGCGGCGTCGCGGACGCGCGCCGCCTGTTGAACGCCGGCGCCGACAAGGTCGCCGTCAACACCGCCGCCGTCGCCCGCCCCGAGCTCGTGCGCGAGGCCGCGGACCACTTCGGCTCGCAGTGCATCGTGGTGGCGATAGACGCCAAGCAGGCCGGTCCGGACCGCTGGGAGGTCTTCACCCACGGCGGTCGCAAGGCCACCGGCCTCGACGCCGTCGCGTGGGCCAGGAAAATGGCCGAGTATGGCGCGGGCGAGATCCTGCTGACCTCCATGGACCGCGACGGCACGCGCGACGGCTTCGATCTGCCGCTCACGCGCGCGGTGTGCGACGCCGTCGGCATCCCGGTGATCGCCTCCGGCGGCGTGGGCAATCTGGACCACCTGGTCGCGGGCATACTCGAGGGCCACGCCGACGCGGTGCTGGCCGCCAGCATCTTCCACTTCGGCGAATTCACCATCGGCCAGGCCAAGCAGCGCCTGGCCGCGGCCGGGATCGAAGTAAGGTTATAAGAGTTTTTGCCGCAAAGGCGCAAAGGCGCTAAGATTTCCCATAGTTTTCCGTGCCTTCCTTTGCGTCTTCGCGTCTTTGCGACAAATGATCTTATGACAGATTCCTGGCTCGATGCGGTAAAGTGGAACAGCGACGGCCTGGCGCCGGCGATCGCCCAGGAGGCGAATA
>Ga0154927_1037_pt4 | contig 11082 bp, 13 predicted proteins | sample RifCSPhighO2_01_FD_105895 | JGI IMG/M metagenome (GOLD analysis project Ga0154927, IMG submission 105895) | Candidatus Muproteobacteria bacterium RIFCSPHIGHO2_01_FULL_65_16 | reverse complement strand
GCTGTTGCCGGGCGAGGCGGCGGCGGAGAAGCGGATCCATTTCCATTTCCCCTCCCGCTCCTCCGGCGTGCTGGAGGTGTAGAGGCCGTCGCGGATGACGACGCCCTCGCCCAGGGCGTTGCCGACGGCGTAGACCTCCTCGTTCTGCCGCGGGCTCGCCTCGATCGGGAACGACCTGCCGGCGGTCTTTCCCTTGAGGCTGAACACGATGAAATCGCGGCGGTCCGAGTACTTGATGATTTTGTCTATGCCGTACACCTTGCCGTCGCGGTCCCGGAGATAGACCCCGCGGTATTGCGTCTTGAGTCCCAGATTCATGACGTGGGCCGCGGACACGAACCGGTCCGGACCGATGGCGAAGGCGGTGCCGACGGAATGATATTTGTCCGTCCGCTCCGTGTACGGCAGCAGATCCAGCGGCAGCGGCTTCTCGTAGCTGAGCGAGTCCTTCTCCGGCTTGGGCACGACGACCTCGAAGGTCGCGGCGTTGATGGTTTCCAGCGTGGCGCTGCTGACGGTGGCGGCCGGCGCCGCGGCCGCGCCCAGGAGCAGAGCCGCCCCCGCGGCGAGGGACGCTATCCGAAACGCGTGATGATTTTCCCCATTCCTGCCGGTCACTGCTGCTGGTGTCATACCCGCCGTCTCCTTTTTTGCGTAAGCGTTGCGTAAGCGGTGAATGTGCGCCGCGCGAGAATCGCCGCGCGGCGCGCGGAATCAATCCGCCTCCAAGAAGGATAGGCCGTAACCGGAGGATTTCCAGGGCGGCGGATTCTGGCCCGCCGGCGGGGGAGCTGACGGCTTTCAGGGGGTGAGTTTCTGCTTCAACAAGGCGTTGACCTGCGCCGGGTTGGCCTTGCCCTGGGTGGCCTTCATGACCTGGCCGACGAAGTAGCCGAAGAGCGCCTCCTTGCCGGCGCACCGGGTCTGCCGTACTATACACATCAGGAGGTGTACGCTATGCGAACCAACATTGTACTCGATGACAAGCTCGTCCGGGAGGCCATGCGCCTCACTGGCACCAAGACCAAGCGCGATGCGGTCGATCTCGCGCTGCGCAATCTGATCGCGCGCGGGAAGCAGAAGCACATCCTCGCGCTCGCCGGGCAGGACCTGATCGCGCCTGACTACGACGTGCGGCAGGTGAGGCGGAAAATGACCGATGGTGCTGGTTGACACCACGGTCTGGCTGGATTTTCTGCGCAACCGCGACACGAAACCCGTCGCTCGATTGAAGCGGTTGCTGCAAGCCGGCGAGGCGGCGATTGCGCCTGTCATTCTCCAGGAGCTGCTGCAGGGCGCATCCAGCCCGGAAAACTTCGAACGTCTGCGCGACCACTTCGCTGCGCTTCCCTCTCTCAAACCCAAAAGCGACGCCGCGACTCACGTCGCAGCCGCCGCGTTGTACGCCCGCTGCCGCTGGCAGGGGCTTACGCCACGCAGCCCGCATGATTGCCTGATCGCGCAGCTCTGCGTTGAACACAAAGCGCCCCTGCTGCACGACGACCGCGATTTCGAGACGCTGTCCCGCGTCGAACCAAAACTCAAATTGATCCCGCGCGGTTGAGAGGACACCCGCGCCGCACGGATACTCCGCTCGATTGATTGGCTGGAGGAGTTGCACCCTGGCCCGCAACGCGGGCAGCGCCGCGGAGTATTTCAGCCTGCCCCCAACCGCGCGATCGAGGTCGGGGCGCAGATCGAGATCTGACGTCGCGGAAAAACCGGGTAGCGTCCCGGTTATCCTCGTTTATCCTCGGATACGCAGGGGGCGGGCCACCGGGGGGCCGAATCGCGCGGCGTGCCGGATGGCAAGAAAAAAGACCTGAGACCCTCTTTGTCGTTGCGGCCACGGCCACAATATAGTCACGCACAACCCTCCGCCCGAGGGCACATCGGCAAGCGGTTCGGTATTTCAGTCTGCCGACCAACCGCGTGACCGAGCTTGGCAGGCGGGTGACGATCTGACGCCTTGTGCACGTAACCGTAGTCTGTCCGCTTCCGGCCAAGGAGCAGCCATTGAGAAACGTCAGTGCGATCAAATCCAACGAGTTGGTTCAAGGCCGCTTCAGCACTTCAAGGTGTCACGCCACTTACCAAGCGCCCGTTCAGGATGCCGGTGCGCAGTTGCGTACGGAGAGTTGGCCTAAACAGCCACGGGCGGCGACTGAAGCGGCAAGTACTCCCGGTCCGGATCCGGCCGCAGTCCCTTCGCGTAAGTCTTGACGAGCCGCGATTGCTCGGCATCGAATGTAATGCTTCCAATTAGGCAGGTATCTGCGACTTCTGCGTTCACTTTCCGCAGGCGCAGATAGTTTCTCTGCGTCCATGCCAGCACCGCGGCTTTAAGGGCTGCGTGATCTCGGCCGTAGCCTGAGCGCTTGCCCATCGTCAGGCCCATCACATTCAAGCAGATTCCTAGCACGCGAGCCGCTTTGTAGTTCGGCATGGATTCGAGGTCCCGTATCTCGTCGTATAGCAGTCGCCGCAGCTTGAACTGAACGATCTTCCATGCCCGGTTGTCGTTGCTGCGCTCGAAAAAATCACCCCATACGGAGCTGTAGTGGATGCTCCATGCTTTGTCGGGCGGACCGTCGATGTAAGCCGCCGAAAAAATGATCTCGAACATGGCCTGGGCAAGCCGATCGTAAAAATCTTCATCCCTAAGCCTGCTGCGCACCTGATCGCGAATCCGCAAGGTACGCGCCTCCGGCGGAGGTTTCAGTTCGCCTATCGCGTTGATGCTGTCTTTGATGAAATCGACACCCGCGCTAAGACGATGCCACGCGTCGCCGTAGTAATCATCACCCGCCTTCTTGAGATCCAAGATTGCGCGGCTGGTGGTCTCCTGAATATCGTGCAGCGCCCGCGTCAGGACGTAGGAATGCTGTTCCCAATGGCCTCCCTCCAAGTAGCTCTTGAGCGTCATCTGCGCGACGCGGCAATAAGTCTCAAACTGGTCCGCGTCCCAAGCCCAAACTGATTTGTAGTGGATATCGAGCGGCGAATGATTTTGAAGAGCCTCGACCAGTTCGTAGTTTCCGTAAAGAGCGCGGCTAAACGGCTTGATGTAGCCAAGCAGGCCTGAGTAATAGCCCTCGTCCTCGTGGTACAGTCCGGAGTCCTTATTCCGAATCGCCTCTGTAGATACGTTCTGCGCAAACAGGCCAATGGGCACGCGGTACGCCTTGGACTCAGCGACGGCATCGAGGAAGCGAATCGCCGTCAACGGTGATGAAGCCACCAAGTGCCGACAAAACCTACGGTTGGCGATAAGCAGCAACATATCGCCCGCGTAACCCTCGGCACACGGCTTCAGCTTCTCTTTGGCCTCAGCCTTCACCTTTACTAAGCCTGCGGCGAGCGTAACCAGCGACTTGGCTGAGGCCGCGAGTTCGTGTGCGATGATCGGGAGTTCGGCCTCCGACCCTTTCAGTACTATGCGATAAAGCTCCTGCGCGTACCTCTGGTAGTTGTTCCGTCCGAAGATCGGCGGTTTGATGAAGGCGTAGTGCATCCACGTGATAACTAGCCCGAGGAACAGCGCAGCCAGGGTGCCTTGCCAGATCGCGGTCGTGATGAGGCTATCGGGCACGAGCCATTTCTCGCTGATCCAGATGTCCGTCGCCAGCGTTCCGAATCCAATCAGGCCGATGAGCGCGTAGCTGATCTTAAAAAGCGGTATGGGCGAAACAGAGACGCGGAACCGATAGCGAATATCGGATACCGTGTAGATGATGATGAGCAAGGCGAGCGCGGCGATGAAATCCTTGAAGCCGAATAAACTCGCCGTGCTATTAGCCGCAACGAAACAGATGCCCAAGAACGAATCGACACACTGCATGAAGACGATACGATATGTTGTTCCAGTCTGTGATTCCAGTGTGCCAAATCAAAGCCTGAACCTCATCTTTTCGACCATACATGGCAGGCGCTGCCCCCTAGTGTAACGCCATTGCCTACTGATAGGTTAAGGTCGCTCAGACGAGCGGCACTGTGGGCCTGTCGGAGTTTCGTTGAATGCACGGGTGGTGAATGTCCGCTTCGGGTCGAAAACGGACAGACTAAGACCTCACACACTCCGGGCGTGTGTGTATATTAGGGGGCGAGCTTTTTCTTCAGCAGCTCGTTCACTTGGGCCGGGTTGGCCTTGCCCTGGGTGGCCTTCATGACCTGGCCGACGAAGAAGCCGAACAGCGCCTCCTTGCCGGCACGGTATTGTTCGAGCTGCTTCGGGTTCTTGGCGATCACGTCGTCAATGGCCTTTTCGATCGCGCTGCTGTCGGTGATCTGCTTCAGGCCCTTCTTTGCGATCACGGCGTCGGCGTCGCCCTCCCCGCTCCACATGGCCTCGAAGACTTCCTTGGCGATCTTGCCGGAGATGGTGTTGTCGGCGAGACGCTTGAGCAGCCCGGCCAGCATCGGCGTGGTCACGGGCGATTGGGTGATGTCCTTGTTGTCGCGGTTGAGGAACGCCGCCAGCTCCACCGTGACCCAGTTGGCGGCGATCTTGGGATCGGCCTTGGATTCGCGCACCGCCTGCTCGTAGTAATCGGCCGTCGCGCGCGAGGAGGTCAGCACGCCGGCGTCATAGGCATTGAGGCCGTAATCCTTCATGAACCGGGCGCGTTTCGCATCCGGCAGCTCGGGCAGAGTCTTTTCCACGTCGCGGATGACGTCGTCGTCGAGCATGAGCGGCGGCAGGTCGGGATCGGGGAAATAGCGGTAGTCCATCGCCTCTTCCTTGCCGCGCATGGAGCGGGTGACGTCCTTGTCGGAGTCGTAGAGGCGCGTCTCCTGCACGATCCGGCCGCCGCCCTCGAGCACCTCGATCTGGCGCCCGATCTCGTGCTCGATCGCCTTCTCGACGAAGCGGAACGAGTTGACATTCTTGATCTCGCAGCGCGTGCCGAAGCGGTGCTCGCCGCGGCGGCGCACCGAGACGTTGGCGTCGCAGCGGAACGACCCCTCCTGCATGTTGCCGTCGCAGATGTCGAGATACACCACGAGCTGGTGCAGCTTCTTCATGTACGCCACCGCCTCTTTCGCCGAGCGCAGGTCCAGCTCGGAGACGATCTCCAGCAGCGGCGTGCCGGCGCGGTTCAAGTCAATGCCGGTCATGCCGTGGAAGTCCTCGTGCAGCGACTTGCCGGCGTCTTCCTCCAGGTGCGCGCGCGTGACGCCGATGACCTTCTCGGCGCCGTCCACCTCGATGCCGAGCCGGCCCTTGGAGACAATCGGCAGCTCGTACTGGCTGATCTGGTAGCCCTTGGGGAGATCGGGATAAAAGTAATTCTTGCGCGCAAAGACCGAATGCTTATTGATGGTGGCGCCGATCGCCAGGCCAAGCTTAACCGCCATGCGCGCGGCTTCCCCGTTGAACACCGGCAGCACGCCCGGCAGCGCGATATCCACCGCGCACGCCTGGGTGTTGGGCTCGGCGCCGTATTTCGTGGCCGCGCCGGAGAACGCCTTGCTCCTGGTGAGCAACTGGGCGTGGATTTCAAGACCGATGACGGGTTCCCATTCCATATGAATTCTCGACGCAAAGGCGCGAAGGCGATGGTCTCAACGGTTTCGGTCTTTCCTTAGAAGCAGCGCGCTATCGCCGTGTTTTCGGCCACGCAGCTTCGCGCGCATCTGTTCGGCTCTCCTCGCGACCTTTCGCATGCGCTCGCCGGACCGGCTTTCCCTGCTGGATTGAGCTTTCATCGAAATAAGTCAAGCCGCCTTGGCCTTGAGCGGCTTGATCTTGCGGCGCAGTTCTTTCGTCTTCTGCTTCGCCTGCCAGAGGTCGTATGCCGCCTGCTTGTTGAGCCAGCTCTCGGGCGTGGTACGCGTAGCGAGCCCCAGGCGTACCGCCATGGTCGGGCTCACTCCGATGTGTCCGTTGAGCAACTCCGAGAGGGTCTTACGCGTCACATGGAGCAGCTTGGCCGCTTCGGTAACCATTAGGCCGAGCGGCTTGAGATAAAGCTCGCGCAGCACCTCGCCGGGGTGCGGTGGGTTGAACATCTCCATCGGTTTCTCAGTGGTAGTCATCGTAGTCCACCTCGTAAGCATGGCCGCTTTCGAACCGGAATATCACGCGCCAGTTGCCGCTGACCTTGACCGCCCATTGGCCCTTGCGGTCACCCTTGAGCGGATGCAGGTCCGAACCCGGAAAATTCGCATCCTCGAGCTTGGCGGCGGTATCCAGATGATTGAGGATTAGCCGCAACCGCTCGGCGTGAACCGGCTGTATGCCTTTAGGGCTGCCGGTCAGAAAGAATCGCTTCAATCCCTTGTGCCGGAAGCTCCGGATCATTATCTAATTGTAACTAGGTGGGTGACAAGGTACAACGGGACGGGCGTTCAAACTCTATGTTACCTTTGTGTCTTTGCGCCTCTGCGTCAAATAATATTACTCAAATCCTTTCGGCATGCGCCGGTGCCAGTCGGTCGCCTGCTGGTACTTGTGGGCGACATTCAGCAGCCGCGCCTCGTCGAAATATTTGCCGATGAGATGCAGCCCCACGGGCAGGCCGGCGGAATCGAAGCCGGCCGGGATGGACATGCCCGGCAGGCCGGCGAGGTTGACCGAGATCGTGTAGATGTCGCTGAGATACATCGCCACCGGGTCGTCGCTCTTGGCGCCGAGCTTGAACGCCGTGGTGGGCGAGGTCGGGCCCATGATCACGTCGCAGGCTTCGAACGCGCGCTTGAAGTCGTCGGCGATCAGGCGGCGCAGCTTCTGGGCCTTGAGATAATAGGCGTCGTAGTAGCCGGCCGAGAGCGCGTAGGTGCCGATCATGATGCGGCGCTTGACCTCGGCGCCGAAACCTTCGGCGCGCGTCCTGCAATACATGTCAATGAGATCGCCGTAGTCCTTGGCGCGGTAGCCGTAGCGCACGCCGTCGAAGCGCGAGAGATTGGACGACGCCTCCGCCGGGGCAAGCACGTAATAACACGGGATGGCGAGATTGGAATTGGGCAGGCTCACTTCCACCACTTGCGCGCCGAGCTTCTTGTACTCGGCGATCGCCGCCTCGACCACCTTGGCGACCTCCGCGTTCAGGCCCTTGCCGAAATATTCCCGGGGCAGGCCGATGCGCAGACCATTGATGTCGTGGTCGAGCGTCTTCGTGTAATCGGGAACCGGCGCATCCACCGCGGTCGAATCGCGCGGATCGAAGCCGGCCATGACATTTAATAAGAGTGCCACGTCTTCCGCGGTGCGCGCCATCGGCCCGCCCTGATCGAGCGAGGAGGCGAATGCGACCATGCCGTAGCGCGACACGCGCCCGTAAGACGGCTTGAGGCCGGTGAGGTTGGTCAGGGCCGCCGGCTGGCGGATCGAGCCGCCGGTGTCGGTGCCGGTCGCGGCCGGCGCGAGGCGCGCCGCCACGGCCGCCGCCGAGCCGCCGGAGCTGCCGCCGGGGACGGCGCTCGTGTCCCAGGGGTTCCGCACCACGCCGTAATAAGAAGTCTCGTTGGACGATCCCATGGCGAACTCGTCCATGTTGGTCTTGCCGAGCAGCACCGCGCCGGCGGCGTCGAATTTCTCGATCGTCGTCGCGCTGTAGGGCGCGACGAAATTCGACAGGATCTTCGAGCCGCAGGTGGTGCGCCAGCCGTCGGCGCAGAAAATGTCCTTCTGGGCGACGGGGACGCCGGTCAGCGGGGCGCCCCGCCCCTGCGCCCGGCGCGCGTCCGCCGCCCGCGCCTGGGCCAGCGACCGCTCCGGGTCCACGGTGATGAAGGCGTTGAGCGTCTTATACTTATTAATACGGTCGAGAAAGGCGCGGGTCAGCTCGGTGCTGGAGACCTGCTTGCTCCGCAGCGCGGCGGACAGCTCGGCAACGGTTTTGTTAATCATTGAATCAGTAGCAAGGAGCAAGTTTCAAGTGGCAAGAAACCAACCAAGCAGCCTGTTTTCCTTGCCACTTGCTACTTGTCACTTGCCACTTCATTCGATCACTTTCGGCACGAGGTACAGGCCCGCCTCCGCCGCCGGGGCGAGGGCGAGGAACTTCTCGCGCTGGTCGGTCTCGGTCACGACGTCCGCGCGTAGCCGCAGGCCGGCCTCGTTCGGGTGCGCCATCGGGGCGACGCCGGCGGTGTCCACGGCGTTCATCTGCTCGATCAGTCCGAGTATCCGGGAGAGCGTCTCGGCGTACAGCGCCGCCTCCGGCTCGGTGATATGCAGCCGCGCCAGGTGCGCGATTCTGCTCACTTCCTGCCTGTTCAGCGCCATCGGGATTCCCTCGTCCGCCTCGGGAAGGCGAAAATACCACATCCGCGCGCGTGGTTGAACCGGCCCCCGCGCGTTGATACAGTTAGTCTATTGGGTTACTGAAAAAGTCCATCCAGGACTTTTTCAGCCGCGCTAAAGTAAAAATGCGATTTTTGCTTTGCTTCATTCTTCAAACACCTGGTGTTTGAAGAATGGCGGTCGGCCCCTCGACCGCACCGCAGGCTGCCGAAAAACGAGTTTTCGGCAACCTGCTATATAACTATTACTACTACGCTACGGCAGGATCGGTCGTCATGTTCAAAAATTTCCTCGGTTTCCTCTCCAGTGACATCGCCATAGACCTCGGCACCGCCAACACCCTGATCTTCGTGCGCGACAAGGGCATCGTGCTCAACGAGCCCTCGGTCGTCGCCATCCGCCAGGAGCACGGTTCGCGCAACAACCGCTCGATCCTGGCCGTCGGCCACGAGGCCAAGAAGATGCTCGGGCGCACCCCGGGCTCGATCCAGGCCATCCGCCCGATGAAGGACGGCGTGATCGCCGACTTCACCGTCACCGGCGAGATGCTCAAGTACTTCATCCGCAAGGTGCACGAGAACCGCCTGTTCCAGCCCTCGCCCCGGATCGTGATCTGCGTCCCCTGCGGCTCGACCCAGGTCGAGCGGCGCGCGATCCGCGAGGCCGCCATGAGCACCGGCGCGCGCGAGGTGTTCCTGATCGAGGAACCCATGGCCGCGGCCATCGGCACCGACCTGCCGATCATGGACCCGACCGGCTCCATGGTGCTCGACATCGGCGGCGGCACGAGCGAGGTCGGTGTGATCTCGCTCGGCGGTGTCGTCTATTCGCACAGCCTGCGCATCGCCGGCGACAAGATGGACGAGGCGATCGTGAACTACGTGCGCCGCAAGTACGGCATTCTCATCGGCGAGGCCACGGCCGAACTGGTCAAAAAGGAGATCGGCACCGCCTGGGAAGGAAGCGAGGTGCGCCAGATGGAGATCAGGGGCCGCCACATCGCCGACGGCGTGCCGCGGGGGCAGGTTCTCACCAGCAAGGAGGTGCACGCCGCGCTGAGCGAGTGCCTGACCGGCATCGTCACGGCGATCAAGACCGCGCTCGAGCAGACCCCGCCCGAGCTCGGCGCCGACGTCGCCGAGAAGGGTCTGGTCGTCTCCGGCGGCGGCGCGCTCCTGCGCGACATTGACCGCATGCTCGGCGAGCAGACCGGCCTGCCGATCATCATCGCCGACGATCCCCTGACCTGCGTCGTCCGCGGCTGTGGCCGCGCCCTGATAGACGCGGAAAAATTGGGCGATGTCTTCGTGCACGAATAAACGTCTCCTCGAAGCGGTATGATCAATGTCGCCGGCTGGTCGCTCCGGGCGCCGTCCAACCTGACCCGGTTGATTTTTTTCGTCGCCCTGTCGCTGCTGCTGATGACGCTCGATCATCGCGGCCAGCACCTGGGCCGGATCCGCGCCGTGCTCGGCGTCGCCGTCTATCCCATCCAGTTCGTGGCCGCGCTTCCGTCCGCGGCCGCCTCCTGGGTGTCGGGCCTGTTCACGACCCGGAACGATCTCGAAAAAAACAACGCCGCCCTGGCCGCCGAGCGCCAGTTGCTGCTCGCGCGGCTGCAGCAGTTCGAGGCCCTGGAGGCGGAGAACGAGCGCCTGCGCAGGATGCTGGGCTCGGCGGCGCGCGTCGCCGACAAGGCCGTGGCCGCGGACCTGCTGGAGGTGAGCAGCGAACCGTTCGCGCGCAAGGTCATCGTCGCCAAGGGATCGAACGACGGCGTCTTCGTCGGCCAGCCGGTGATTGACGCGCACGGCGTCATGGGGCAGGTGACCGAGGTCGCCGGCGCGCGCACGAGCAAGGTGACCCTGATCACCGATCCCGGCCACGCCATCCCCGCGCTTGTGAACCGCAGCGGCCTGCGCGTACTGGTGTTCGGGACCGGTGCTCACGACAGGCTCAAAGTCGCCCACGACATGCTCAAGGTGCCCTACCTCACCGCCACGGCCGATATCAAGGAAGGCGACCTGCTGATGAGCTCGGGCATGGGCGGCACCTTCCCGGCGGGCTACCCGGTGGGCCAGGTGGTGAAGGTCGTCACCGACCCCAACGAGTCCTTTCTCGATATCACGGTCAAGCCCGCGGCCCTTCTAAGCCACAGCAAGCAGGTGCTGCTGATCTGGCCGGGCGCGGCGGCGAAGAACGCCCCGCCCGCGGCCGGCGCAAGGCCCGCGGAGGCGAAGCAATGAACCTGAGCCCATCCATGCGTGGCCGGTTGATGCTCCTCGCCACCTTCGCCGTGGCGTTGATCCTCATGGTTGTGCCCGGCCCGCCCTGGGCCGAGCCGTTTCGCCCCGACTGGGTCGGGCTCGTGCTCATCTACTGGTGTGTCGCCGTGCCGCAGCGCGTGGGCGTCGGCACCGGCTGGACGCTCGGGCTGGTCCTGGATGTCATGTACGGCTCGCTGCTCGGCAGCCACGCCCTCGCCAAGAGCGTGATCGCCTACATCGCCGTGCGGCTGCACCTGCAACTGCGCATGTTCCCGCTCTGGCAACAGGCGGTCAGCGTCCTGGTGCTGCTGGTCGTCAATCAGCTCCTGGTGCTGTGGGTCCGGGGCGTCATGGGCCGGGCGCCGGAGACCTTTGTTTACTGGACGCCCAGCATCGTGGGCATGGTCATCTGGCCGTGGCTGTTCGTGATCCTGCGTGACGTGCGACGCCGCGGTAACGTCACCTGAGATCATGCTCAACATTCCGCTCAAGGATTATTTTCGCGAAACCCGGCTGTTCTCCTCCCGCCTCACCATCGCCGGGGCCGTCGTCCTGCTGCTGATC
>Ga0154927_1024_pt1 | contig 11507 bp, 11 predicted proteins | sample RifCSPhighO2_01_FD_105895 | JGI IMG/M metagenome (GOLD analysis project Ga0154927, IMG submission 105895) | Candidatus Muproteobacteria bacterium RIFCSPHIGHO2_01_FULL_65_16 | reverse complement strand
AAAATGGTGTCATGGCTACCCTGAAATCGCTTGACGTGGAACACAGTTGCTCTCCCGCAGGGAGAGGGGGAAGACAATGCGCGCTCCCAGAGTGAGAGGGTAAGACAAGGCGCGCTGTTCGTTGGTCGGGCAGCGATCGGTGTCTTTCCGGCGAAAGCCGGAATCCAGGGTTTGAAAAGATATCGGCCGATAGGCCGATTCTGGATGCCAGCTTTCGCTGGCATGACGGAGTTTTTGCTTGCGGGGGCCTTAAGGTAGCGCCATTGAGTCTGCGCGCTTATAGCCGAAGCCTATCTCAGCAGGAACTGCAACCGCGTCCCGGCTACTTCGATGATATCGCCGTTCTTCAGCCTGGCGCCGTTGTTCGGCACCGGCCGGCCGTTGAGCTTGGGGACTTCGTCGGTGTCGTTGCCGGTGAGGGTATAGCCGTCGGCCGAGCGCGTGATCTTGCCGGCGCTCTTGCCGGTGCGGCCGAGGCTGGTCACGGTCTTGGCCAGCTCGATGCGCTTGCCGCTGTTCGCGCCGTTCAGCACCATGATCGCGCCTTGCTGCCCGCCGGCGGGCTTGGCGCCGGCCGGAGCGGCGGGCGGCTTGACCGGCTCGCGCAGGCCGGGGCTGGTGATGATGACGGTCTTGGTGAAGTCGTCCTGCGTTTCGCCGGCGCCGGGCGCGGCGGATTCCCCCAGGTAGACGAGCGAATGCTTGCCGATGCTGATGCTGTCGCCTTCGCGCAGGTGGTGCTTGGAGATCTTCTTGCCGTTGACGAACGTGCCGTTGGTGCTGCCCAGATCCTGGATGAACGAATCCTCGCCGATGGTGAAGATATTGGCGTGCTCGCCGCTGATCGCCAGGTTGTCAATGTGGATGTCGCAGCCCGGCTTGCGCCCGACCTTCATGTCGCCCTGCCGCAGCTCCACGTGGTCAATGACCTCGTTGCCGAATTTGATGACCAATTTCGCCATCTTTGTCGCCGCCTTTGATTTTATAAGCCGTGATTCTAACCTTGTTTCGCCGCCGCGCGCGGACGCGCGGGCGGATTCCCGCCGCGCTCTAACTGCGCCCCGGTCCGCGCCAGGATGACGGATATATTATCCGGCCCGCCGCGCGCGTTGGCGAGCGCGACCAGGCGCCGCGTCGTCTCCTCCAGGTTCGCACCGTTCTTTCCGAGCTCCTGTGCGATCTCCGGATCCGTGATCACGTCGTTGAGGCCGTCGGAGCACAGCAGGTAGATGTCTCCGGTCTGCACGGTCTGCTCGGCGATATCCGGGGTCACGCCCGACTCCACGCCCAGGGCGCGCGTCACCAGATTCTTGCCGATCGAGTGCTGCGCCTCTTCCCTGGTGACGAGCCCGCGGCTGACCAGCTCCTGGATCACGGAATGATCCTGGGTGAGCTGCTCGATCCGGCCGCGGCGGAAGCGGTATAAACGCGAGTCGCCGACGTGGGCGACGCACATCTTGTCGCCGTAGAACACGGCCACCACGATGGTCGAGCCCATGCCGGCGCACTCGGGGCGCGCGCGCGCCATCTCGTAGATGGCGCTGTTCGCCAGGCGGATGGCCTCGCCCGCGGCCCTGAGCTCGACCGCCTCCTTCGCGCCGCGACCTTTTTTGCCCCGGGGCGCCGGCCGCGCCAGGGCCTCGACGAAGTGCCGGCGCACGATGTCCACGGCCATGCTGCTCGCCACCTCGCCGGCCTGGTGGCCGCCCATGCCGTCGGCCAGCACCGCCAGGCCCAGCTCCGGCTGCACCGCGATGCTGTCCTCGTTCCCGGCGCGCTGCCGGCCGGGATCGGTCAGGCCCGCCATCGTCAGTCCGCTCATCGCGCCTTCGCTCCTTTTTCCGGTTGCAACGCGGCCTGGCATTTCAGCAGCGCCTGTCTCATTTCCTCCCCGGACTGGAAGCGTTTTTCCGGCTCCTTCAGCAGCGCCCGGTCCACGATCGTGCGCGCGCACGGCGGGAGATCGGTCCGCAGGCGCGTCGCGTCCGGGTGCTTGGCGTTGGCGATCTGATACATCAGCGCCGCCATGGAGTCGCCGCCGAACGGCTGCTTGCCGGTCAGCAACTCGAACATGGTCACGCCGAGGGAGAACAGGTCGGAGCGGCCGTCCACGGGTTTGCCCGCCAACTGTTCCGGTGACATGTAGGACGGTGTTCCGAGGACGACGCCGGTCCTGGTCCGGCTGGAGGCGGTGATGCGGGCGATCCCGAAATCGGTCACCTTGACGCTGTTGTCGGCCTCGTTGTACATGATGTTCGCCGGCTTGATGTCGCGGTGCACGACGCCCTGGCGGTGCGCGTAATCCAGCGCGTCCGCGACCTTGGCGCACACGTCCATGACCCAGGCCGCGGGCAGCGGCTTGTCGGCGTTGATGTAATGCGTCAGGTCTTTCCCTTGCAGGTATTCCATGGCGATAAAGGCCAGGTCGTGCTCCTCGCCGGCGTCATAGATGGTCACGATATTGGGGTGATTGAGCTTGCCGGCGGTCTCGGCCTCGCGGAAAAAGCGGTTCTTGACCTGCTGCAACTCGGACTCGTCGAATTCCAGCGACAGCGCGAGGGTCTTGATCGCCACCACCCGGTTGATCCGCGGGTCGCGCCCGAGATAGACCGTGCCCATGGCGCCCTTGCCCAGCTCCTTCTCCACCTGATAGCGCCCGAGCGTCGGCTTCTGATCAACCCCGTCCAGAATCACGGTGCCGGTGGCGGTGGCGCCCTTGGCGCCGAGCATGATGGTGCTCTCGGCGGCCTGGGCGCGTTTCTTGCGCTCGCCGGCGTCGCGGAATTTCGCGTCGTGACCGAGGATGTAATCGTAGGCCGCGCCCGCCTTGCTGAACTGGCGCTTGCGCTCGAAGTCCAGCGCCAGGTTGTAGATCAGCTCGAGCACCGACTCGTCCGCCGTCAGCCGGCGGAACTTGTCCATGGCCATGTCGAACTGTCCCTGTCCCTGGAAGGCGAGCCCGAGCATGCGGTTGGTCTGCGCCGAGTCGGATTCGGCCGCGAGCTTGAGGCGTTCGGTGGCGAAAAAGCGCTTGGTGGTCAGGAGCAGGTGCCCGGCGAGCAGGAACAGGGCGGGGGAGACGCCGCGCAGCCAGATCTTTTCGCTGATCATCAGGTAATGGCCGCCGGCGATCAGCAGCAACAACAGCGCGGACGACACGCCGGCGCCGACGCCGGCGCCCAGGTTTGGCAACACGAACATGAGATAGAGCAGCACCGCCAGAAACATGGCCGCCTCGGCCCAGCCGACCCAGGCGGGGCGGGTGTAGAAATCCTGGTTCAGGATGCTGGCGACGGTGTTCGCCAGCAGCTCCGGCTCGCTCATGGCCTCGTTGGCCGGGGTGACGAGCTTGTTGCCGACGCCGACGGCGGTCGCGCCGATGAGGACGATCTTGTTCTTGAACGTGCCCCGGGGAAGTTTTTCCGTCAACACGTCATGGAAGGAGTAGGTGGCGAAGGCCGGTTCGCCGCCGCGCTCGGGGCCGTAAAACCCGGTGTACATCTGCATGTGCGCGTCGGTCTTGATCGCGAGCCGGCCCAGCTTCACGCCCTGGCCCATGTTGATTTCGATGTCGCGCGGGCCGAGATTCAGGCCGCGCGCCGCGAGCAGCAGCGCGAGCGACGGGTAGTACTGACCGTAGTGCTCCAGCACCAGCGTTTCCGTGCGCACGCCGCCGCCGGGATCCTTGAACAGGTTGAGATGGCCGACACCGGCCGCGTGCAGGCCGAACTGCTCCAGCGGGTAGTGCGCCTTGGTCGTGGGATACGGCGAACCGTCGCTGTCCGCGTGCTTGACGATGGTGGTGAGGCGGTGGCGCTGGATGAACCCCGGCAGCACGGCGTCCGGCTTGCCGAGCGGCTTGCCGACGTCGAAAAACATCGGCAGATAGATATTGCGCCGTTTCGGAATGGTGCGGGCGAAGCGGCTGTCGGCGTCGAGGTCCTTCTCCGCCTGCGTCATGAGGCGTGCGAGCTCCAGGCGCAGGCGCGGGTTGTTTTTGGGAAACGCCGGGCCCTCGACATAACCCTTGAGCTTGCGGATGTGGGCCAGGCCCGGGTCGGTTTGCGGCTCGCTGAGGAATATCAGCAGGCCGACCGCCCTGGCGTCGGCGCGCTGAAGCACATCCAGCATCTCGCCCAGGACGCTGCGCGACCACGGCCAGCGCCCGACGCGCTCGATGCTGTGGTCGTCAATGGCGATGACGGCGATGTTGTCCTTGGCGCCGGCGCTGCGCGAGGTCATGTTCACGCCGACGTCGTAGGCGACATACTCCATCTGCTCGAGGAACGGCGCGCCGCTGAAAAAGAACACGAGGAACAGCGCGCCGAACAGCAGGGCGGCAAACCAGTCCGTTTTGTAAAGCCCCGTTTTTTTCATTCGCCCCCCTTCACTCCTTTGAAGTATAGCGCCGCGTATCCGTTGCTGGCCCGCGGCTTATCGGGCCGAAGAGCGCATATAACCAACATGAACTGATTTATACAACATGCTGATTATTATCACAAAAGTAATAATTCAAGTATGCGCGCGTAGATCCTGGAAAGGCGCGCGGGATCGGCGACGGCCACGTGCTCGTCTATCTGGTGGATGGTTGCGTTCAGGGGGCCGAGCTCGACGACCTCCGCGCCCGTGGGAGCGATGAAGCGGCCATCGGAGGTGCCGCCGCCAGTGGCCGCCTTCACCTCCAGCCCGGCCTCGTCGCGCACGGCGCGCCGGACGGCGTTTATCAGGGTCGTACCGCGCGTGAGGTACGGCCGGCCGGAAACGGTCCAGCCGATCTCGAATTCCAGCTTGTGGCGCGCCAAAATCGCCTCGCAGCGGCGGCGCAACGACTCTTCGGTGGAGGCGGGCGAATAGCGGAAATTAAACAGCAGCTCGAGCCGCCCGGGGATGACGTTTTCGGCGCCGGTCCCGGCGTGAATATTGGAGACCTGGAAGCTGGTCGGCGGAAAATCCCGATCCCCCCGATCCCACTCCGTTGCGGTCAGCTCCGCCAGCGCCGGGGCCAGCAGGTGCACCGGGTTCTTCGCCAGGTGCGGGTAGGCCACGTGGCCCTGGACGCCGCGCACCATGAGGCGCCCGCCGAGCGACCCGCGGCGGCCGATCTTGACGACATCGCCGAGGGTGGTTTCGGACGACGGCTCGCCGACCAGGCAGTAGTCAATCGTGATCCCGCGCTGGCCGAGCCATGGCACGACCTTGGCGGTGCCGTTGATCGCGGCGCCTTCCTCGTCCGATGTGATCAGGAGCCCGATGGCGCCCTTGTGACGCGGATGGCGCGCGAGGAAGTCCTCGAGCGCCGTGACGAAGGCCGCCAGCGAGGATTTCATGTCCGCGGCGCCGCGCCCGTAAAGACGGCCGTCGCGCACCTCCCCATGGAAGGGATCGCCCGTCCAGTGCTCGTGCGGCCCGGTCGGGACGACGTCGGTATGACCGGCGAACACGAACAGCGGCTTGCCCGCGCCGCGCTGGGCCCAGAAATTATCCACGTCGCCGAACTTCAGGCGCTCCACGGCGAAGCCGAGCGGCGCGAGGCGCTCGATCATGAGATCCTGGCAGCCGTGATCGTGCGGCGTCACCGACGGCCGCGCGATCAGCGCCTTGGCGAGATCGAGTGTCTTGTCTGGCATTTTGTATGAAGTTTTGACGCAAAGGCGCAAAGGCGCAAAGAAAACTCTTGATAGTGAGTCCTTTGCGTCTTTGCGCCTTTGCGTCGAGAACTCATATATCCCTTAAGAGCTCGTTGATGCCGACCTTGGCGCGGGTCTTTTCGTCCACCTGCTTCACGATCACCGCGCAGTAGAGGCTGTACTTGCCGTCGGGGGAGGGCAGGTTGCCCGATACCACCACCGCGCCCTTGGGCACGCGCCCGTACGTAACCTCGCCGGTGAGGCGATTGTAGATCTTGGTGCTCTTGCCGATGTACACGCCCATGGAGATCACCGCGCCTTCCTCGACGATCACGCCCTCGACGATCTCCGAGCGCGCGCCGATGAAGCAGTTGTCCTCGATGATCGTGGGCGCGGCCTGCACCGGCTCGAGCACGCCACCGATGCCGACGCCGCCGGAGAGATGCACGTTCTTGCCGATCTGGGCGCAGGAACCGACCGTGGCCCAGGTGTCCACCATCGTGCCCTCGTCCACGTAGCCGCCGATGTTGACGTACGACGGCATCAGCACCACGCTCGGCGCGATATAGGCGCCCCGGCGCACCGCCGCCGGCGGCACCACGCGGAAGCCGCCGTCGCGGAACGCCTTGGAGTTGTAGTCGGCGAACTTGGACGGCACCTTGTCGTAATAGTTGGTGTAGCCGCCCTTGATGAAACTGTTGTCCTCGATGCGGAAGAAGAGCAGCACCGCCTTCTTGAGCCATTCGTTCACCACCCACCGGCCGTCTTGCTTCTCCGCCACCCGCTCCCGGCCGCTGTCGAGCCGCTCGATCGCCTCCAGCACCGCGTCCTTGACGCGCGTCTCGACGTTGCGCGGCGTGATCTGCGCCCGCCGCTCGAAGGCCTCGGTGATGACGGACTGGATGTCGCTCATGGTTCGTATCCTTAACAAAACAACGAATAGACAGGATTCACAGGATTACGCAGGATTAACAGGATTAAAACTTAGGAAGGTGCTTTATGAATACTCGATAAATCCTGTGAATCCTGAAAAATCCTGTTAATCCTGTGAAATTGAATTGGTTAACCCAGCGATTCTACATAATTTCGGATGCGTTGTGCGGCCTCGATGCACTCGGCGAGCGGCGCGACCAGCGCCAGGCGCGCGCGCCGGTGCCCCGGGTTGACGCCGTGCGCCGCGCGCGACAGGTAGCTGCCGGGCAGCACCAGTACGTTTGCGCGCGCGTACAGCTCGCGCGTGAAGGTCTCGTCGTCCTGCGGCAGCCGCGGCCAGAGATAGAAGCCGGCCTCGGGCCGTTCCACTTCCAGCACCGGCCGCAGGATCTCCAGGACGGCGTCGAGCTTCTCGCGGTAGCGCGCGCGGTTGTCGCGCACGTGCGCCTCGTCGCGCCAGGCGGCGGTGCTCGCGGCCTGCGTCGGCGGCGGCAGGGCGCAGCCGTGATAGGTGCGGTAGCGGAAGTATTGCTCCAGCAGCCCGGCGTCGCCGGCGACGAAGCCGGAGCGCAGCCCCGGCAGGTTGGACCGCTTCGACAGGCTGTGGAACACGAGGCAGTTGCGATAATCCTCGACGCCGAGGTCGTTGGCGACCTGGAGCAGGCCCACGGGCGATTGGGACTCGTCGAAGTATATCTCCGAGTAGCACTCGTCCGAGGCGATGATGAATCCGTGCTGCTGCGCCAGCTCGATGACGCGCGCGAAGTCGGCGTGCTCGAGCACCGCCCCGGTGGGGTTGCCGGGCGAGCAGATGTACACGAGCTGCACCTGCTCCCAGGTTGCTTCGGGCACACGGGAGAAATCCATGCGGTAGTTGTTTTCCGCCGTGGTGTTCAGAAAGTACGGCCGCGCGCCGGCGAGCAGCGCCGCGCCCTCGTAGATCTGATAGAACGGATTGGGCATGATCACGAGCGGCGGTTCCGCCGCGCGGTCGTCTATGACGGCCTGGGCGATGGAGAACAGCGCCTCGCGCGTGCCCGCCGCCGGCAGCACGTGCCGCTCCGGATCGAGCGGCTGCCGGTCGAGGCGGAAGCGGCGGTTGACCCAGGCGGCGATCGCGGCGCGCAGCTCCGGCGCCCCCTTCGTGCTCGGGTAGCTGGAGAGACCGGCGAGATTCGCGCGCAGCGCTTCCAAAACGAACGGCGGTGCGGCATGCTGCGGTTCGCCCATGGAGAGGCGGATGAGGCTTTTGTCGGCCGGCGGCGCGATGCCGTAGACGAGGTCGGCGAGCTTCTGAAACGGGTAAGGTTGCAGCGCCGCCAGGCTGGAGTTCATGGCGTTTGGTTTTATTTTGAAAAACAAGATTATACGGAAAGCCCCGCATGTCCACCAATCCGCCCCCGCGTCTCTATCCGGTCTTGAGCCTGGTCGTGGGCGCCTGCCTCTGGGGGGTGATCTGGTACCCGATGCGCCGGCTCGAGGCGCTGGGCCTCTCCGGCATCTGGCTCGCGCTCATCATCTACGCCACCGCCCTGGTCGCGAGCCTGCCGCGCACCTACACCGCGTTCGCCGAGTTCCGCCGCTACCCCGGGGCGCTCGCGCTGCTCATGGTCGCGGCCGGCTGGACCAACGTCGCCTTCGTCGAGGCGGTGCTCGAAGGCAACATCCTGCGCGTGCTGTTGCTGTTTTATCTCGCGCCGCTGTGGGCCACGCTCATGGGCCGGCTCGTGCTGCGCGAGCGCATCTCGCACCTGGCGCTCCTGAGCCTGGGGCTCGCCATGGGCGGGGCGCTGGCCATGCTCTGGGACCCGCGGCTCGGCGCGTTCCTGCCGCGGGGCCGGGCCGACTGGCTGGCGCTCAGCTCCGGCTTCGCCTTCGCGCTCTCGAACGTGATCGTGCGCAAGATGCAGCAGGCGTCCCTCGCCGCCAAGGTGTGCGCGGTCTGGTCCGGCGTGGTGGTCGTGGCCGCAGCCATGATCGCGCTGTTTGCGCCGCCGGTCCCGTCCCTCACCGGCGCCGCGCTGTCCGGGGCCGTGGCCCTGGGTCTTTTCGGGATCATGGCGATGACCGTGCTGGTGCAATACGGCGTCACGCACATGCCGGTGCACCGCTCGGCGGTGATCGCGCTCGTCGAGATCGTCGCCGGCGCGGCGTCACAGCAGTTGCTGACCGACGAGATCGTGACCGCGCGGGAATGGGCGGGCGGGGCGCTGATCATCGTCGGCGCCTACCTCGCGGCGCGGGCGTCGGCGCGGTAAATCCCTTTCCCGGGACCGGGTCAAGCCGCTCCACCCTGCATTTTGTAGCGGCCCTTGCCTTATTAGACATACTACGTTTGCCGTAGTACAATTTAACGATGATCAAGACCTGGGCCAACCGGGCGTCGGAGCGATTCTTCCGTGAGAACAAGGCCTCGCCATTTCGAGGCCTCGATGTCGGGGCGGCCCAGGACCTGCTGGCGGCGCTTGATGCCGCGACAAGCTTGCGTGATTTAAGCCCCTTGAAAAGCGTGGGTCTGCACAAGCTCAAGGGCGATCGCGCGGGGCGGTGGGCGATGACCGTTAACGCGCGTTGGCGGATATGCTTCAGATTCAAAGATGGCGATGCCCATGATGTCGAGATTGTTGATTACCACCGCGGCTAGTTTGTGCCGGCGCCATCGTGCCGGAAAGATTTCTGGCAAATTTCGATAACGAGGACACTGTCATGACACCTGTTCACCCCGGTCGAATCCTGAAGCGCGAGCTTATCGCGCGCGGCTTGTCTGCCAACCGCCTGGCGTTGGCATTGCGCGTTCCGTCCGGGCGGATTACGGACATCCTAAATGGCAAGCGCGGCGTCACCCCGGAGACCGCGCTGCGGTTCGCGCGTTTCTTCGGAACCAGCGCGGAATTCTGGGTCAACCTGCAGGCCCGCTACGATCTTTCCATGGCGGCAAAGAAGCTCGGAGCCAGGATCGCCGCGGAGGTCCCACGGGCGGCGAATGCATAATCCAGCCGCCGGCTGAGTGCCTCTGCGCGGTAATACCGCCTCGACCCGCGGTCAGAAACTGATTCTTACTCCGACGTGGCCGCCGGAATCAATCGTCGCCTCGGTGCCGTTGGTGAATTCGGCCCGGACCTTGCGGTAGCCGAGGTAGATATTGGCGGTCCGCCGGACGAGCTCGAACTCGAGGCGCGCGCCGGCCTCCCAGAATTTCTTGCCGTCCATCCCGGTGACGATGTCCGGGGCGTAAAAGCCGTAGGCGCCGATGCCGACCGGGCCGTTGCCCGGGAACACGCGGAATTGCCCGCCCAGACCGAGGGCCAGCAGGTCCTGGTTGTCGACGGAGGCGCCGTAAATCTTTCCCCCCAGGCCGGCCTCGGTGCGTGTCCCGCCCTGTCCCTCGCCGGAGGCGACGATTCCCATGCTGACCACCCAGTCGTCCCGGTCGTCGTTATACAGCGCGCCGACGTTGAATTCGGCCGCGCGCAGCTCGGCGGCATAGGTGGCTTGGATGCTTTCGTTGTTGAGGTTGATGTCCAGCGAATCCGCCCGCGCCGCCGCGCCGCCGGCGGCCAGCGCCACGGCGACGACAAAGATCGTATATGGCTTCATGTGGTGCCTCCCGTCATTGTGATGGCGGCGGAATGTTAGCCGATCGGGAGGCGGCCGGCTAGAACCGGGGCGATACTAGAAGCTATCTCAAAAAACACCCGAACCGCAGATGAACGCAGATCAATGAAGCGATAAACGCGGATATACCGCATGAATTCTTCGTATATCTGCGTTCATCCCTGGAGATAAATCCGCGTTAATCCGCGGATAAAGTATTTCGAGATAGGTTCTAGTTGTCTTCCCGCCCGCGCCCCCCGAAAATCGCCGTCCCCACCCGCAGCATCGTCGCCCCTTCCGTGACCGCCGCGATGTAGTCCCCGCTCATGCCCATGGAAAGCTCGGTGAAGTCCTTCGCTCCGAAGCGCCGCCGGCAGTCGTCGCGCAGCTTGCGCACGGCGGCGAAGGCCGCGCGCAGCTCGGGTTCGGCCGCCGGATGCGGGCCGATGGCCATCAGGCCGCGCAGCGCGATGCCGGAAGGATTTTCTCGCAGTAATTGTTCGAGCAGCGGAAAGAGCGCCTCCGGCGCGACGCCGTGCTTGCGCGGGTCGCGCGCGACGTTGACCTCGATCAGCGTGTTGACGACCGCGCCCTGTTCCTGCGCCAGGCGCGAGAGGCGCTGCGCGAGCTTGAGGCTGTCGAGCGCGTGTACCCAGGAGAAATTGCCGGGGATGAATCGGGCCTTGTTCGATTGCAGGTGGCCGATGAAATGCCACTCGAGGCCGCGGCCGGTGAAGTGCGGGATCTTGGCGAGCGCTTCCTGCACGGTGTTTTCGCCGAAGGCGCGCTGACCGGCCCCGACCGCCGCCTCGATCGCCGCGCGCGGCTGATTCTTGGACACCGCGATCAGCCGGATCTCCTCCGGGTTTCTGCCGGCCGCGCGCGCGGTCGCGGCGATGGTTTGCCGGACGGTGTGCAGATTGCGGGTGATGATTTCGCCGGGGCTGCTCATGGCGGGATGTTACCCTGAGCAGGTATGCGGCGGGGAGGCCGCCGGGAGATTACTTATCTAACATTTACCGACCGAACATCGAGCTCACCGCGGAGACGCAGAGGCGCGGAGTGGTTGAAACGAAAACGAATTTTTCTCTGCGTGCTCTGCGTTCTCTGCGGTGAAAATCGTGCTTTCAGCAATTTTTCAGGGTTCCCTTTAGATCGTCTTCGCGCGCGGTTTCTGGGCGACCTTTTCCGACTGCTGCTGCAAATACCTCGCCGGATTCACCGCCCGCCCGTCGCGCACCACCTCGAAGTGCAGGTGCGGCCCGGTGGAGCGGCCGGATACCTCGCCGGATTCACCGCCCGCCCGTCGCGCACCACCTCGAAGTGCAGGTGCGGCCCGGTGGAGCGGCCGGA
>Ga0154927_1022_pt3 | contig 11542 bp, 7 predicted proteins | sample RifCSPhighO2_01_FD_105895 | JGI IMG/M metagenome (GOLD analysis project Ga0154927, IMG submission 105895) | Candidatus Muproteobacteria bacterium RIFCSPHIGHO2_01_FULL_65_16 | reverse complement strand
GAAGAGTAACCCTGGGTGCGGGGCGGGAGCATCCCGCATTCAAATAAGCGCCGCCTAAAAGGCGGCTCAACCCGAACGGGGCGCTGAGTAGCCCGCTCGTTTTTCAACAGCGATAGAAGAACCGGGCACGTGGCGACGTGACTGGAAGCGTGTTAGCGATAGACGGTTCCCACGGCGAGGGCGGCGGCCAGTTGCTGCGCACCGCCTGCGCGGCCGCAGCGCTCACCGGCAGGACGATCCGCCTGTTCAACATCCGCGCGCGCCGCGCGCCGCCCGGGCTTGCGCCGCAACATCTGACGGCCGTCAAGGCGGTCGCCGAGCTTTGCCGGGCCGAGGTCGAGGGGCTTTCCGTGCGCGCCCGGGAAATCACCTTTCGTCCCGGGCGGCCGCGCGGCGGAGCGTTCCGCTTCGATGTCGGCACCGCCGGTTCGATAACGCTTGTGCTCCAGGCCTGTCTGCCGGTCGCATTCGCCGGCGGGGGGAAGGTCACGCTGCGTCTGATCGGCGGCACGGACGTCAGGGCGGCGCCGCCGCTCGATTACTTCCGGCTCGTGCTTCTGCCGCTCCTCGGGCGCATGGGCCTCGAGACCGCGATCAGGCTCATCCGCCGCGGCTATTATCCGCGCGGCGGCGGCGAGGTCGAGATCGAGGTCGAGCCCGGGGCGCCGCGGCCGCTGAATCTCGAGACACCCGGCGCGCTCGAGGAGATAAGCGGGGCTGTCCATGTCGCCAACCTGCCGGCGCGTATCGCCGAACGCATGCGCGCGACGGCGACGCAGATCCTCTCCGGTTATCCGCCGCCTCATATAGAGCAACAGGTGTTGGGGCGGGCGGATGCGATCGGCTCGGGCGGCGCGATCGTGCTCCGGGCGCGTACCGCGCATACGCTCCTCGGCGGCGCCGAGGTCGCGCAGCGCGGCGTGCCGGCCGAGCGCGTGGGCGAGAACGCGGCGCAGGCCCTGCGCGCCGAGCTCGAGGCCGGCGCCACCCTTGACATCCATGCGTCCGACCAGTTGCTCGTGTACCTCGCGCTGGCCGATGGGCCGTCCTGTTTCCTGGCCCGCGGGCTGTCCGCGCACGCGCAGACCGCGATGTGGCTGCTGCCGCAACTCCTGCCGGTGCGTTTCGAGACCGCTCCCGCGGGCCGCTGCACGCGCGTGAATGTCTACCCGGGGCGGGCGTAGCGCGCCGGTCAGTGCTTGGTCAAACGCGGTTTTGGGATTAGTATTAACTTGGAAAAAGCAGTTGTCCGCAAATTTCGCAGATTAACGCAGATGAATCATTTGGTTTGAATGACTGCCTGGCGCACCCATATGGTGAGAGAAGGAAAGTTACTCATAACATTCTTAAAATCTGCGGAAATCTGCGTAATCTGCGGATGCAATCGCCGTTTTTAGGATTAAAGGTCTGCCGTTCGGGACCAGCGATCGAGGGAGTCGAGCCATGCCCGGACTGCCGGAGAAAGACATTTTGCGTTTCGAGCAGCGCCTCAAGCAGCGGCGCGAGCAGTTGCGCTGGCTCGTCCACGACGCGCTGATCGAATCCAAGCGGGACGATTACGCCAAGCTCGCGGACCAGGTCCACGACGCCGGGGAGGAATCGGTCGCCGCGTTGCTCGAGGGCGTGAATCTCGCGATTCTCGAGCGCGAGGTTGCGGAGCTGCAGGACATCGAGGCGGCGCTCGCGCGCATTCAGGACGGCGGTTACGGCGTCTGCGTTGACTGCGGCGACGCGATCGCGCCCGAGCGCCTGGAGGCCTACCCCACCGCCAAGCGCTGCATCGGCTGTCAGAGCCGTCACGAAAACCGCCGCGGCGGCCGCGACGCCACGCCGAGCCTTTAGCAGGTTGCTGAAAAACTCGTTTTTCAGCAACCTGTGGTGCGGTCGAGGGACCGACCGCCATTTTTCAAACACCCAAGTGTTTGAAAAATGAAGCAAAGCAAAAATCGCATTTTTGCTTTGCGTGGCTGGAAAAGTCCTGGATGGACTTTTTCAGCATCCTGTTAGCGCGGTTCGCCCGCCGTCGGTGGCGATGACGGTGAGGGAATAACAGCATGTATCGCGGTGAGCGCCTCAACAGCATTACCCATCTGCTCGGAGCGGCGTTGGCGCTCGCGGGGCTCGCGCTGCTGGTGGTGCCCGCCAGCCGCCAGGGCGATCCGTGGAAGATCGTGAGCTTCGCGGTCTATGGCGTCAGCCTTCTGCTGCTGTATACCTCATCCACCCTGTATCACAGCCTGCGCGGCCGGGCCAAGCGGATCCTGCGCCGCCTGGACCACAGCGCTATTTATCTCCTGATCGCCGGCAGCTACACGCCGTTCGCGCTCGTGGCCCTGCGCGGGCCGTGGGGCTGGTCGCTGTTCGGCGTCATCTGGGGTCTGGCGCTGCTCGGCATAATTCAAGAACTCTGGCTGGCCAGGGGCGCGCGGGTGCTGTCGTTGATAATTTATCTTGTGATGGGCTGGCTTGTGCTCATCGCCATCCGGCCGCTGGCGCAGGTCCTGCCCGGCGGCGGGCTGGCGTGGCTGGTGGTCGGCGGCGTGATCTATACCGCGGGGGTCGTCTTTTACGCCCTGGATGGGAAGCTGAGGCATGGACATGGCATCTGGCACATGTTCGTGCTCGGCGGCAGCGCCAGTCATTTCTGTGCGGTTTTTTTCTATCTGGCCTGACGCGGCTCAGAGCTTTCTTAACGCGATACCGCGTCGCCCTGTGAGGGGAGGATATTAGGTGCGAAGAAACGCGCCCGCACTGGCCAAGATCACGTCCCCGGAGCTGCCGGATGTGCTGCAACGCACCCGGCTGTTCCGCCGCCTCGACCGCGGCGGCAAGAGCGGGATCACGTGGATCGTCGGCCCGCCCGGCGCCGGCAAGACCACCCTCGCCGCCAGTTACGCCCGGCGCCGCAGGCTCCGGAGCCTGTGGTATCAGATTGACGCGGGCGACGCCGACCCGGCCACGTTCATTCATTATCTCGGTATTGCCGCCAGGGACGCCGCCCCGCGCCGGCGCAAACCGCTGCCGCACCTCACCCCGGAGTATCGCAAAGGCCTGGATATCTTCACGCGCCGTTTCTTTCAGGAACTCTACGCGCGCCTGAAACCGCCGTTCCTGATCGTGCTCGACAACTATCAGGAACTGCCGGAGGACAGCAAGATGCACGCGCTGATCCGGGACGGCCTGGAACAGCTCCCGCGCGGCGCGCGCGCCATCGTGATCAGCCGCAGCGAACCGCCGCCGGCCTTCGCGCGGCTCATGACCTACAACGCCCTGGAAGTGCTGGGATGGGAGGAACTGAAGCTCACGCCCCGGGAATCGGAGGGCCTCGCCCGGCACCGCGGCCATCTGCGCCGGCCCAAGATCGCGGCCGGCAGATTGTACGAAATAACGCAGGGGTGGGCGGCCGGCCTCGTGCTCATGTTGGAGCGGACGAAGGGCGACAACCCCCCGCCCCTGCCGCCGGATGCGGCGCCGCCGGGCGTGCTGTTCGATTATTTCGCCGGGGAGATCTTCGTCAAGACCGACGCGCCGACGCAGGAGGTGCTGATGCTGTCCGCCTTCCTGCCGAAGATGACGGCCGGCATGGTGGCGCGGTTGTCCGGCGAGCGCCGCGCCGGCCGCATCCTGGAGGAATTGACGCGCAACAATTATTTCATCCTGAAGCACGCCCAGGCCGAGCCGGTCTATCAATATCATCCGCTGTTCCGCGAGTTTCTCCTGACACGCGCGCGTAGCAGCTTTTCGCCGGCGCGCCTGATGCGGATATATCAAAGCGCCGCCGCGGCGCTGGAAGAAACCGGGCACACCGAGGACGCCGCGGGCCTGCTGCGCCAGGCCGACGACTGGGAAGGCATCGCCCGGCTGATTCTCGAGAACGCCCCGACCATGGTGGCGCAGGGCCGGACCCAGACGCTCATGGAATGGCTCGGCGCCCTGCCCTCGGGCTACCTCGAAAAATCGCCGTGGCTGCTGTACTGGTCCGGGATCTGTCGCTTTCCCTTCAATCCGCCAGAAGGGCGGCGCTTCTTCGAGCGCGCGTTCGCGTTGTTCCGGGAGACGCGCGACCGCACCGGCACGCTGCTCGCCTGGTCCGGCGTCGTCGAGTCCATCGTTCACGGCTACGCCGAACTGACGCTGCTCGACCACTGGATCGCGGTCATGGATGAGTTGCTGGCCGACGATCCGACGTTTCCCTCGCTCGAGATCGAGGAGCGCACGACCCAGGCGATGTCCATGGCGCTCCTGTTCCGCCAGCTGCACCACCCGCGGATTCACGACTGGGTCGTCCGCGCCGAGGCGCTCACGCGCAAGAGCGCCAACCTCAACCTGCGCATATTCACCATGGCCTACCTGGCCCTGTACCACATGTGGACCGGCGACCACGTCAAGGCCGGGCTCACGGTCCAGAACCTCCAGCGCGCGGCTTCGGACCAGGAGCTCACGCCGCTGCTGCGGATCGTGCGCCACGTGATGGAGGCGATCTACCAGGTGCACGCCACCGGCGGCGCGGCCGATCTCGCCGCGGTGAACGCCGGGATCGAGACCTCGAAGGCCACCGGCGTCACGATCTGGAACGCGGTGCTGCTCGAGCAGGGCGCGAGCATCGCCCTGAGCGCGGGCGACCTCGCGCGCGCCGAGGAGCTGATAAAGGCCACGGCCGCGGCGCTGGATGAATCGCGGCGCGTGGACGTGTGCATCTATCACTACTGCAACGCCTGGCTCGCCCTCCTGCGCCGGGACATCGCCGGCGCCCAATCGCACATGGAGAGCTCGCTGCGCCTGGCGCTCGAGGCCGGATCGGTGACGCTCGAGGAGCGCGGCCATGTGCTCATGGCGCAGATCCTGCACGAGCGCGGCGAGGAACAGCAGGCCCGGGAGCAGCTGGCGCAGGCGCGCCGTATCACCGAGCGCACGCGCAACCGCGTCTCCGAGTTCATGTGCCTTTTGACCGAGGCGCAGTTCGCCCTGGACGCGGGGCGTGAGGCGGACGTGCGCGCGCCGCTCGCCCGGGCCATGGCGCTCGGGCGCCGGCAGGGATACACGAACATTTTCGGCTGGCGCCCCGATGTCATGGCGCGCCTCTGCGCCGCGGCCCTGGAGCAGGGCACGGAGGCGGATTACGTGCGGCAGCTGATACTCAAGCGCAACCTCGCGCCCGCGGCCGACGCGGCTGATGTGGAGCGCTGGCCCTGGGCGGTGAAGATATATGCGCTCGGGCGCTTCGCCGTCATGAAGGACGAAAGGCCCATGAGTTTCGGCGCCAAGGCGCAGCGCAAGCCGCTGGTGCTGCTCAAGGCGCTGATCGCGTTCGGCGGGAGCGACGTCGCGCAGGAGCAACTGACCGATGTCTTGTGGCCCGCCGCCGACGGCGACGCCGCAAGCCGCGCGCTGGTAACGACGCTGCATCGCCTGCGCCGCCTGCTGAATTGCAAGGAGGCCATCGAGCTCAAGGACGGGCGCCTGACCCTGAATCCCCGCTACGCCTGGGTGGACAGTAATGCCTTTGAGCGCCTGTGCGATCGGGCGGGAACGGCCGAACGGGAGGGAAGGGCCGACCTGGCCCGCGCGTGGCTGGCCCGGGCCGCGGACCTCTATCGCGGCCATTTCCTGGGCAAGGACGATCTTCCCTGGGCGGTGCCGCGGCGCGAGCGTCTGCGCGGCCGGTTCCTGCGCCTGTTCGAGGACCTGGGCCGGGACCGGGAGGCCGCGGGCGACTGGCGGAAGGCCGTGGACTGTTATCAAGAGGCGCTGGAAATAGACGACCTGGCGGAGCTTTTTTATCAGCGCCTGATGCTGGCCTATCAGCGTCTCGGCCGGCGCGCCGACGCCCATCATATCTATCAGCGCTGTTGCAAGACCCTGTCCGCCACCCTGGGCATCAAGCCCTCGCCGCAGACCGAGGCTGTATATAAGTCGCTGATTTAGCCGATCAAACAGGTATTCCCCCGAACCACGCCCGCCGGGCACCCGGCCCGCATCGGCTGTTACCCATCTGTTACCCGCCGCTTGTTAATGTGCGTCTATCCGGCTCGTTGAGGAATTGGGCAGGGACGCCCACTTTTTTTAAAGGCCGCGCCCGGCGGAGGTCGCGGTCGCGGATTGATCAGATTGATCGGAGGAACTATGGGCGTGACGCAGACGCAAAGAAAAATCCGGGACCTGAGTCTTCAAAACTGGGATCACGTCTCGGTCCAGACGGCGTACGAGATGCATTGCAACAATCAGGGCCGAATCGTGGACGTCCGCCACCCGCGGGAGATCGAGGACTCCCCGCCCGCGGCCGGCGCCGTGTTTCTGCCGTTATACATTCTCCGGGGATTCCTCGGCGAACCGGCAAGGGCGGAAGAAGACGAGGCGCCGCTGGCGACGATCGTCAGCACGATGCCGTCCCACCTCGGCATGCTGAACCTGTTCGCCGCGCACCGGCTGCGCCTGCTGTGCCTCTGCCGCACCGGCCGCGACAGCCTCGAGGCCGTGCGGCTCCTGCATCTGCTCGGCTACCAGAACGCGTCCAGCGTCGCCGGCGGCATGGAGGCCTGGGCGGCCGCGAACCTCCCGGTGGCCAGAAATAACTAGAACCTATCTCAAAAAATACTTTAACCGCGGATTAACGCGGATTTATTTCCAGGGATGAACGCAGATATACGAAGGATTCATGCGATAAATCCGCGTTTACCTCTTCATTAATCTGCGTTCATCTGCGGTTCGGGTGTTTTTGAGATAGCTTCTAGCCGGCGCGCCGCCCCTGGTCAGCGCAACCCCGCCAGTTCCTGCAGCAGCCGCCAGTTCTTGAGCCGGTCTTCCTGGGCCCGCAGCAGCGCCGGCGAGGGGTTGCCGTCCTGGTCGAAGTGCTTGGCGAAGCGGCCCTCGGTGCGCGCGAAGCTCACGAAGTTGACGGTCTCGCCCTTCGGCGTCACATACCAATCGTCCTTGCGCGCCGGGTTGCCCTGGAGGTTCAGCCGCTCCTTGAGGCTTTCGCCCGCACGCGGATCGTAGACCAGCAGCGGGAAGGCGCGCGCGTCCACCGCGAGCTTGGACTGGCGCACCGAGGCGTCGTCGCCGATCCCGTGCTCCGGCTGGCACGGCGTGTAGACGTTCACGATCGCCGGGCCGGGATATTCGTTGGCGGCGAGGATCGCGCGGTAGAAGTGATTGACGTGGGCGCAGGTGGTCTGGGCCACGTACACGCCCGGGTGCATCATGGCGATCTGCGCCAGCTCCTTGCGCCGCTCGCTCTTGCCGTGCTGGCTCTTGCCGTAGGCCGCCATCTTCGAGTCCTGCGCCAGGAACGTCGCGGTCGAGGCCTGGCCGCCGGTGTTGGAATACACCTGGGTGTCGAGCACCAGCACCTTGATGTCCATGCCGCTCATGAGCATGCGCGACAGCGCCTGGAAGCCGATGTCGAGCATGGCGCCGTCGCCGCCGAGCACCCACAGGCGCTTGGACTTGAGGCCGCGCTGGTCCCACTGTGCGCGCACGCCCATGGCCACCGCCGGGGCGTTCTCGAACAGCGAGTTGGTCCACGGCACCTTGTAGGGGTTGTGCGGATAGGTCGAGCCGTACACGGTGTTGCAGCCGGTGGCGGCGACGATGCCCATGGAGTTCTCGCCGTGCACGAACGCGGTCGCGGTCAGCATCATGCGGATCGCGGTCGTCTCGCCGCAGCCCATGCACGAGGCCGCGCCGCCGACGAAAAGGTGCGTCGAGTTCCGGAGCATCATGTCCGACAGCACCTTGTCCTGGATGTAGGCGCGCGGCGTGTCGGGGAGCTTGCGGAACACGGAGGTCGCGGCGCGGTACTGCTCGAGATTGCGGTCGGTCTTGGGGATCATGCGCAGCGCCTGATGATCGCCGCAGGCGGTGACGCACTCGCCGCAGCCCTTGCACTTGCCGGGATCGGTGACGAGGAAGAACATCCCGCCCTCGTGCCCCTTGCGCGCCGGCACGTCGAAATACTTGGTGGTTTTGGCGAACTGGCGCGCGGTGAAGTCGCCGTGCTCCTCGCCCCCGAGCTTGTCCACCAGCGCGGCGTGTTGCGCCGCCGGCACGATCTTGGCGAGGATCGCGGTGTCGGGGCACTGGGTCACGCACTCCATGCAGCCGACGCACTTGGCGGCGTCGAGCTCCGGCAGGTCCGGCGCGATGGTGGAGAAATCGCGCAGCGCGCCGGTCGCCGGCGGCATCCACGAGAGCGCGACCGCGCGATCCGCCGGCAGACACTGTTCGGCGCTGCCGTCCTGATACGCGCCCAGGATCTCCTTCTCGAAGATCTCCTGGTCTATGAAGTCGGCGGCGAACTTTTCGGTGGCTGACATGGTTGGTCCTACGGGAATCTCAAAGACTCAACGCAGAGGCGCAAAGGCGCAGAGAGGAAACTTGATCTGGTGATTCACTGCTATTTTCTCCGCGCCTCTGCGTCTCTGCGTTGAGTTGTTGGCCGACTGTCCGCCACGGCTGCCGAGATGCGGGCGAGGTCGAGCTCGTGCGCGCCGAAGTAGCCCTGTTTCACGGCCGTGAGGTTGGCCTCGACGACCTTTTCGCCGCGGCGGCCGAAATACTTGCGCAGCGCCCTCTCGACGCCCTCGAACAGTTGCGCCTCGCTCAGGTTTTTCGCGCGCACGAACGGCGCGACCTTGAGGAAGATACCGAGCAGCACGATGCCCTGCATGCGCGTCTGCAGGTCGGGCGTGGCGGCGAGCTCGCGCGCGATGCGCACCGCGTCGAGATAAAACACGCGCAGGCGCTTCTTCAGTATGGTGTCGCGCGCCAGGGACGGGATGTGCCGCCAGACCTCGGCGTCGGTCTCGAAGCGGCTTTGGATGAAGAGGCAGCCGCCGGCGGCGATGCCGTGCATGGGGTTGGCGGCGCCGAAGGCGTTGATGTCGTGGATCGGCACGAAGTCCACGTGCTCGAGCTCCGCGTGCTCGCGGATGTGCTCGTGCGCGACGGTGAGATAATACGTCGTCGGCAGGCCCTTCTTGTCCGAGCCGTACTTGGGATAGGCCTGCACGAACAGGCCGAAAATCTCCTCGACCAACGAGGCGATGACCTTGTTGGTGGTCACCGAGCCGTAGCCGCCGACCGAGTGGCCGCGCATGGAGAACGCGCCCCGCGGGCGCACGTCCGGGTCGTGCCGGCGCGCGAGCGCCGTCGGGTGGACGATGTTGAGCGCGAAGAATTCCCTGCCGCCGGCGATCATGTTCTCGGCGACGGCGACGAGGTCGCCCACGCGCGTGTCGCGCGAGCCCAGGCCGTAGACGCCGGAGTAGATTTTCGGCACGCGTGTGATCGCGTCATAACCACTCATGCCGGCGGCCGCGTCGGCGAACGCCGCCTTGACCTCGACGGTCAGGGGGTTGTCCTTGGCCAGCGGGTTGTCCATGCGCTCGATCACCGAAACCGCCTTGCAGTTTTTCAGCGCCGCGACGATCGCGCGCCCGGGGAACGGCCGGAAGCTGGTCACGTGCAGCAGGCCGACCTTCCAGCCGAACTGTTTGCGCATCCAGTCCACCGCCGGAATCGCGGTCTCCATCACCGAGCCCAGGCCGACGATGGCGTACTCGGCGTCTTCCAGGCGGTAGCCGTCCACGAAGCCGTAGCGCCGGCCGGTGAGCCGGTGAAACTCGTCGAACGCCTCGCCCAGATGGCGCGGCACCTCGTCGTAGAAGTAGCGCTGCGCGATCTTGCCCTTCATGTAGGAATCCTGGTTCTGCACCACGCCCGTCATCAGCGGGCGGTCGGGATCGAAAAAGCACGCGAGCTTGTCGCGCGGATCGCCGACGTATTCTTTCATCAGCTCCGGCTCCGCCAGGCGCACGTTCTCGATCGTGTGCGTGGTGAGGAAGCCGTCCTGGACCGACATGAACGGCGTGCGCGAGTTTTCCGCCGCGCGCCGCGCGATCAGCCCCAGGTCCTGCGCCTCCTGGGCGTTGCGCGCGAACAGCATGCCCCAGCCGCAGTCGGCCACGGCCATGACGTCGTCGTGGCCGGCGTGCACGTTGAGCGAATGCGAGGTCAGCGCGCGCGCGCCGATGTGAAACACCATCGGCAGGCGCTTGCCGGAGATGGGGTACAGCACCTCCTTCATCAACACCAGCCCCTGGCCGGAGGTGAAATTGGTCACGCGCCCGCCGGCGAGGGCGAAGCCCTCGCAGGCCGAGGCCGCGCTGTGTTCGGATTCGGGCTCGAGGAAGAACAGCTCCCGGCCCCAGAGGTTTTTGTTGCCGTTGGCGACCGCCAGCTGATAACCCGTGCCCATGTTGGTCGAGGGCGTGATCGGATAGGCGCAGGCGCCGTCGGAGGTGTTGGTCTCGACCCACACGACCACGGCCGAGCCGTCGGCGGTGGTCGGCGTACCGGGGTAGGGAGGGGCGGTCGCGCCTGAGTTTTTCGGGGGCATGATCGGAGATTAGCTGACGTCGCGGCGCTGTCGGCGCCGCCCGGCGGGCACGGCCTGTAACCTCATGCCGCGGCGGCGGGATGGGCGCTGATTTCCGGGCGCTTGCCGGTCAGGAGGTATTCCAGCAGCTCGCTCACCTTGCGGATTTCGCTGTCGAATGGCAGCGGCTCCGAGCCGCGGAAGAACAGCCCGTGCTCGATGTTTCCGCGTTGGGCCGCGGCCAGCTGGGTCTCGATGCAGAACTGGCCGGCCGCGGGGTTGCCGTCCTTGAAGCCGCAGTGCGCCAGGCACTGGAGCTGGCTCGGGCAGGTGCCGCAGTCGGGGTGCGCGCTGGCGCGCAGTTTCTCCTCCTTGGCCAGGTAGCGCTTGAGCCACGGCGTGAGCACGGCGCGCGCCGGCAGGCCGGCGGCGCTCATGAAGGTGACGATGTCGCGCGGCTTCGCTTCGGCCAGCACCTTCTTGAAATTCGGGTGGGCGTCGCACTCCTCGGTGACCGCGAACGGCGTGCCGATCTGCGCCCCGTCCGCGCCCAGGTCGAAAAGCTCCTTGAGCTTCTGGAACGAGTTGACGCCGCCAGCGGGGATCAGCGGGATCTTGCCGAGCGCGATGCCGAGCTCCTTGAAGACCTTCTGGATTTCATCGAGGACGCGCTTGAAATCGAATCGGGGGTCGTTTACCTCGTCAATGCGCGTCGCGCCCAGGTGGCCGCCGGCGTAGCGCGGATGCTCGATCACGATCGCGTCCGGCATCCTTCCCTTGCGCGCCCATTTCTTCAGCACCGCGCGCACGCCGCGTTCCTCGGACAGGATCGGGATGAGCGCCACGTGCTTGAACTTCTCGGTCAGGTCGGGAAGATCGAACGGCAGCCCGGCGCCGGCGACGATGGCGTTGGCCCCGCTCTTGCACGCCTGGACGACCATGTCGGCGTAGTTGCTGAGCGCGCGCATGACGTTGACGGCGATGAAGCCGTCGGGCCCGGCGATGGCGCGCGCCGCGCGCACCTCGCGGTCGAGGGCCTCGGCGTTGGCCGCGCTGTGCGTCTCCGGGTCGCGGCACTTGCGCAGCCGGGCCATGATGTCCTTATGCAGCCGCCGCAGGTCCACCGAGGCGATCGTGCCGATCGCGCCTTCGCGCGCCACCGCG
>Ga0154927_1019_pt4 | contig 11625 bp, 14 predicted proteins | sample RifCSPhighO2_01_FD_105895 | JGI IMG/M metagenome (GOLD analysis project Ga0154927, IMG submission 105895) | Candidatus Muproteobacteria bacterium RIFCSPHIGHO2_01_FULL_65_16 | reverse complement strand
TGAGATAGACGAGCGAGGAACGCTTGCCGCCGATCTTGATCATGTCGCTGTCGCGCCCGAGCAGCAGAAACTCCGTGGGGCTTTTGATCTCGACCACGTCGCTCAGCACCACCGGCTCCGGGAAATAATCGGCGTCCACGCGAAACCCGCTCGGGGCGGCGCGCACGCGCACGCCGTCGAAGCAGTGCCAGACATCGGCCTCCGCCTGGCGGCGCGCGGCGATGGCCCCGGTCTCGGTGCTGCCGTAATACTCGAGGACGCGGGTGTGGAACAGCGCCTCGGCCTGATCGGCGACGGCCCGGGGCAGCGGCGCGGCCGAGGATAGGATGAAATCCAGCCGTGGCAGCCGGGTCCGCTCCTGCACGCAGGCGCGCAGTTGCACCGGCGTCGTCACCAGGACCGCCGGTCGCTGGCAGCGCTCGAGGACCAGCCGGATGTCCTCGGGGAAGAACGGGCGCTCGGCGCTGAAGGCGTAGCGGTGTTGCAGCGGCAGCATCACCGAGGCGACGAAGCCGTACATGTGCTGCGGCGGCACCGTCGCCACGATGCAGCCGCCGCCGTCGGGCCCGAGCCCGAGCGCCTTCCCGCCAGCGCACGCCTCGCGCGCCACCGCGCCCCAGAATTTCCGGAACGGCTTCGGCCGGCCGCTACTGCCCGAGGTGAAGGCGATCGCGGCCACCTGCGTATCCGGAAAGGACGGTATCTCCGGCGCCGGTCCCGCTCCGACCGGCGCGTCGGCGCCGACGCAGCGGAAAAGCTCCATTACCCGCGGGGCGTCATCCTGGTCCGTCAGACAATAGACATCGGGATAATCCTCCTTGAGCTGCTCCCAGACGTGCGCCGCGCGATTGCCGGGCAACAGGCTCACCTGCCGCCGCAGCATGGCGGCGGCGAAGCCGACCAGAAAAAGATAGCGGTCGGCACAATCGTTCAGGACCTGGGCCCGCTCCGGCAACCGCGCGGCGAGCGCCGCCGCATCCAGCAGGAAGCGTTCCACCGTCAGTTCCGTCCCGTGGCGGACGGCGAGCACATCCGCCGGCCGCCGGTGGGCGAGCAATGGGCTCCGGCTCATTTCTTCCTCCAGGCGCCACGGCGGGACAGGGCCTGTGGATCGCGCGCGAGCCGCCAGACGAGGAGCCGGACCCCCTTCCAGGGCGAAACGGCGCCCTGATCGCGGTAGCGGACATAACTGTAGAGAAACTGAAGCACGAACAACGCCGCCACCAGCAGGTAGTTGATGACGTTCGTGAACAGCGACCAGGCCTCGAGCGAAGAGTAACGGGCCAGCGCGAGCCCGGTCAGCGCCATGGCGCTGAAAAAAACGGTCCACACCAGCGTCAGGCGGCGCGCGTAGCGCGCGAGCGCCGGCGGCAGGTGGTCGCGGTGTATCAGGCGCATGAACCGCTCGATAATGGGCGTGGCGCGGCCCTGGAGCGTGGCGCCGAAGCTGGCGGCGAGCGTGAGATTGATGAACAGGTGCGGCAGGAACAGGGCGTAGACGTTGTTGCCGGCGAGGCTGACGACGCCGACCGTGGCGAGCAGCCCGTATGCCCCGGCCCAGAACACGCCGCGTCCGGGCGCGGGCGCGAGCAGGTGCGCCGTCATCAGGACCGCGCTCACGGCGACGAGCACGGCCACCGCGGACGCCGACGCCCGGCGCATGATCAGCACGTGAATCAGGATCGGATAGAGGACGAAACTCCCGACAAGCAGAGCACTCCGGACGCGGGGCATGGGGGCGTTCAGGCCTGCCGGTTTTTCTCCACATGGCTGGCGAGCGCCCGCAGACTGGAGAAGACCTCCTTGTTGTTTTCGTCGTCCGAACGAAGCTTGAAGCCGTACTTGTTGGAGATCGCGAGCGCCAGCTCGAGCGCGTCTATGGAGTCGAGCCCCAGCCCCTGCCGGAACAGCGGCGCCTCCGGCGCGATCTGGTCCGGCTTCACCTCCTCCAGATTCAACGCCTCGACGATCAGCCGCGCCACTTCTTTTTCCAGAACGGATTGTTCAGACATCGCTTTACCCTGAAGTCGTGTTGAGCCGCCCTTGGGGCGGCGTTTAACTATGCGGGGTACCGCCCAGCGCCGACGGGGCCGCACCCATCGCTCCGGTGCGCCACTCCGCGCACAAACGGCGATTGTGCCACATCTCGCGGGTCCGAAAAACCGGACGGGGCCGATATTCGGCGGCCGCCGGGGGAAGCACGCGTCGCCGGCGGCTATACTTCCGGCGGTCATGATTTAAACTGGAGGGCATGGGAAGGGGTGCCACACCCCGCACCCGGAACCTGAAACCAGAGGAGATTGTTGATGAAGCCATTTCGTCCGCCGTTACGCATCGCCCCGGCCGCCACCACCCTGGCGGCGGTCCTGCTGATCGCCTCCTGCTCCGGCAGGGTGAGCGGCGAGATGGGGGTTGAGTGTTCCGATGGGTTGAAGACGGCCTACGCGGAGATCGAGGACGCGAAGGCGAAGGGCCTCGGCAGCTCCATGTCCATCATCAAGGCCGACGCCCTGCTCACCGCGGCCAGCGTCCAGAAGGAATTCGAGAAATTTCCCAACTGCATAGACAAGGTCAGGCGGGCGCGGGCCTACATCAACGACGCCAAACGCTAGGGAAGTCAACTGACCCCCGGCAGAGCCGGGGGTTTACCTTAAACTGAATTACTACTTCTCACCGCAAAGGTGCAAAGAGCCCGAAGGTTTTCTCGATAAAACCCACTTTCTTTTCTTTGCGCCCTTCGCGTCTTTGCGGCAAATAATCATACTTAATCAGCTTCCCTAGCGCGCGATGCCCTCGACCTCGACCAGCAGGTCGTCGCGGCAGATGTCGCCCTGCAGGTACAGCGCCGGTACGTCCGCCCCGACCAGGGTCTCGACCGCGGCCTTGACCGCGGCGTAGTCCCGCGCGTGACGCAGATAGACCTTCAGGCTGTCGAGATCGGACAGGCCTCCGATGCGGGTGCGCTCATCCCTGCCGGTGGTCTGCAACAATACCTCGACATTGCGCAGCGCCTCGCGCAGCTGCGCCTCGAGGGCGTCCTGGTGCCGGGTCTCGTGGCCGACCACGCTCGCGGTGCCGGAGATGAATAGAAACTCCTCCGTCCCCCAGCGCTTCAAGGTCGCGCGCGCGAACGACGGGCTGCGCGGACCGTATTGCGGCGGGTAATGGTAGGCGCTGACCTGCCGCGGGTTCTCGCGGTGCGCGCCCTCCTCCTTCGAGGCGATGAAGTAAATGTTCAACCCGCCCGCGCGCGAGCCCAAGGCGCTCGCCGCCGGCAGCCGGCGCGTGCACTCGCCGTAGCGGCGCTCGAACGCTTGGTACCGCCCGCGCGAAAAGCGCCGATAGTTTTCCAGGCCGTGGGCTTCGCTGTTGATCTGGGGGAAATAATTCCACACCCGCAGCAGATGCGGATATCCGAGGCCCTCGATCAGGCCGAGGATATCGAGGTAGGCCCAGCAAACCGATTCCTCGAAACGCGCCTCGGACGGCGCGACCTCCCGCTGCAGAACGCCGAAAAGTATCTGGTCGTTGCAGGAATAACCGATGCCGCGGGAGCGGCCGCGGCGCACGGGCAGATAGCTCAGCCACACCTCGGCCAGCGGTGTCCCGCCGAGCTGAGGCATGTCAATCTGAAGGCTGGGAATATGGCGCGTCGCCGGCACGGCGGAGCCGAAAAAGATCTCCGCCAGCACGTGCTCCTCGCCGGTGCGCAACTGGGCCTCGCGCTGCGCTATGGGCGGATACCGCACCAGCACCGGCAGCGGCGACGCGCACACGGCGGCGCCGGTCGCGGCGGTCGTGGAAATCTCTGTGGCCGGGGTTAACCCCTTGCTTCTGGTAAGCGGCATTATGCCTTTCCGGTATCGGTGATGGGTGATGTCGCAGGCTTCAGGATATGCTATAGCACATGGTGCTGACGGCAGGCGCCGGAACGACCCCCGGGTGGCGCTGCGTGCGGTAAATCCAGCGCCGGCGGCCACATATCGCCGACGCGCGGCGCTCTCCCCGCGGGCTCGAAATTGACATTACCGCGGCCCATCTGCATGCTCTATATTCTAGTTGACCCGCCCAGATAAATCATCCCTCCCACGGAACGAAACCGCATGCCGGGCGCCGACATCGTCTTCATCAACCCCCCGTACGAGCGCATCGCGCCGGGGTATGAGTTCGTCAAACACATCACCAACCGGTCCCCCTCGCTCGGCCTGTTGCACCTGGCGGCGGAGGCGCGCGCGCACGGCTACCGCCCCGCCATCATCGAAAGCGACGTCCTGAATCTGTCGGTGGCGGATGTCGCCGCGCGCGTCGTCGCCGCCATGCCGGCCTACGTCGGCATCACCCTGTTCACCGTCGGCGTCTGGGGCGCGGCCGCCATCGCCCGGCGCATCAAACAGGACCGGCCCGACACCAGGATTATCGTCGGCGGGCCGCACATCTCGTCCATGGGGCCGGAGACCATGCAGCGCTTCGCCGAGTTCGACTACGCCGTGGTCGGCGAGGGGGAAAAGGCGCTCACGGACCTGCTGCGGGCCCTGGAAGGGAGGAACGATCCGCGCTCCGTCCCGAGCCTCATCTACCGTGATGGAGCCGCGCTGCGCACGACGCCGCGCAGCCCGGTCAACCGGCTATTGGATGACCTGCCAATGCCGGCCTGGGACCTGCTGCCCGGCTTCCCGCGCGCCTACAAACCGGCGATCTACGACTTCCCGCGCGGGCCGGTGGCCACGATTGCGGCCTCGCGCGGCTGCCCGTTCCAGTGCAAGTTCTGCGACACCTCCACCTTCGGCGCCACGGTGCGCCACTACTCGCCCGCGATCGTGTTCGACATGATGCGGCACCTGCGCGACACCTACGGCGTGCGTCACGTCATGTTCGTGGACGATCTGTTCCTGGCGAGCAAGCTGCGCGCGACGGAGTTGTGCGAGCTGATGCTGAAAAATGATTTGAAAATGACCTGGACCTGCACCGCGCGCGTGGACACCGTGAAGCCGGACATCCTGGCGCTGATGAAGCGCGCCGGCTGCTGGGAGATCAGCTTCGGCCTGGAGAGCGGAGCGGACGAGCTGCTGCAGAAAATGGACAAGGCGGTGCGGGTGGAGAATTCCGAGCAGGCGGTCCGCTGGACCGCCGCGGCCGGCATCCGCACCAAGGGGCTCTTCATGCTCGGCTATCCCGGGGAGAACCGGGACACGATCCGCCGGACGAAGGAGTTCGTGCGCCGCATCCCCATGACCATCATGAATCTGTCCAAGTTCACCCCCTACCCCGGCTCGCCGATCTACCGCGACCTCTTCGGCACCAACATCCGTGACGACCACTGGGAGAAGATGAACGGCATGAATTTCGTCTGGGCGCCGGAGGGCATGACGGTGGAGGAGCTCGATCGCCACTACCAGGATATCCTGGTGTCGTTCTACCGCCGTCCGCGGATCGGCTGGTACTACCTCAAGCTGACGCTACAGTACCCAAATCACTTTTACCGCCTGCTGCGTTTCCTGCTCGGCTTCCTCGGCGCCAAGCTGAAGAGCCTGGCGAGCGGCCGCGGCGGCCTGCTGGTGCGACCGCGGGAAGTGCGCCTCGACGCCCCGGCCAAGCACTAAGAAACGATTTTATCCGCAGATTAACGCAGATTTACGCAGATAAAAAAACAACGCTGAACCGCCAAGAACGCCAAGAGAACAAATTCTTTTGTCCGCCTTATCTGTCGCTCTCTTATCCGCGTTTATCTGCGGTTCCATTCTTTTGTTTCTTAAATCTGTGTTCATCTGTGTTTATCTGTGGTTGCGCCTTGCCTTTTCTCCGCGTAATCTGCGTTAGCGGATCAATCCCGCGCTTTAGGGTTTTTTAAATCTGCGCCAATCTGCGAAATCTGCGGATTTATCTCCTGTGTTTTGCGGTTCCGTTCTTTTGTTTCTTAAATCTGTATTCATCCGTGTTCATCTGTGGTTCCGCCGTTGCCTTTTCTCCGCGTAATCTGCGTTAATCTGCGGATAAGATTTTCGATCCAGAATCATTTATAGACCTTCCTCCGGAACAGATCGCGCCGGCTCACGAGCCGGTCGAGGAACAGCAGGCCGTCGAGATGGTCAATCTCGTGCTGCACCGCCCGGGCCTCGTAGCCCTCGCAGGCGTATTCGCGCCGGGCGCCGCTCTCGTCCATCGCGCGCACGCGGATGCGCGCGGCGCGCGCGACGTTGCCGGTGTAATCCGGCACCGACAGGCAGCCCTCGCGCCCGACGGCCTCGCCCTCCCGCTCCCTGACCTCGGGATTGATCAGAACCATGCGGCCGTTATGGGGGATATCGGGCCGGCCCGAGACATCCACGATCACGACGCGCTGTGGGCGTCCCACCTGCGGCGCGGCCAGGCCCACGCCGCCGGGCGCGGCGCGCATGGTCGCCTCCAGATCGGCGAGGAAACGCCGCAGATCCGCGTCGAACTCCGTCACCGGCTGGGAGGTTTGCTTCAGGCGCGCGTCGGGATAGGCGAGAATGTCGAGGACCGCCATGCGCCCCTATCCGACCATGGTGTCAATCGGCGTCAGCCTGACGGCGACGCCCGTGCGGCGCAGCGGCTCGAGCGCGCGCTCCAGCGCCGCGATGCCGTCACGCGTATATCCGTCAATGGTCATGATGTAGATCGGCCGGTCGGCGGTCCCGCCGACGTCCGATTCCAGGTCCAGGATGTTGAGCCCGTTCGCCGCCAGCGCCGCGGTCACCTGGGCCACGATGCCGGGGCGGTCGGCGCCGTGCACCACGACGCGCACGTTCGGCTCGACATGCTCGTGCAACCGCCCCTCGATGGCGTCAATGTGCGCGTGCAGTTGCAGTCTGCGGGTGACCGGCTCCAGCAGGCGCCGCAGGCCGGGCGCGTCGGCGTCGGCCTCCACCATCAGCATGATGGTGAAGTTGCCGCCGAGCCTGACCATGGAGGCCTCGCCCAGGTTGGCGCCGCCGCGATACAGCGTCTCCGTGAGCGCCGCCACGATGCCGGGCTGGTCCCGCCCCACGACCGTCAACATGTGCCAGCGTTTCATGGCCGCCCGCTCAGTGCATGGTGGAGTGGGTGACGAAGATCACGCCGACGCCGAGCGAGATCAGCGCCATCTGCTGCATCGTGGCGCCGAGCGCCGGGCGCCGGTGCAGCCCCGGGATCAGGTCGGCGACGGCGATGTATATGAAACTCGCGGCGGCGACGGCGAGCACGTAGGGCACGACCGAGAACGCGAGCGAGAGCGAAAAATACGCCGCGACCCCGCCGATCACGGTCGTGAGGCTGGAGAGCACGTTGTAGAACAGCGCTTGCGCGCGGCCGAAGCCGCTGTGCAGCAGGATGGCGAAATCGCCCACCTCCTGCGGGACCTCGTGCGCGATCACGGCCAGGCTCGTCACGATGCCGAGGTGGATGTCGGTCAGAAACGCCGCGGCGATCAGCACGCCGTCCACCATGTTATGGATGCCGTCGCCGATGAGAATGAGATTGCCGGCGGCGCGGTTGTGCACGCTCTCGAAATCAATCCCGTGAGCCTCGCAGCCGTCGGCGTGGCAGTGGCGCCACAGCACCAGCTTCTCCAGCAGGAAGAAACCGAGCAGGCCGAGCAGCACCGTGAACGTGATGCCGTGCCCGCCGCGCACGCCCGGCGCCTCGAGCGCGTGCGGCAGCAGCGCCAGGAACGCGGCGCCGAGCAGCGCGCCGATGGCGAAGCTCACCAGCGGCGGCAGCAGCCGCGCGCGCGCGGCGGCGGACAGCAGCAGGAATCCGCCCGCGGCCAGCACGCTGAGCGCGCCGCCGAGGACGGTGAAGGCTATGATCCAGAGAATCAGCGGGTCCATCGGATTGTTCTTGCGGCTTGCGACCGGCCTTGCATCATAGCCTATCGCGGAGCGGGATTCAGCCAGATCAGCGAGGCCATGCGCCCGCAGACGCCGTCGCGGCGGTAGGAGAAGAACTTGTCGCGCTCGCGGAAGGTGCAGCGTCCGCCGCCGTGGATTTCCCGCACCCCGAGCGCGGCCAGCCGTTGACGAGCGAGCGTGTACATATCCGCCAGCCATCGTCCCGCGGCGCGCGGCGCGAGCGCCCGCGCGGCGTCCGGATCCACGCCGACGAATGCGTTGCGCACGTCGTCGCCGACCTCGTAAGACTGCGGTCCGATCGCGGGACCGAGCCAGGCCAACAAGTTCTCCCCGGGAACCCCCAACGCCCGAACCCCGGCCTCGATCACCCCGGCCGCGAGCCCGCGCCAGCCGGCGTGCACCAGCGCCACCTTCGTGCCCTCGCGGTCGCAGAGAAAGACCGGCAAGCAGTCGGCCGTGAGCACAACGCACACGACGCCGGGCGTGCCGCTCCATGCACCGTCCGCGGTTGCGCCCGCCGGCGCCGCCGCGTCCACGACGCTCACGCCGTGCACCTGCTTGAGCCACACGGGCTCCGAGGGAAGATTCAGTGTCGCGCGCAGCAGCGCGCGATTGCGCCGCACGCACTCCGGGTCGTCGCCCGCGCGGTCACCGAGATTGAAAGACTCGTACGGCCCGCGACTCACGCCGCCCACACGCGTCGTCGTGACCGCGCGCACGTTCGCCGGCGCGCGCCAGTCGGGGTAAATGAATTCGAGCTTTTCGTTCATTCTGGTCGTGCCGCCCGCGGCGGCGTTCGTTTTAATGCGGAATGCTCCCGCCCCGCACCCAGGGTGACTCTTCCTTGCTTGTCCAAATTTGTCACGAGCGTTTTACCTTCCGCTTCTCGGCCGCAAGCGCCTTGAGCAGACCCCTGCCCTTGTAGCGCCCGCGCGGCTCTTTCGCTGAAGTTCTTGAAATGAACCGGTAGGTTTCTTCGTAGATGTGTTCACGGGGGCCGAAGGCGACGAGGTCTATGCGTCGGCCGCCGATGCGATAGATCACGCGGAACCGGCCGAGACGGAAGCTCCGAAGGCCGGTGAGCTCGTCCCTGAGGGCCTTGCCGGAATTCGGATCGGCCAGGATCTGCTCCAGCGCGGCGCGGAGCTTACGCTTGAGCTCCGGGTGCAGACCGCGGATCAGCGCCGCAATATGTGGCGGGACGTGCAGCTTATGGTGCGGGCGCTTCATCCTTGCGAGATCACGGCGTCCTCGCGGCGCGTTTACTTGAAAAGCTCTTCGAGGGTGTACAGCTTGGCCTTGCGGGCCTTGAGGGCGGTGAGTCCGGTCTTGATCTCGCGCATCAGGTTCTTGTCCGAGCGGACCGCGAGCGTCTCCTTCCAGCTTTCGTACTCGTCGGGGCTCACGAGCACGGCGGCGGGGCGACCGTTCTTGGTGATCACGACCTCTTCGTCGCGCTGCTCGACGTCTTCGACCAGACCACTCAGGTTCGCTTTTACTTCGGACAGAGGCAGGGTCTTCATCGCGGTGCCTTTGGGTAGACCAGAATTCTGGTCATATTAGCCCGCAGCCGCCCGACCCGTCAATGCACGTCACCGCCGGGCCCACACCACCGCCGGGGGGCGGTGGGGCAAGCACTGATCGGGCCCGAGGCGTTATGCGCGCCCGGTGGGTTGTACAGCGTCCAGGCGAAGCGATGAGCGCAGGGAACCGGACGAAGTCCGACGAGCGACCGGGCGGCCTTTTCTTTCGTCTATTTCTTTCGGCCGCCGGACTGAAGAAACGGGCCCTGGGCACAAGGGCGGAGCCACCCGCAAGTAGCCGTTCAGCGCGCCCAGCTCGACTCCGCGGCTTGGCATCGCCCCTGGCAAAGTATATACTTCGAAAAGTATATTTTAGATAAAGCCGACCGTGAACACCACCGCCAAAAATCTCCGCATTCACACCAGGGAAATCCTCGAGGCGGTCGAGCGCGGACAGGAGGTCGTGATTACCGTGCGCGGCAAGCCGCGCGCGAAAATCGTCCCGGTGCGCGGCCGGCGCACCGCCGCGAAAACAAAGAAGACTTCGCCCCTCTTCGGCATCTGGAAGGACCATGCCGAAACACGCAACGTCCTGGAATACGTGAACCGCCTGCGCAGCGGGCGGTTCTGAATGTTGATCGACACGGACGTCCTGATCTGGTACATGCGCGGCAATCCCCGCGCCGCCAAGGTCGTCGAGCGCCTCGCCGACCCCGCCGTCTCCGTCGTCACCTATATGGAGCTGGTTCAGGGGATGCGCAACAAGCGCGAGCTTCAGGCCCTGCGGTCAACACTGCAAGACTGGGGCGCCGTCATCCTGCCCCTGAACGAGACGATCTCGAGCAAGGCGATGTTTTACGTCGAGCAGTATTTTCACAGCCATTCGCTTCGGCTCGCCGACACGCTCATCGGCACTACGGCGGTAGTGAACGGCCTCACCCTGCTGACCGCGAATACCAAGCACTACGGCGTAATAAAAGACCTTTCGCTCGCCCGGTTTACGCCGAGCTGATCCCCGCACCGGGGACCTTTTCAACGACTATCGGGCAGGGCCGGATCTCGCGTCCTTCGCCAGTTCTTCCATCAACACATGCATGTCCCGCGGCACCGACGCCGCCCACTGCATCTTCTCCCCGGTTACCGGATGCACGAGTGAAAGCTTCGCCGCGTGCAGCGCCTGGCGCTTGAAGCCCTGCAGGGCGCACCGCAGGCGCGCGCTTGCGCCTTTCGGCGGGCGCGGGCGGCCGCCATAGGTGGGATCGCCCACCACGGGGTGTTTCAAATGCGCCATGTGCACCCGGATCTGGTGCGTGCGGCCGGATTCGAGCCGCACCTGCGCCAGCGTGTGCGCGCGGTATTTTTTGAGCACACGGTAATGACTCACGGCCTCCTTGCCGCGGGCTGTGACCGTCATGCGCGTGCGGTCATGCCGGTGCCGGCCGATGGGCGCCTCGATCGTGCCGCCCGCGGTGAGCACGCCGTTCACAAGCGCCACGTACTCGCGCCCGAGCGTGCGCTGCTGCAACTGCCGGATCAGGTCCTGGCGCGCGCGCTCGGTCTTGGCCACGACCAGCAGCCCCGAGGTGTCCTTGTCCAGGCGGTGTACGATGCCCGCGCGCGGCAGGCGCGCCTGCCCGGGCGCGTGGTTCAGCAGCGCGTTCAGCAGCGTCCCCTCGGGATTGCCCGCGCCCGGATGCACCACCAGCCCCGGTGGCTTGTTGACCACGATCAGGTCGTCGTCCTCATACACGACGGTGAGCGGGATCGGCTGCGCCCGCCAGCCCGTCTCCGGGGGCGGCGGGACGCGCACCTCCACCTGCTCGCCGCCCGCGACCTTGTCGCTCTTGCCCGGCACGGCCGCATCCAGCAGCACGCGGCCGTCCTTGATCCAGCGCTGCATCTGCGAGCGGGTGATGTCTGGAAACAGCGCCGCCAGCGCCCGGTCGAGGCGCCGGCCGGCGTATTCCCGCGGGATGCGGGCGGACAGGATGGCGGTTTCGGACGATTTCATGGTCGGTTCCGCGGCCCGGCTTCACGCGCCGCGGGAATCAGGTTAAGCTTGCGGACGCTTCCCTGCAACGCGCCCGATTTCGATCCCCATGCCACGCATACTCCCCTGGTTCGCGCTGACGCTGGCGCTGCTCGCCGGCTGCGCCGCGGTCGAGGACCCGACCAAGGACTGGGCCCCCGAGCGCTTCTACCAGGAGGCCAGGGAGAAAATGCAGAGCGGCGACTACGAGACCGCGATC
>Ga0154927_1062_pt4 | contig 11742 bp, 13 predicted proteins | sample RifCSPhighO2_01_FD_105895 | JGI IMG/M metagenome (GOLD analysis project Ga0154927, IMG submission 105895) | Candidatus Muproteobacteria bacterium RIFCSPHIGHO2_01_FULL_65_16 | reverse complement strand
CGCCTTTTTCCGGCTCGAACCACTTCAGCTTCTCGCGCAGCCGCACTACCTCGCCCACGATGATGAGCGTCGGCGCCTGCACGCCCGCCTGCGCGACGATGCGCGGCAGGGTTTCGAGTGTGCCGGTGAGCACGCGCTGGCGGCGCGTCGTGCCCTGTTGCACCAGCGCCGCCGGCGTGGACGCCGGCAGGCCGTGGCGCGCGAGCTCGCGGCAGATGATCTCCACGCCGTGCAGCCCCATGTAGAACACGAGCGTCTGCCTGGGTTGCGCCAGCGCTTTCCAGTTGAGGTTCATGGTCCCGTCCTTGAGGTGACCGGCGACGAACATCACCGCCTGGGCGTAGTCGCGGTGCGTGAGCGGGATACCGGCGTAGGCGGCGCAGCCGGCGGCGGCGGTGATCCCCGGCACGACCTGAAACGGAATACCCTGCTGCATGAGCGTGTCTATCTCCTCGCCGCCGCGCCCGAAGATGAACGGATCGCCGCCTTTCAGCCGCAGCACCCGCTTACCCGCGCGCGCCAGGCGCACCAGGAGTTGATTGATGTCCTCCTGCGGCAGCGTGTGCTGGTCGCGCTCCTTGCCGGCGTAGATGCGCGCCGCCTCGAGTCGCACGAGATTCAGCACTTCCTGCGACACCAGACGGTCATGCACCACGACATCCGCCTGCTGCATGAGCCGCAGCGCGCGCAGCGTGAGCAACTCGGGATCGCCCGGCCCGCCACCGACCAGATAGACCTCGCCGGTGACGGCCGCGCCGTTGTCCACGGTGTCGAGCTTCTTCTGCAGCGCCGCGCGCGCGGCCGCGTCCTGGCCGGAATAGACCAGCTCGGCGATATACCCGCCGAGCACCTCCTCCCAGAAGCGGCGCCGCCGCTCCGGCTGCGTGATGCGGCCCTTGACCCGGTCGCGAAAGCCTGCCGCCAGTTGCGCCAGCCGGCCGAAGCCGGCCGGGATCAGGGTCTCGAGGCGCGCGCGTATCAGCCGCGCGAGCACGGGCGAGGCGCCGCCGGTGGAAACCGCCGCCACCACCGGCGAGCGATCAATGATGGACGGCATGATGAAGCTCGAAAGCTCCGGGTGATCCACCACGTTCACCGGGATGCGTCGCGCCCCGGCCGCCTCATGGACCGCGCGGTTCACCGCATCGTCGTCGGTCGCGGCGATCGCGAGCGCGGCCTCGTCGAGCTGCTCGGCGCGGAAGTCGCTGGGAAAATGACCGATCTTTCCTGCGCGCGCGAGCCGCCCCAGGGTTTCCCCGAGCGCCGGGGCGTACACGCGCACTTGCGCCCCGGCCCCCAGCAACAACCCGACCTTGCGCGCGGCCACCTCGCCGCCGCCGATCACGACGCAGGTTCGGCCCTTGAGATCAAGAAATATGGGAAGAAAATCCATACCGGCAGGATAAAACTTTATTCAATAAAATCAATATGTAGCGCTGGAAACATCAACCTGTTTGGAATATAGCGGCAACGTCCGGTCGGGGCGCGGCTGGGCTAAGTATAACCAGAATACCGTCCCGGTACCGGTGCTTTCCCGACGCAAAAGGCATATCTCACAAAGGCGGGTAGGTGTTGGCCGCCTTCCGGTAGGCGCGGCTGAATATCCGAGTCTCTTGTGCCCTCCGGCTCAGCCATCGGATCGCAGAACGGCGACGGAAATCTTCCGCCAGGCGCGCCAACCGCCAATTGGCCGCCCAAAAGCGCGGCCGATCGTGATATAATGCGCGTCTGTCGGCGTAGTCGGGCTCGCGGAGCAACCGGCCCTCCATGCAAATGGATCCTGCTTGCAATCAGCCGCGGCCCGCTGGGCGTCGCCACTTACCGCCTCCAGCGCACGGGAACCACCGCGGGCCGGGAGTTGCTAAACCGCGGCCCAGCCGCATATTCGCCCATGACTCATTCGACAACCGACGTTACCGAACCAGCCAAGACGGCCGCGAGCGCGGACGTGCACCCCGCCATGCCGCGCCCGTTCAAGGTGGCGCGCGTGGAAAAGACCGACGCCCCCGACGGCAGCCCGGGAGAGGACTGGTACCGCTATGTTCTCGAAAGCGGCCGCTCCACCATCACCGGCCACCGGCGCGGGTCGCGCAAGGACGTGATCGCGTACGCCGCGCGGTGCGCCGAGCAGCTGAACGTCCGCGGGCTTTCGGCGCAGTCCATCTGGAGCCCGCGCGGCCGAAAACCGGCGTCCTCGACCACATCCTCGACCACCTAAAAAAAAGACCCCGCCGTACGGCGGGGTCTTGGTTTCAAGCCTGCTTGCGCAGTGCCTGATGGTCAGGCCGGCTGGACGTTGGCCGCCGACGGGCCCTTCGGGCCCTGCTGCAGCTCAAACTTCACCTGCTGTCCCTCGGTCAAGGTCTTGAAGCCGCTACCCAGAATGGCGGAGTGATGCACGAACACATCCTTGCCGCCGTCCGACGGGGTAATGAAGCCGAAGCCCTTGGCGTCGTTAAACCACTTTACTGTTCCTGTAATCACTGAAATACCTCTCTCTTGGTTGAATTGCGATGGTTTGCAGTTCATTCCTGGAAGTGAAATTGCGGGAGTCACTACCGAAGAAACTGGAGGGCTTCCGGACTGACTACAAGAGTGCACTGCAACGCAATTACTTTACCCACGTCGCGGGCAAAAATCCACAACAATTTCCCGGCTTCAGGTCGGGCTTGAAATACACCCCCCGCGCGGCTAGTGTCGGCATGTAGGGCGGAAAACATGCCTAAACCCATGAAGGAGAAACCATGATCACCAAGACGGGGGGCCTGGCGCTCCTGGTCCCGGCGCTGCTCCTGAGCGCCTGTCTGAGCGTGCCCATCGAGCTCAAGGTCAATCCCACGCTCACCGCGGATGGGGCAAATCTGAGCACCATCCAGTTCAAGGAGCGGGATCGTGAAAAGGCGTTCCGCGTGATCCGCGAGTTCGCGCGCGGGCAGCGGATGGAGCCGCTCCCCCCGGGCAAGAGTGTTCTGGGCGCGGGCTGGGCGCAGGAGCAGCACCAACTCAGGGTCAAGGTGAGCGGCCTGCTCTACGACACGGAGCACACCATCATCCTGACCCTGCTGTACAAGGACGGCAACGCCACGGTCCAACTGCTGCATGACGGCAAGGTGCCGCTGGAATCCTCCCAGATCGAACTGGCGCTGCTGGATACGCTGCGTGGACAGTTCGGCGCGAACAACGTCGAGAAAATCGGGGGCTGAACATGCGCCGGATGCCGACGCTGACCATCGTTGCGCTGCTCTGCCTGGCGCCGTTCGCGCGGGCCGCCGAGCCGGCCGAGCAGGCGCGCATCGAGACCCTGCTCGGACGCGTCGCCGCGTCCGGCGTCGTGTTCGTGCGCAACGACACCGCTCACAGCGCGCAGGAAGCGGCGGCGCACCTGCGGATGAAGTGGGAACGGGCCGGCGACCGCGTGGTCACCGCGGAGGTTTTCATCGAAAAGATCGGCAGCCGCTCGTCAATGAGCGGCAAGCCCTACTTGGTGGTTCTGCCCGGCGGGCGCACGCTCGAGTCCGGGCCGTGGCTTAGCGGGCTGCTGCGCGAGATAGACGCGCGCGCCGCCAAGTCGAATTGAATAATATGATCCTGAACCGCCAAGGCGCCAAGGTCGCCAAGAAATGCTGGTTCTTGCCATTTTCCCGCGGCGCGGGAAGATGGCGGAGGGGGTGAGATTACTCCATGCATCCCTGCACTGCGCCCTTCGGGCCGCCGTCGCTGCGCTCCGGCGTTCGGCGGCGCTCCCGGCGCCGCTCGTCGAACCCTTCGGGTTCTCATGATTGTATGATTAGCCATTTTCCCGCTACGCGGGTAAATGGCGGAGGGGGTGGGATTCGAACCCACGAGGGACTTGCGCCCCTGCCAGTTTTCAAGACTGGTGCCTTAAACCGCTCGGCCACCCCTCCGTTGTCGCAAGCATGACATTTAAGGGAACCTCTAAAAGTTGCCTCTCATGTAGGTTGGGTTAAGCCGCGTAAGCGGCGAACCCAACAAAATCATATTATCTGGCGCTGTTCGGTGGATTCGCTGCGCTTAATCCACCCTGCATTTTTGAATTTTTAGAGGCTCCCTCAACCCGGCAGTATAACTGGTTGCATCGCCCGGCAAAAACTCCGTCAAGGCCGCCGCATCGAGCACGCGAGGGTTGACAATTTCGCCGGTCCAAGTAGGCTTACCATAACTTTAGCAACAGGAAGGCAATTCATGAACCAGAACGTGCAAGCCGTCAGCCGTACCCGCGAGTCGGTCCTTGCGACCAACTCGCTGCTCCGCAACACCTATATTTTGCTGTCCCTGACCCTGCTGTTCAGCGCCGCCACGGCCGTGGTGGCCATGGCCACGAACGCCGCCATGCCGAATGTGTGGCTGGTGCTGGGCGGCTATTTCGCCCTGTTGTTCCTGACCAACTGGCTGCGCAACAGCGCCTGGGGCATTTTGTCGGTGTTCGCGCTGACGGGCTTCATGGGCTACACCCTGGGCCCGGTGCTCAATCTGTACGTGACCCACTATGGCAACGGCGGCCAACTGGTGGCCTACGCCATGGGCGCCACCGGCACGATCTTCCTCGGGCTGTCCGGGTACGCCCTGAGCACGCGCAAGGACTTCAGCTTCATGGGCGGCTTTATCATGGCCGGCATCCTGATCGCGTTCATCGCCGCGGTCGCGAATATCTTTCTGGCGCTCCCGGCCCTGGCCCTGGTCGTGTCCTCCATGTTCGTGCTGCTGATGTGCGGCCTGATCCTGCACCAGACGAGCGCCATCGTGCACGGCGGCGAGACCAACTATATTATGGCCACGGTCACGCTCTACGTGGCGATCTACAATTTATTCACCAGCCTGCTGCACCTGCTGGGCGTATTCAGCAACGACGACTAGCCAAAGGTCGCCCATCGCGCCAACAAAAAAGGCCCTGTCCGGGCCTTTTTTGTTGGCGTTAATGCAACCAATCCTCACGCCGCGCCGGGCCTGATCGTATCCACGCCGCCCAGGTACGGCTGTAACGCCGCCGGCACGCGAATGCCGCCGTCCCGCTCCTGACAGTTTTCCATGATCGCCACCAGCGTCCGTCCGACCGCGAGGCCGGAGCCGTTCAGCGTGTGCACCAGTTCCGGCTTGCCGCTCGCCGGGTTGCGCCAGCGCGCCTGCATGCGCCGCGCCTGGAAGTCCTCGAAGTTGCTGCACGAGGATATCTCGCGGTATTTGTTCTGCCCCGGCAGCCACACCTCGATGTCATACGTCTTGGCGGCGGCGAAGCCCATGTCGCCGGTGCACAGCGTCACCACCCGATACGGCAATTCCAGTTGCTGCAAAATCTTTTCGGCATGGCCCGTCAGATCCTCCAGCGCCTGGTATGAATCTTCCGGCCGCACGATCTGCACCAGCTCCACCTTCTCGAACTGGTGCTGGCGGATCATGCCGCGCGTGTCCTTGCCGTAGGATCCGGCCTCGCTGCGGAAGCACGGGGTGTGGCAGACATATTTGAGCGGCAGCCGGGCCGCCTCCAGGATCGTGTCGCGCACGAGGTTCGTGACCGGTACCTCGGCGGTCGGGATCAGATAGTAGTGATGCTCGTCGCCCTTGAGCGCGAACAGGTCCTGCTCGAACTTGGGCAGCTGCCCGGTCCCGCGCAGGCTGTCGGCGTTGACGAGATACGGCGTGTAGACCTCTGAATAACCGTGCTCGCGGGTATGCAGATCGAGCATGAACTGGATCAACGCCCGGTGCATGCGCGCGAGCGGTCCGTGCATGACCACGAATCGCGCGCCGCTGATCTTCGCCGCCGCCTCGAAATCCATCATCCCCAGCGCCGCGCCGAGATCCACGTGATCCTTGGCCGCAAAATCGAATTTCCGCGGCTCGCCCCAGCGGCGCAGCTCCCGGTTGCCGCCCTCGTCGCGCCCGTCCGGGACGCTTGCGTGCGGCAGGTTCGGGACGCCGAGCACGATCTCCTCGATATCGCGCTGGACCTGCTCCAGCTCCGTCTCCGCCTGCTTGAGCGCCGCGCCGATGTTCGCCACCTCCTCCATCAGCCTTGCGACGTCCCCGCCCTTGGCCTTGGCCGTGCCGATGGCCTTGGACTTGGCGTTGCGCTCGGCCTGAAACTGCTGGGCGATCACCTGCACCGACTTGCGCTTCTCCTCGAGCAGCGCGATCGCCTGGGTGTCGAGCTTGTATCCGCGGCGCGCCAGTTTCCCGGCGACGCCTTCGAGATCGGTGCGTAACTGTTTCGGATCGAGCATAATATTTCTAAGACTTTGAAACCGCAGATTAACGCAGATAAGTAAAACTCAAGCCAGAACCGACAACTCCAATGATCCGCAGATTACGCAGATTTCCGCAGATTACTGATCCGGTCGTCAAATAGTGCATGTCGCTTTTCTCCCAAAGTGAACGAGTGCGCGCCCAAGCGCGCATCGGCTCGCCTCCCTCTCCCTGCGGGAGAGGGAATGAGGGTGAGGGCGAGAGGGTCGGGGTGAGGGCCAAGCAGCGCGAAAAACGGCCCTCATCCTGTCCTTCTCCCGCGGGGAGAAGGGACCCGGGGCTTGTCTGGATGCGCACTATTTATCGTTCTCCTCAGTAATTCAGCAGCAGGGAAAATCTGCGCCAATCTGCGCAATCTGCGGATAAACATGTTTTTTGCCTTCATCCGCGTTCATCTGCGGTTACATTTTCATCCTTCGTTCACTTTCGCCGGCCATGACACGACGTGCCCCGGCGACAGCAGATCCTTGAGGTGCGCCAGGATGCGCGCGACCTTGGCCGGCTCGTCGAAAAACTCGATCACCACCGGCAGGTCGAGCGACAAATCCAGTAGCGTCGAAGAATGCACCACGCCTGAGCGCCCGAAGCCGCTGATCCCGCGGAAGACCGTCACGCCGCGCACCTTCTCCTCGTCGTGCAGCTTCTTGAGCAGCGTATTCATGAGCCGCTCGGCCTCGGTGAGGTAGATGCGCACTACGGTCACGTCGCTTTGCTTCATAACGCCCTCCCGGCGATCACACCGATCCAGGTCGCGCCCACGCACAGCAGCACACTGGCAAGCGTATTGACGCCCGCCTTGAGCCACGCGCCCTGCTCGATCAGACTGAAGGTCTCGATCGAGAGCGAAGAGAAGGTGGTGAATCCGCCGAGCAGCCCGATGAGCAGCCCCGCGCGCAGCACGGTGTCGTTGCTCAGGCGCTCGACGAGCAGCACGAACAGAAAGCCCATGGCCAGGCATCCGAGCACATTGACCGCGAGCGTCCCGTACGGGAACCCGCGCCCGGCCAGCGCATGCACCCAGGTTGACATCCAGTAGCGCAGGACGCTCCCCAGGGCGCCGCCGACGCCGATGGCGATGACATGCATCATGGCGCCTTGGCCGCGGCCGGCCGGCTCGCCTTTTCCGCGGCGTTCGCCTGGTCGCGCCAGTACTGCGCCAGCTTGGGATCGCGCGGCAGGCCGAATCGGCCCTCTTCATAGGCCTGGGCCAGCCGCTTCTGCGCCTTCTTGTAGCCGCCCTCGGCCGAGCGCCGCAGCCACGCGATGGCCTGCGCGTCGTCCTGCGCGAGGTCGCCCAGGCCGTAGGCGTAGGCCACCGCGAGCCGATACTGGCTTTCGTGATGATTGCGCTCGGCCGCCATCCGGTACCAGCGCGCCGCGGCGCTGAAATCCCGGTCCACGCCCCGACCCTTCTCGTGCATGCGCCCGAGCAGGTACTGCGCCTGCGCGTCACCCTGCTCCGCCAGCGGCCGGCACAGGCGCAGGGCCGTGGCGTAGTCGCCGGCGTTATACGCGGCGAGGCCGTCCTCCGGCCCGCCCGCGAGCGCGGGCCCGGCCCAGGCCAGGAACACAAATACAAACAGCCGGCCGGAACGCCGGCGGTCGAATGTGCAACAGGTCGGAGGCGCGGAGTTATTGAAGCAAAAAAGGATTTTTTCTCTGCGTCTCTGCGCCTCTGCGGTGAAAAACATTCCTTCGTAATTTTTCGAGGTGTCCATTATTTTTCTTTCTTGGCCGCGGTTATAGTTGCAGCCGCGGCGCGCACGGCTTGTTCGTCCAGCCGCCGCAGGTGCGCGAGCCGCTCGGCGATCTTGGCCTCGAGTCCGCGGTCGGTCGGCGAATAATACCGCCGCCCGCCGAGCTTTTCGGGAAAATAATTCTCTCCGGCGGCGTAGGCCTCGGGCTCGTCGTGGGCATAGCGGTAGCCCCTGGCGTAGCCGAGCTCCTTCATGAGCTTGGTCGGCGCGTTGCGCAGGTGCAGCGGCACCTCGAGCGAGCCGTGCTTCTTGGCGTCCTCCATGGCGGCGCCGAAGGCGGTGTAAGCCGCGTTGCTCTTGGGCGCGCAGGCAAGATAGACAATCGCCTGGGCGATGGCAAGCTCGCCCTCGGGGCTGCCCAGGCGCTCCTGCACGTCCCAGGCGTCGAGCGCGAGCTGCAAGCAGCGCGGGTCGGCGTTGCCGATGTCCTCCGTGGCCATGCGCACCACGCGCCGCGCGATGTACAGCGGGTCGCAGCCACCGTCGAGCATGCGCGCGAGCCAGTACAGCGATGCATCCGGGTCGCTCCCGCGCACCGATTTGTGCAGCGCCGAGATCTGGTCGTAGAACGCCTCGCCGCCCTTGTCGAAGCGGCGCACCCCCTCGCGGATCACCTCGCGCACCAGCTCGACGCCGATCGTTCCCTGCTCCGCGAGATCGGAAGCCATCTCAAGCAGGTTGAGTGCACGTCGGGCGTCGCCGTCGGCGGCGGTGGCGATCAGATCGAGCGCCTCCTCCGGCATCTCATGGCGGCGCGCGCCCAGACCGGCGACCTTGTCCGCCAGCGCGCGCCCGAGCACCTGGCGGATTTCCTCCGGCTGCAGGGCCTTCAGCACATAAACGCGGGCGCGCGACAGCAGCGCGTTGTTCAACTCGAACGACGGATTCTCCGTGGTCGCGCCGATGAAGGTGAGCGTGCCGTCCTCGACATAGGGCAGGAAGCCGTCCTGCTGCGCCTTGTTGAAGCGGTGCACCTCGTCCACGAACAGGACCGTGGGGCGCCCGTCGGCGCGCGCCTGTCTGGCCGCGTCCACGGCGGCGCGAATGTCCTTGACCCCGGCGAACACGGCCGAGATGCCGATGAAATGCGCGCCCGTGTGGTGCGCGATCAGGCGCGCGAGCGTGGTCTTGCCGGTGCCGGGCGGGCCCCAGAAGATCATCGAGTGCAGGATGTCGGCCTCGATCGCCGCGCGCAACGGCTTGTCGGGCCCGAGCAGATGCTGCTGGCCGAAGAAGTCCTCCAGCCGCTGCGGCCGCAGCCGATCCGCCAGCGGCCGCCAGGGCTTCGCGTCCGCCTCCGAGAACAGTTCCATCGTGGCTGTCGTGTGTTCCATTGTGACTAGAAGCTACGAGCTACAAACTTGAAACTTGTAACTTGAAACTTGTACCTCTTCTATTCCCCTACCACATCCACCCCTTTGGGCGGGGTGAAGCTGAATTTGGATGGCTCGATCCTGACGTTTTCCCGGGCGTCGCGCAGCGACACCCGCGTCGTCTGGCCGAAGCCGTCAACCATCTCCAGCACCTGCATCTTGCCGTGCTCGAAACCGACGCGGACGTCGGTGAAGCCACCATCGTCGCGCCGCGGAACCAGCCGCGCCCAGGCGAGCCGGCCCTGCGTCCCCATGTCCTTGACGGTGAAATCGGCGTCGAGCCGGCCCTTCCCGGAAAGCAGGAGCGCGGGCGTGTCGCCGAGTCCGCCGGTAAGCGCGCGCACCGTCACCTGCCGCAGTTCCTGGTCGTAGACCCAGATGTTCTTGCCGTCGCTGACGATCTGCTGCTTGAAGGGCGCGTCATAATCCCAGCGGAACTTGTTCGGGCGCTCGATCCAGAGCGTGCCGGATGATTCCTGGATCGTGTTGAGCGACTCGTCCAGCACGACCTGGTTGAATCGGGCGCTGAAGCTGTGCACCTCGCTGAAAAAGCGCCGCAGGCTGTCGGTCGCGTCTGGAGCCTTGGCGGAGATGTCGAACGATAGCCACAAGCTGCAAGCTGCAAGCCCCAAGCACAACAACGCCCGGAACATCTGCGCGCGGTTTCTTCCACGCTTGTAGCTTGGCGCTTGCATCTTGCAGCTCGCTTTCATTCCGGCGGCGGCGGCGCGATCACCTCGCGGCTGCCGTTGGACTGGAGCGGGCCGACGACGCCGGCGCGCTCCATCTCCTCGATCAGGCGCGCGGCGCGGTTGTAGCCGATGCGCAGCCGCCGTTGCACGCCCGAGATCGAGGCGCGCCGCGACTCGGTGACGATCCGCAGCGCCTCGTCGTACAGCGGGTCGGCCTCGCCGTTGCCGCCCGTGCCCTCGCCGTCGGCCAACATTCCGTAATCGTTTACTCCGGTTTCGCCCTCGAGGATCTGCTCGTCGTAGATCGGCGCGCCGCTCTTTTTCAAGGCGCCCGCCACCTTGTGCACCTCGTGGTCGGCGACGAACGCGCCGTGGATGCGCGTCGGCACGCCCGAGCCCGGCTGCAGGAACAGCATGTCGCCCTGCCCGAGCAGTTGCTCGGCGCCCATCTGGTCGAGCACGGTGCGCGAATCCACGCGCGACGACATCTGGAACGCGATGCGCGTCGGGATGTTCGCCTTGATCAGCCCGGTGATCACGTCCACCGACGGACGCTGCGTCGCCAGCACCAGGTGCAGGCCGGCGGCGCGCGCCTTCTGCGCCAGGCGCGCGATCAACTCCTCGACCTTCTTGCCCACGACCATCATGAGGTCGGCCAGCTCGTCCACCAGTATGACGACGAACGGCAGCGGCGCGAGCGCCGCCGCCTCCTCGCCCAGGCCGGCGAGTGGGTCGGCGATGGGCTTGCCGGCGTCGGCGGCCTCCTTCACCTTGCGGTTGTAGCCGGCGATGTTGCGCACGCCGAGCGCGGCCATGAGCCGATAGCGCCGCTCCATCTCGGCGATGCACCACTTGAAGGCGTTCGCCGCCTGCTTCATGTCCGTGACCACCGGCGCGAGCAGGTGCGGGATGCCTTCGTACACCGCGAGCTCGAGCATCTTGGGGTCAATCATGATCATGCGCACCTGCTCCGGGGTGGATTTGTACACCAGGCTCAGGATGAGCGAGTTGATGCACACCGACTTGCCCGAGCCGGTGGTGCCGGCGATCAGCAGGTGCGGCATCTTGGACAGGTCCACCACCGCCGGGTTGCCGCTGATGTCCTTGCCGAGGGCGAGCGACAGCGGCGTGGGCGAGTCCTCGTAGGCCTGCGACGACAGCACCTCCGACAGGCGCACGGTTTCGCGCACCTCGTTCGGGATCTCCAGCCCGACGCAGGTCTTGCCCGGGATGTTCTCGACCACGCGCAGGCTGACGACCGAGAGCGAACGCGCCAGGTCGCGCGCGAGATTGGTGATCTGCGACGCCTTGATGCCGGCGGCCGGCTCGATTTCGAACGAGGTGATCACCGGGCCGGGATGCACCGCCACCACCTGGGCCTCGATGTCGAAATCCAGGAGCTTCTTCTCCAGCAGCCGCGACATGCTCTCCAGCGATTGCCGGGAGAACTGCGGCGGCTTCTGCTTCTCGGCGGGATCGAGCAGTGACAGGGGCGGCAGCTCGCTCGCCCCGGGCGTCTCGAACAGCGGTACCTGCTTCTCGCGCTCCAGGCGCCGGCTGCTGGGCGCGCGCGGCACCACCGGCTCGATGCGCGGGGCCGGATGCTTCTCCAGAACCATCTTCTCCACCTCGACCGTCTCGCGCCGCTGCCGGCGGGCG
>Ga0154927_1018_pt2 | contig 11982 bp, 11 predicted proteins | sample RifCSPhighO2_01_FD_105895 | JGI IMG/M metagenome (GOLD analysis project Ga0154927, IMG submission 105895) | Candidatus Muproteobacteria bacterium RIFCSPHIGHO2_01_FULL_65_16 | reverse complement strand
GGCCACGGTCGGCGTCGTCCTGCGCGTCAACAGTCCCGGCGGCAGCCCGGTGCAGGCGGGCTACATCAACGACGAGATCACGCGCCTGCGCGAGAAGCACCCAGACACGCCGCTGTACGCCGTCATCGGCGATGTCTGCGCCTCGGGCTGCTACTACGCCGCGGTCGCGGCCGACAAGATCTACGCCGACAAGGCCTCGATCGTGGGCTCGATCGGGGTGCTGATGAACGGCTTCGGCTTCGTTGACAGCCTGAAAAAGATCGGTGTCGAGCGGCGCCTGCTGACGTCCGGCGAGCACAAGGGGTTCCTCGACCCGTTCTCGCCCATGAAGCCCGAGGAGCGCCGCCACGCGCAGCAACTGCTGAACAACATCCACCGGCAGTTCATCGAGCGCGTGCGCGACGGGCGCGGCGGGACGCTGAAGGAAACCAAGGAGCTGTACAGCGGCCTGTACTGGGTCGGCGACGAGGCGGTCAAGATGGGCCTGGTGGACGAGATCGGGAGCGCGAGCTACGTGGCGCGCGAGGTCATCGGCGCCGAGGAGATCGTGGACTTCACCTATCGCGAGAGCGTGTTCGACCGCTTCACGCGCCGCTTCGGCACCGCCGTCGGCGAGACGCTCGGCAGCCGGCTCCTCGGCCACCAGCCGGGTTTAAAGTAATAACTTTTGACGCAAAGACGCAAAGGAAATCCGAACGGCGCTTCGCGCCGAAAATCCAAAAAACTCTTAACTTTTCTTTGCGCCTTCGCGCCTTTGCGTCAGATGATCATATAACAGTAATTCCTTCATTCTCGAGCATCCGCACCAGCCGGATCAACGGCAGCCCGATGAGCGTGTTCGGGTCGTCGCCCTCGAATCTCTCCAGCAGCGCGATGCCGAGGCCTTCGGATTTGACGCTGCCGGCGCAGGCGTAGGGTTGTTCCTTTCTCAGGTAGTTTTCAATCTGCTCGTCCGTGAGCCGGCGGAAGGTGACGCGATAGGGGATCACCTCGCGCTGCGCGCGGCCGGTGTCGGAGTTCACGAGCGCGAGCCCGGTGTAGAGCGTGACCGTGCGGCCGGAGGCCTTCTTGAGTTGCGCCACCGCCAGCTCATGGCCGTGCGGCTTGCCGACGATCTCGCCGTTGTACACCGCGACCTGATCGGAGCCGATCACGAGCGCGTGCGGATGGGCCGCGGCGATCTTCTGCGCCTTCTCGAGCGCGAGCCGTTCGACCACGGCCTGCGGCGTTTCGCCCGGCCGCGGCGTCTCATCCACCTCCGGTGAGATCGCCGCGAACGGGATCATCAATCGCGCGAGCAACTCGCGGCGGTAGGGCGACGAGGAGGCGAGAATGAGTTTTTTCATTATGATCGTTTGACGCAAAGGCGCAAAGACGCAAAGAAAAAATAAGAGTTTTTTGTATTTTCGGCGCGAAGCGCCGTTCGGACTTCCTTTGCGCCTTCGCGCCTTTGCGTCAAAGATTCATACAAATTTATTCAATCTCGACCAAGGCCTCGTCGGGGTTGACGCTGTCGCCCTTGGCGACGTTGACGGCCCGGACCGTGCCGGAGACCGGCGCCGGGACCTCGTTCTCCATCTTCATCGCCTCGATCACCAGCACCGGGTCGCCGGCCTTCACCTTGTCGCCCGCCTTGACCATGATCTCCACCACGGTGCCGGGCATGGAGCTGGTGAGATGCCCCTCCTTGCTCGCCTTGGGGCGCTTGGAGCCCTTGGAGGCGCGGCGGGCGTCCACCACGGCCGCTTCCGTCGGCACGGTTTCGGTGAGCGTCTCGACCAGGATCTGCTCCGGCACGCCGTCCACGGTGACGAAGAACGGCCGTTGCTCGGCGGTCTTGTGGCCGGCGCCGGTGACGCGGATGTGGTAGGTCTCGCCGTGCATCGTGACATTGAACTCGGTGGGCGTGTAGGCCGGCCGCCCTTCGGCGCGGCTTTCCGGTTCGACGCGCAGCACCTCGGGCCTCAACGTGCCCGCGGCGCGCTCCTCGAAGAACTTGCGGCCGATTTCCGGGAACATGGCGTAGGTGAGCACGTCCTCCTCGGATTCGGCGAGCTCGCCGATCTCCTCGCGCAGCCGGTGCATCTCGGGCTTGAGCCGGTCGGCCGGACGGCAGGCGATGACCTCTTCGTCGCCGATGGCCATCTTGCGCACGGTCTCGTTGACCGGGCCGGGCGCTTTCCCGTAACGGCCCTGGAGATAGAGCTTGACCTCGTTGGTGATGCTCTTGTAGCGCGCGCCCGTGAGCACGTTGAGCACCGCCTGGGTGCCGACGATCTGCGAGGTCGGCGTGACCAGCGGCGGATAGCCCAGGTCCTCGCGCACGCGCGGGATCTCGGCGAGCACCTCGTTCATGCGCGCGAGCGCGCCCTGTTCCTTCAGCTGGTTCGACAGGTTCGAGATCATGCCGCCCGGGACCTGGTTCACCATCACGCGCGTGTCAATCTCGGCGTATTCGCTTTCGAACTGGCGGTACTTCTTGCGCACCTCGCGGAAGTAGAATCCGATCTCCTGGAGCTTCTCGAGATCGAGCCCGGTGTCGTAGGGCGTGTCGCGGAACGCGACCACCATGCTCTCGGTGGGGGAGTGGCTGGTGCCCCAGGAGAGCGAGGAGATGGCCGTGTCCACGTGGCGCGCGCCGTGCTCGACCGCGAGGTACATGCAGATATTGGCCAGCCCCACGGTCGTATGCGAGTGGAACGCAAGCGGGGTCTTCACCGCCTTGGAGAGCGTCGCGAACAACTCCGTCGTGCGCGCCGGCGTCAGCAGCCCCGCCATGTCCTTGACGGCGATGGAGTGGCAGCCCATCCGCTCGAGCTCCCTGGCCTGCGCGACGAAGTGCTCGATCGTGTGCACCGGGCTCGTCGTGTAGCAGATCGCGCCCTGGGCGTGCTTGCCGGACCGGAGCACGGCGTTGATCGAGACCCCGAGGTTGCGCAGATCGTTCATGGCGTCGAAGACGCGGAAGACGTCAACGCCGTTCTCCGCGGCCTTGGCCACGAACGCCTCGACCACGTCGTCGGAGTAGTGGCGATAGCCGAGCAGGTTCTGGCCGCGCAGCAGCATCTGGATCGGCGTCCGCGGCAGGGCCTTTTTCAGCATGCGCAGCCGCTCCCACGGGTCTTCCCTGAGGAAACGCAGGCAGGCGTCGAAGGTCGCGCCGCCCCAGGCCTCGAGCGACCAGTAGCCGATCGCGTCGAGCTTGGGGAGGACCGGCAGCATGTCGTCGGTGCGCATGCGCGTCGCCAGCAGCGATTGGTGCGCGTCGCGCAGCGCCAGCTCCGTCACCAACACCTTCTTTGTTGCGGCCATGATCGTTGTTCGTGGTTGTTATAAACCGTGATAGGCGGTGATGGCCGCGGAAATGGCCGCGGCCAGGTCCGCCGGCGAGCGGCGGACGGAATAGTTTATCAGCTCCGGGTGATTCTCGATGAACCCGGTGTCGAATTTCCCCTCCCGGAATTCCGGGGTCTTGAGGATCTCGAGGTGGAACGGCTTAGTGGTCTTGACCCCGTGCACGCCCATGTCGAGCAGCGCCCGGCGCGCGCGCGCCAGCACCTTGTCCCAGGTGAGCGCCCAGACCGTGAGCTTGGCGCACATGGAGTCGTAGTGCGGCGGAAATTCGTAGCCGGTGTAGATCGCGGCGTCGGTGCGCACGCCCGGGCCGCCGGGCGAGTAGTAGCGCGTGATGCGCCCGAAGTTCGGCAGGAAATCGTTTTTCGGGTCCTCGGCGTTGATCCGGAACTGGATCGCATAGCCGCGGCGCTGGATGTCCTCCTGGCGGTACGACAGCGGCTCCCCGGCCGCGATCAGAATCTGCTCCTGCACGATGTCCACGCCGGTGATCTGCTCGGTGATCGTGTGCTCGACCTGGAGGCGGGTGTTCATCTCCATGAAATAAAAATTGCCCTCCGGGTCCAGCAGGAACTCGACGGTGCCGGCGTTCTCGTAGCCCGCGGTCTTGGCCGCGCGCACCGCGAGGGCGCACACCGTCTGCCGCTGTTCCTCGTCGAGCTGCGGGCTCGGCGCCACCTCCAGCAGCTTCTGATGCCGGCGCTGGATCGAGCAGTCGCGCTCGAACAGGTGGATCACGTTGCCGAATTTGTCCCCCAGCACCTGGACCTCGATGTGGCGCGGGTGGGCGACGAACTTTTCCAGGAACACGTCGGCGCTGCCGAAGGCCTTGGTGGCCTCCGACACCACGCGCTCGTAGGCGCGCTTGAGCTCGTCCTCGCTCTGGCAGCGGCGGATGCCGCGGCCGCCGCCGCCGGACGTGGCCTTGAGCATGACCGGGTAGCCGATCTTCTTGGCGAGCCGGACCGCCTCGGCCGCGTTCTTGAGGTTTCCTTCGCCCCCCGGGATCACCGGGATGCCGGCGTTTTTCATGGCCTGCCGCGCCTGGACCTTGTCGCCCATGCCCCGGATCACGGCCGCCGGCGGGCCGATGAAGATGATGTTGCGGCGGGCGCAGATCTCGGCGAGCTGCGGGTTTTCGGACAGGAAGCCGTAGCCCGGGTGCAGGGCGTCGCAGCCGGCGGCGACCGCGAGGTTCACTATGCGGTGGGCGTTCAGGTAACCGCCGACGGGGTCCGGCCCGACGCTGTAGGCCTCGTCCGCCTTTTTGACGTGCAGCGCCTGGCGGTCGGCGTCGGTGTAGATCGAAACGGACTTGATGCCCATCTCGGCGCAGGCGCGCACGATGCGCACCGCGATCTCGCCACGGTTGGCGACCAGGATCTTTTTTATCAAATCAGCCAGGCTCCGAAGGATGGCGGTGCGCGACGCGCCGCCATCGTTGCACGAAAAGCACGCGGGGGGCGCCGATTCCGGACCACCCCAACCCCGATAACATGCTATTTTGACACAAGTTAGCCGCGAATATATGATGCGCGCCCTATGTCTGGCAGCCTGCCGGCGATCGTCATTCCGCTCCAGCTGGCCGAGAAGGGGGCGCGCCTGCGCGGCCGGCTCCCACTCAAGGCCATGCGGCGCCTGGCCGCGATGTGCCGGGACGACACGGAACGCGTCGCGGTTGATCTGCGGTTCGAGCGCGGCGCGGCCCGGGATCTGTATGAAATGACCGGCAATCTGAGCGCGTGCGTGCGCGTGAGGTGCCAGCGCTGCCTGGAGGAGATGGAGCTCGAGCTCCGGGCCGAGCCGCGGCTGGTGCTCCTGCGCGCGGGCGAAGACCCCGCGGCGTTCTCCCCGGAGATGGAGACACTGATCGCGGACCAGCCGGTGGCCTTGAGCGATCTGGTGGAAGACGAACTGTTGTTGGCGCTGCCAATGTTCACGGCGCACGCCGCCGGCGCCTGCCCGGGCGCGGGGCGCGCGGTCGGCGTCCCACGCGCGGATACGGCCCGGGATGGGGTTCGGACCCGGCCCAAGCCGTTCGCGGTGCTGGACGGACTGAAACGCGGCGACAAGTAGAAGCTGTCTCAAAAGCACCCGAACCGCAGATGAACGCAGATCAATAAAGCGATAAATGCGGATATATCGCATGAATTCTTCGTATATCTGCGTTCATCCCTGGAAATAAATCCGCGTTAATCCGCGGTTAAAATATCTTGAGATAGGTTCTAATATCCGTATTATTCACGACGAGGAAACACCATGGCGGTCCAGAAAAGCCGAGTTCCACCTTCGCGCCGCGGCATGCGCCGCTCGCATGACGCGCTGAAGAAGCCCACGCTGGCCATAGACAAGACCAGCGGCGAGACCCATCGCCGCCATCATGTCAGTGCCGACGGTTATTACCGCGGGCGCAAGGTCATAGAGACCAAGTCCGAGTAACCTCAATCCCCGGTGAAAACGGGTTAAAGGATCAAACCTTGATCACAATTGCCCTCGACGCCATGGGGGGCGATCACGGCGCGAGCGTCACCGTGCCCGCGGCGCTGGCGATCCTCGACAAGCAACCCGAGCTGAAGCTGATCCTGGTCGGGCGCCGGGAACGCCTGGCGCAGGAGCTGGCGCGCCATAACGCGGCGGAGAGCGAGCGCCTCGTCATCCGGCACGCCGGGGAGGTGGTGGAGATGGACGAGCCCCCGGCCCAGGCGCTGCGCGGCAAGAAGGATTCCTCCATGCGCGTGGCCGTCAACCTGGTCAAGGAGGGAGCGGCGGACGCCGCCGTCTCCGCCGGCAACACCGGGGCGCTGATGGCCACGGCGCGCTTCGTGCTCAAGACCCTGCCGGGCATAGACCGGCCGGCCATCGTCACCACGCTGCCCACGATCCGCGGACATATGCACGTCCTCGATCTCGGCGCCAACGTGGACTGCACCCCGGAGCAACTGCTGCAGTTCGCCATCATGGGCTCGATCCTGGTCAGCGCCACCGAGGGCAAGGAGCGGCCGCGCGTCGCGTTGCTCAACGTCGGCGCGGAGGAGATCAAGGGCAACGAGGTGGTGAAGAAGGCCGCCGTGTTGTTGCGCGCGAGCCACCTGAACTACTGCGGCTACGTCGAGGGCGACGCGATCTTCACCGGCGACATGGACGTCATCGTCTGCGACGGTTTCGTCGGCAACGTGGCGCTGAAGGCCAGCGAGGGGCTGGCGCAGATGATCTCCCATTTCATGAAGCAGGAATTCCAGCGCAACCTGTTCACGCGCCTCGCGGCCCTGGTGGCGCTGCCGGTGCTGCGCGCCTTCCGCCGGCGCGTGGATCACCGGCGCTACAACGGCGCCACGTTCGCCGGGCTGAACGGCACGGTCATCAAGAGCCACGGCGGCGCCGACGCCCTGGCGTTCGAATTCGCGATCCTGGAGGCGCTGAGCGAGGTGCGCAACCGCGTGCCGCAGCGGATCGGCGCGGAACTCGCCGCCCTGCACGGGCAGGGGCAGCCGGCGTGAGTTTCGCGCGTATCGCCGGCACCGGCGGCTACCTGCCGCAGAAGGTCCTGACCAACGCCGAGTTGGAGAAGATGGTTGACACCACGGACGCGTGGATCGTCGAGCGCACCGGAATTCGCGAGCGCCACATCGCCGCCGACGGCGAGACCACCGGCAACATGGCCGAACACGCCGCGCGCCGGGCGATCCAGGCCGCGGGCGTCACACCGCAGGACATTGATCTCATCGTCCTTGCGACCACGACCCCCGACCGCGTGTTTCCCAGCACCGCCTGCCTGCTGCAGGACCGGCTCGGCATCCACGGCTGTCCCGCCTTCGACGTGCAGGCGGTGTGCACCGGCTTCATCTACGCCCTGGCCATCGCCGACAAGTTCATCCACACGGGGTCGGCGCGCTGCGCCCTGATCGTGGGCAGCGAGACGCTGTCGCGCATTATTGACTGGACCGACCGCGCGACCTGCGTGCTCTTCGGCGACGGCGCCGGCGCGGTGGTGCTCACCGCCGCCGACGCGCCCGGCATCGTCTCGACGCATCTGCACGCCGACGGCCGGTACAAGGACCTGCTCACCGTCCCGGCCGGCATCTCCCAGGGCTACGACAAGGTGACGAAGGGCCAGGCGCATCTCAACATGGAGGGCGGCGAGGTGTTCAAGGTCGCGGTCAACACCCTCGGGCGCATCGTGGACGAGACGCTCGCGGCGAACCACATGCAGAAGGCCGACATCAAGTGGCTCGTGCCGCATCAGGCGAACATCCGCATCATCGCCGCCACCGCCAGGAAGCTCGATCTGCCGATGGAGCGCGTGGTGCTCACCGTGGAGCGCCACGGCAACACCTCCGCGGCCTCGATCCCGCTCGCCTTCGACGAGGCGGTGCGCGACGGCCGCATCAAGCGCGGCGAGACCGTGCTGATGGAGGCCTTCGGCGGCGGGTTCACGTGGGGCTCGGTGCTGCTTAAGTATTGATATGAATTTCTGACGCAAAGACGCAAAGGCGCAAAGAAAAATAAGAGTTTTTAGATTTTCGGCGCGTAGCGCCGTTCGGTTTTCTTTGCGCCTTTGCGTCAAATAATCATATAACCCTCGAAACATTATGACACTTGCGTTCGTATTTCCCGGGCAGGGCTCGCAGGCGGTGGGCATGCTGAACGCGCTCGCCGCGGACCATCCGGCCGTCAAGGAGACCTTCGCCGAGGCGTCGGCGGCGCTCGGCTACGATCTGTGGCGGATTGTCGAACACGGGCCGGAGGAGCGGCTCAACCAGACCGAGGTCACGCAGCCCGCGATGCTCGCCGCCGGCGTGGCGGTGTGGCGCGTGTGGCGCGCGCGCGGCGGGCCCGCGCCGGTCATCATGGCCGGCCACAGCCTGGGCGAGTACAGCGCGCTGGTCTGCGCCGAGGGGTTGGCGTTCGGCGACGGAATAAAACTGGTGGCGGATCGCGGCCGCTTCATGCAGGAGGCGGTGCCCGCCGGGCGCGGCGGCATGGCGGCGATCCTGGGGCTGGATGACGACGCGGTGCGGCGCCTGTGCGAGCGGGCCGCGCACGGCGAGGTCCTGGCGCCGGTCAATTTCAATTCACCCGGCCAGGTGGTCATAGCGGGAACGGCGGCGGCGGTCGGCCGCGCCGTGGCGCTGGCCGCGGACGCCGGCGCCAAGCGCGCCGTGGCGCTGCCGGTCAGCGTTCCGTCGCACTGTTCGTTGATGCGCCCGGCGGCCGAGCGCATGGCGCAGCGCCTGCGCGCGGTGGCGATCCGGGCGCCGAAAATTCCCGTGGTGCACAACGTCCACGTGCAGGCCGAGACCGATCCGCAGGCCATACGCGACGCCCTCGTGCGCCAGATCGAATCGCCCGTGCGCTGGGTCGAGACGATCCAGAAATTCACCGCCGCGGGCGTGGACGAGCTGGTAGAATGCGGGCCCGGGAGGGTGCTCGCGGGCCTGAACCGGCGCATAGACAAGCGCGCCGTGACACTGCCGGTGTACGATCCGGCGACACTCGCGGAAGCGCTGAATAAAGCCGCTGGCGGTTAGCTGATAGCTTAATAGCTGATCCAGCTTCTCGCGCCTCGGCGGCAAGAACAACGCCAAATACTTTGGAGAGAAGAACCGTGTCATTGAGAGAAGAACCGTGTCATTGAATGGTGAAATCGCCCTCGTGACCGGCGCCAGCCGCGGCATCGGCACCGCCATCGCTCTGGAGCTGGGGCGCCGGGGCGCGACGGTCGTCGGCACGGCGACCGCGAGCGAGGGCGCGGAAAGAATCGGCAACGCCCTGAAAGAAAACAACATAAAAGGCCGCGGCGTGGTGCTGAACGTCACCGATCCGGCCGTGATCGAGAATGTGATCGCCGACCTGGAAAAATCCGTGGGATCGCCTACGATACTGGTCAACAACGCCGGCATCACGCGCGACGACCTGTTGCTGCGCATGACGGAGGAGCAGTGGGACACGGTCATGGACACCAATCTCAAGTCCGTCTACCGGATGACCAAGGCCTGCCTGCGCCCGATGACCAGGGCGCGCAAGGGCCGGATCATCAGCGTCAGCTCCGTGGTCAGCGCGACCGGCAATCCCGGCCAGACCAATTACGCCGCCGCCAAGGCCGGCATCATCGGCTTCACCCGCGCGCTCGCGCGTGAAATCGGCAGCCGCAACATCACCGTCAACGCCGTCGCGCCCGGCTTCATTGACACCGACATGACGCGCGCGTTGCCGCAAGAAGCCAGGGACGGGCTGCTCAAACTGATTCCGCTCGGGCGGCTGGGACTGGTGCAGGACATCGCCCACGCCGTGGCCTTTCTCGCCTCGCCGCAGGCGGCCTACATCACCGGCACGACCCTGCACGTGAACGGCGGCATGTACATGGGCTAGGCGGAGCTTGGAGCGCGCCGCGGCGACGGAAAAATGCCGTATCCGCCGCGTTTTGGGCGGGTTCGCCGCGCGGCTGGACGATCCCGGGCAAATGGTGTTAACTATGCGCCCGCGAAAGGCCGGTATGATCAATTCTTGGAGGAAAAAGCACCTATGAGCAGTGTCGAAGAGCGCGTCAAGAAAATAGTGGTGGAGCAATTGGGCGTCAACGAGAACGATGTCAAATCGAGCGCCTCCTTCGTGGACGACCTGGGCGCGGACTCACTGGACACGGTGGAGCTGGTCATGGCCCTGGAAGAGGAATTCGATTGCGAAATTCCCGACGAGGAAGCGGAAAAGATCACCACCGTGCAGCAAGCCATCGAATACATCAATTCGCATTCGAACTGATTTTCGCCCGCCGCGAAGGGGCCGTCGTCACCCGCGTGGCGGCGGCCTCTTGGTTTTGAGGGGCGGAAGATTCATCCCGGATCGCACACAAGAGGGCGTGGCTTGAGCAAACGGCGCGTCGTTATCACCGGCCTCGGCATCGTTTCCCCGCTGGGCATCGGTGTCGCCGAGAACTGGCGCAACATCACCGCGGGCAGGGGCGGCATCGGGCGCGTGACGCATTTCGACGCCACCGGCTATCCCTCGGCCATCGCCGGCGAGGTGAAGAACTTCGACCCCGCGCAATACGTGTCGGAGAAGGAGGCGCGCCGCATGGACCGCTTCATCCAGCTCGGCATGGCGGCGGCGATCGAAGCCATCAAGGACTCGGGGCTGGCGGTGACCGAGGCCAACGCCGAACGCATCGGCGTCCACATCGGCGCCGGCATCGGCGGCGTCAGCACCATCGAGGAGATGACGCTGACCATCAAGGAGCGCGGGCCGCGGCGCGTGACGCCGTTCTTCGTGCCCATGTGCATCATCAACATGATCTCGGGCGATCTCTCGGTCATGTTCGGCCTCAAGGGGCCGAACCTCTCGATGGTCACCGCCTGCGCCACCGCCACCCACGCCGTCGGCGACGCCGGACGCCTGATCGAGTACGGCGACGCCGACGTCATGATCGCCGGCGGCGCCGAGGCCGCCATCACGCCGACCGCGCTCGCCGGCTTCGGCAACGCCAAGGCGCTCTCAACGCGCAACGACAGCCCCGAGACCGCGAGCCGCCCGTGGGACAAGGACCGCGACGGCTTTGTGCTCGGCGAGGGCGCCGGCATCGTGGTGCTGGAGGAGTACGAGCACGCGCAACGCCGCGGCGCCAGGATCTACTGCGAGCTGATCGGTTTCGGCATGAGCGGCGACGCCTACCACATGACCAGCCCGCCGGCGGACGGGGAGGGCGCCGCGCGCTGCATGCGCAACGCCATGCGCAACGCCGGCGTCAACCCGGAGCAGGTGCAATATATCAATGCCCACGGGACGTCCACGCTGCTCGGCGACCGCGCCGAGACGCTCGCGGTCAAAACCGCCTTCGGCGCGCACGCAAAGAAACTGGCCGTGAGCTCGACCAAGTCCATGACCGGGCACCTGCTGGGCGCGGCCGGCGGGGTCGAGGCGATCTACACGGCGCTCGCGATCCAGCACCAGGTGGCGCCGCCGACGATCAATCTCACCACCCCCGACCCCGAGTGCGACCTGGACTACGTCCCGGGGAGCGCGCGCGCGATGAAGATCGCCGTCGCCGTCTCCAACTCCTTCGGCTTCGGCGGCACGAACGGCACCATCATCCTGCGCCGCCTCATGTGAGCGCGCGCCGCGCCCAAGACTCACCGCTCCTCTCCGCGGGGCGTATCGGCTGTACCCTGGCGGCGTTTCCCGATCTCACGCTGCTGCACCAGCTCCGGCCCGAACGTTACCCGCATCTGCTGGAGAGCGTCGCCCACGGCGCCGCGCAGGCGCGTTACGACATCCTCTTCGCCTTTCCACAGCAGACGCTCGCGCTCACGGCTGCGGACCTGCTTACGGGCAGTGGCGGCGATCACGGCCGCGGTGATTTCCTGGAGGCCTTCGAGCGCGACTGGCGCCGGGAGGCGGCGCGGGTGGGCGCGGCGGGCGGGGATGAGTTGCCGTTCACCGGCGGCTGGTTCGTGTTTCTGGGTTACGAGACGGCGGCGCAGATCGAGCCACGGCTCGCCGGCATAGCGCGCGACCCGACGCTGCCGGTCGCCTGCGCCACGCGCTTTCCGGCGGCGATCATCCGCGATCACGCGCGCCGGCTGACCCATCTCATCTGCGAGCCCGGCGGCGCGCGCGACTGGCTGGCGCCGATGC
>Ga0154927_1034_pt2 | contig 12080 bp, 8 predicted proteins | sample RifCSPhighO2_01_FD_105895 | JGI IMG/M metagenome (GOLD analysis project Ga0154927, IMG submission 105895) | Candidatus Muproteobacteria bacterium RIFCSPHIGHO2_01_FULL_65_16 | reverse complement strand
CCCGCTCGACGCGCGCGCGCACATCGGCCGAGGTCTCGCCGCCGCGCACGCTGGCGTCGAGCAGCACCGCGTGCGGCACCGGCGGCACCTCGACGTGCATGTCAATGCGGTCGAGCAGGGGCCCCGAGACGCGCGCGCGGTAGGCCCGCACCCGCTCCGCGCTGCAGTGGCAGCGCCCCGAGGGATCGCCGAGGTGACCGCAGGGGCAGGGGTTCATCGCCGCGATGAGTTGGAAGCGCGCCGGGAACTCCGCCTGGCGCGCGGCGCGCGAGATGCTGATCGAGCCCGATTCCAGCGGCTCGCGCAGCACCTCCAGCACGCGCCGGTCAAATTCCGGCAGCTCGTCGAGAAAGAGCACGCCGTGATGCGCGAGCGAGATCTCGCCCGGGCGCGGATGGCTGCCGCCGCCGACGAGCGCCACGCCCGAGGCGGTGTGGTGCGGCGCGCGGAACGGGCGCTGCTTCCATTGTTTCAGGGAAAAGCCCTTGTTGAGTGACTGGATCGCCGCGGTTTCGAGCGCCTCGTCGTCGCGCAACCGCGGCAGGATGCCGGGCAGGCGCGCGGCGAGCATGGTCTTGCCCGCGCCCGGGGGGCCGATCATGAGCAGGCTGTGGCCGCCGGCGGCCGCGATCTCGAGCGCGCGCCGCGCGAGGTGCTGACCCTTGACGTCGCCCAGATCGTGGCCTGCGGCCGCCTCCGGCGGCGGGAGCGCCGGGTGCTGCGCCGATATTTCCTGCTCGCCCCGCAGATGGGCCGTGACCTCGAGCAGATTTTTCGCGCCCAGCACCACGAGATCGCCGGCGAGCGCGGCCTCGGCGGCGTTGGCGGCCGGCAGTATCAGCGCGCGCCGGGCGGCGCGCGTCGCGAGCGCCACGGTCAGGGCGCCGCGGATCGGACGCAGCTTGCCGGTGAGCGCGAGCTCGCCGACGAGTTCGTGTCGGTCCAACGCCTGCGCCGGGATCTGCCCCGAGGCGGCGAGCACGCCGATGGCGATGGGAAGGTCGAAGCGTCCGCCCTCCTTGGGCAGGTCCGCGGGCGCGAGATTGATGGTGATGCGCCGCGCCGGAAACTCGAAGCGCGCGTTCTGGAGCGCGGCGCGCACCCGGTCCTTGCTCTCCTTGACCTCGGTCTCCGGCAGGCCGACGATCGAGAGATTGGGCAGGCCGTTCGCCAGGTGCACCTCGACCGTGACCGGCGGCGCGTCAATCCCGACCTGGGCGCGACTGTGAACTACGGCGAGTGACATGGTCCTCCCTGAACATCGAATGGACAGGATTTACAGGATTAAACAGGATGAACAGGATTTTACGGCAACAACAGTAATGGATTAATCCTGTAAATCCTGCTAAATCCTGTTAATCCTGTCTATTGCTTTTTCAGTTTCTCTTCCAGCTCCGCGATCTTTTTTTCCATCTCGGCGAGCCGCGCGCGGGTGCGCGCCAGCACCTGCTCCTGCACCTCGAGCTCCTCGCGCGTGACCAGATCGAGGCGGTCGAACACCGATTGCAGGACCGCGCGCAGGTTTTTTTCCACCTCGCGCGTCAGCCCCTCGGGCACGGCCTTGCCGATGGCCTCGGCGACCTGGTCCAGGATCTTACGCTCAACCATGCTGCGATTGTCCATCATGAGGCGCGCCGCAAACAAGGCGCGCGCAGGCCGTTTTGCACAGCAAGCGTGCATCACCGCTCTCCGCCCTTTCCATCTTGGTGCAAAAATCTTCTTGTAATGGTCCTCGCCGGCGATAATCCATTGTTTTGGCAGGAAAATGTCTGCTGGCATGGAATCTGCAATTAAGCGCAGGTTTCAGGGAGATCCGAGTCAGGAGGAATGGAGTGAACACGTCCTGGACCGTGTGCGAAGTCACGGTCCACCAACCGAATTTTCAGGGGGAACCATGAGTAAACTTGCAAAGAAAATCCTGGTCGCCGGCGTTTCCGCCTGCGCCTGGGCCACCGTCAACGCCGCCGACAAGGTGCCCACCCTGGGTGAGGTGCTGAAGGCCTCGGGCGTGGATGTCACCGGTTATGTGGATGTTTCCTACACCCACCTCTCGACCGACCGCGGCAGCACCAGCTATCGCGCCTACGACACCGAGCGGAGCAGCTTCAACCTGCACGCCGTGGACCTGGCGGTGTCGTCCCTGCCGGCCAGCGGCTTCGGCGGCTTTTTCCAGGTGGATTTCGGCGAGGACGCCGATGTCAGTGCCTCGACCGGCACCAGAAACGACGATCAGGTGGACGTGCAGGAGGCCTATCTCCAGTACGCCTCCGGCAGCCTGGGCATCATCGGCGGCAAGTTCGCCACCTCGGCCGGCGCCGAGGTGATCGAGAGCCCGAGCAACACCAACTTCTCGCGCTCGCTGCTGTTCCGCTGGGCCATACCGTTCACCCACACCGGCCTGCGCGCGACGGTCACGCCGAACGACAAGTTCAAGGTGTTCGCCGGCGTGAACAACGGCTGGGACGTGCTCAAGGAATCGGCGGTGGCCAACGGCGGCGCCGATGGCAAGACCGCGGAACTGGGCTTCTCGGCCACCCCGATCAAGCTGCTCACGCTCGCGGCCTCGTATCACAACGGCCCCGAGGCCGGCACCGTGGAAAAGGGCGACCGCAGCCTGCTGGACGTCGTCGCCACCTTCAATGTCACCGACGCCCTGAGTCTCGTGGTGAACGTGGACCGCGGCGAGCAGGACAAGGCCACCGCCGCCTCGACCAAGGCCAAGTGGGACGGCACTGCGGTCTACGTGAACTTCAAGCTGAGCGACGAGTGGCGCCTCTCGGCCCGGACCGAGAGCTTCAACGACAAGGACGGGTTCCGCACCGGCACGGTCCAGAAGCTCAAGGAAACGACCCTGACCGTGGCGAACACACCGAGCAAGAACGTCGAGCTGCGGGGCGAGGTGCGCCGCGATACGTCGAATCAGGCGATGTTCACCGACGGCGGCGCGCTCAAGAAGAACCAGAGCTCGCTGGCGCTGGAAGCGATCTACAAGTTCTAACCGCGGCGAACGGCGGGAGGCGCCACGCCTCCCGCGTTTTTCCCAGGAGGCAAAATGAAACTCGTTACCGCCATCATCAAACCCTTCAAGCTCGACGACGTGCGCGACGCGCTCTCCGAGGTCGGCGTGCAGGGCGTCACCGTGACCGAGGTCAAGGGCTTCGGCCGGCAGAAGGGGCACACGGAGCTCTACCGCGGCGCTGAATACGTGGTGGACTTCCTGCCCAAGGTGAAGATCGAGGTCGCCATCGAGGCCGCGACGCTGGAGCGCGTGGTCGAGGCGATCATCAAGGCCGCGCGCACCGACAAGATCGGCGACGGCAAGATCTTCGTCTTCGATCTCGAACAGGTGTACCGCATCCGCACCGGCGAAACCGGCAAAGATGCGCTTTAGGGGGAAACCAATGAAGATGCCATTAGACATGAAAAAACTGCTGGGGGCGCTCGGCGCCGTGCTGCTCGCGGCGCTGCCGCTGCTGGCCTTCGGCCAGGAGGCGGCCCCAGCGGCCGCGGCGGCCCCGGTCCCGAACAAGGGCGACGTGTCGTGGATGCTGATGTCCACGGCGCTGGTGCTCATGATGAGCGTGCCGGCGCTGGCGCTCTTTTACGGCGGCATGGTGCGCTCGAAGAACGCGCTCTCGGTGTTGATGCAAGTGTTCGTCGTGTTTTCGCTGATCGTGGTGCTCTGGTGCGTCTACGGCTACAGCCTCGCGTTCACCGAGGGCAGCGGCAAGCTCAGCGCCTTCGTCGGCGGCTGGGATCGGCTGTTCCTGAAGGGCACGTTCGATTCCATCAAGGGCGAGTTCGCCATGGCGGCCACCTTCAGCAAGGCGACCCCGATCCCCGAGCTTGCTTTCGTCGCGTTCCAGGCGACGTTCGCGGCCATTACCTGCGCCCTGATCCTGGGCGCGTTCGTCGAGCGCGTGAAGTTCTCCGCGGTGCTCATCTTCATGGCGCTGTGGTTCACGTTCGCCTACGCGCCGATCGCGCACATGGTCTGGTTCTGGCCCGGTCCCGACGCGTACACGGCCGCCAACGTTGTTGACGCCATGAACGCCAAGGCGGGTCTGGCCTGGCAGTGGGGCGCGCTCGATTTTGCCGGCGGCACGGTGGTGCACATCAACGCCGGTGTCGCGGGTCTGGTCGGCGCCTACATGGTCGGCAAACGCGTCGGCTTCGGCAAGGAGCACATGGCGCCGCACAACCTGACCTTGACCATGATCGGGGCCTCGCTGCTGTGGGTCGGCTGGTTCGGTTTCAACGCCGGTTCCGCGCTCGAGGCGAACAACTCCGCCGCGCTCGCCTTCATGAACACGTTCCTGGCGACCGCCTGCGCGGTGCTGGCGTGGACGTTCGGCGAGTGGATCTTCAAGAGCAAGCCCTCGATGCTGGGCGCCGCCTCCGGCGCCGTCGCTGGGCTGGTGGCGATCACGCCGGCCGCCGGCAACGTCGGCATTCCCGGTGCGTTCGTGATCGGCACCGCCGCGGGCTTCGTGTGCCTGTGGGGCGTGAACCAGTTGAAGCGCTGGCTCAAGGCCGACGACTCGCTCGACGTCTTCGGGGTGCACGCGGTCGGCGGCATCCTCGGGGCGCTCCTGACCGGCGTGTTCAACTCGCCGGATCTCGGCGGACCGGGCTTCTACAACAACTGGTTCGAGATGAAGCAGGGTTTCGGGGGCATCGGCGCGCAGCTCTGGATTCAGGCCAAGGCGGTGGGGTTAACGATCGTCTGGACCGCCGTCGTCGCGGCCATCGCCTATAAGATCGCCGATCTCCTCGTCGGGCTGCGCGTGCCCACGGACGAAGAGCGCGAGGGTCTCGACACCACCTCCCACGGGGAGTCGGCCTACCACCTCTAACCATCGGGCGAAGCCCGGCGGTGTGTTGACTTCGCGGGCGCCTACGGGCGCCCGATTTTTTTGCGGGTCGGTGTGCCGCGCGGCATCGTTCAGAGCTTTTTTCTTATCCGCGTTCATCCGCGGTTCCATTCTTACTATTATTTCTTATGGGAGCCTCTAAAAATTCAAAAAATGTAGGGTGGATTAAGCGCAACGAATCCACCGAGCAGCGCCGAACAATATGATTTTGTTGGGTTCGCCGCTTACGCGGCTTAACCCAACCTACATGAGAGGCAATTTTTAGAGGTTCCTTTATCTGTGTTCATCTGTGGATCCAAATTATTTTAATTTCTTAAGCTGCGGTTCCCTTCTTTTATTATTTCTTATCTGTGTTCATCTGTGGTTCCAAATTATTATCTTTAAGTGAAGCGGCATCAGGGGAATTGCGCCGGCCGGACGCGCCACGGCTGGTTGTTCACCAGGATCTGCCCCTGGCGCAGCGTGGCGACGATGCGGTACTGCCCGTTGTCGTGAATCAGATACTTGGTCAGGTCGTGCCGCGAAAGATAAAGCGGCAGCGCCTGATCCACGACCCGCGCCAGCGTTTCCGGATCGAGCCGGCCGATCTCCTCCGCCGTCAGCCGGCCGCCCTGCCGATAGGCCTGAATGTCCTGCATGATCAGCGGCGCCAGAAGCGGCTTGAGCACGCCCGCGGGCATGATCAGCTCCATGTCGCCGGACACGGCCGTCAGGACCAACATCGGGTTCTCGCCGATGTCCGCCTTGCTGCCATCGAGCACGATCTTGGCCTTGCCGGTGATCTCGCCCATGGCGGTCTTGACGCTCAGCTTGGTGACCTCCAGTTCCGGGACCTTCTTGGACAACTCCCCGACCAGCCCCAGCATCTTTCCCATCAGCATGAGCGACGCCTGCTCTTCCGGCAGCCCCTGGCGGTAGATGGCGTTCATCTCCTTCTCGAATTTCCCGATGGCGGCGGCATCCAGCCGCCGCACTTCCACGGCCAGCAACGCCGGGCCGTGGCGCTGGTCGGCCAGGCCCAGCGCGTCGAGCCGGTAGGTCAGCTCGAGGTTGATGTCGTTTCCGGCGGCGCGGGCGACGCTCGAGAATTGCAGCCCTTGCAGGCGCAACAACGGGCCGGCGCTGATGCTGTCGAGCGTCACGGTGGTTTCGCCGAGCAGGTAGCCGCCGACGCCCTCGTGCAGATCGGCGCGCACCGCCAGTTGCTCGAACGTGACGCCGCCGGGAATCCCGCGCACCGCGGGTCGGCCGCCCGGATCTTGGCCCCCGCCCGCGGCCGGCGGCGGGGCGCTGAAGCTGAGACCGGGCGCATGGATCTCGGTCTTGAACCGCTTCCACTCCCGATCGAAGGTGATCTCGCCGTTCAGGCCGCGCCACTCAAGCCGGCCGCCGCCGGCCGCGGGCTTCGTGAGCGGCGGCAGTTCGGTGCGAACCCGGCCGGCGCCGTCCAGATCCACGGTGATGTCGGCGTCGAGCGCCGGCAGGCTGGACAGGAACTTAAGCCTTTCATCCTGGCCCTTCGCCGCCAGGCTGAAGCGCGTCTTGACCGCCGCCTGGACCGGCCTGAGCCCGCCGACGCCGTCCGGCAGCCGGGCGAACGGAATCGGGCCGTGGCTGATGTCGTGCGCGGCGGTGATCTCGAACGGCACACCCGGAAAGCGTACGACCGTCTCGGCCCGGGAGGCGAGCCAGCCGCGCTCGTAGCGCGTGGTTGTGACCTGGGCGCCGCCCGTGGAAAACCGCTCGATCATATGCTGGTAGGTCTTCTCCGCCTCCAGGCCGAACCAGAAGGCGGCGCCGGCGAGCGCCGCGAGCGCCAGCACCATCACGCCGCCGAGTACGACGCCGATTTTTTTCAGGCGCGCCTTGCCGTTGTCCGCGCGTGGCGGAATGCGCGCGCCGGCAGCGGGGTTGGGATTCGGAGTGGGCAAGTGGTCCTGGGCTCGGGTCAGGTCAATGAGTTTATCACGCGTGTCACGGCGACCGTCCACCGCCACGGCCGGCGGCGCGCCCGAGCTTGGCCGCGGCCGGGCCGCGCCGGCCCAGCTCCACCGTGGGCGTGGTCAGCGTCGGGCCGGGCCGGGCGACGTGGTCGCCCTGGACGAAATCCACACCCATGTCGCACAACAGCTCGAGCGCCGCCTGCGTTTCCACGAACTCGGCCACGGTCTCGAGCCCCAGCTCCCTGGCGACCTGAACCATGGCGCGCACGAATATCTGGTCCTCGCGGTTGCTGTCCAGGTGGCGGATGAAGCTGCCGTCAATCTTGATCTGGTCCACCGGCAGATGCTTGAGGTAGGAAAACGAGGAAAAGCCGACGCCGAAATCGTCGAGCGAAAACCGATAACCCTCCTTCTTCATGGTGGCGATGAAGCTCTCCGCCTTGGCCATCTCCGTGACCGCGGCGGTCTCCGTGACCTCGAACAGCAGGCGCTCGGGACGGACGCCGCTCGCGCGCGCCTGCTCCTGGAAATACTCGCAGAAACCCGGCGTGCCGAGCGAGCGGCCGGAAAGGTTCATGGCGATCACGCAGTCGCCGTACTGCGGCTCGGCCAGGATTTTCAGGACCTGTGCGAACACCCGCTTGTCTATTTCGACGACCTGGCCGGTGTATTCGGCGGTGTCAATGAAGCGCGCGGCGGGGATGGTCTCGCCGGCCCGATCCTGCAACCGGGCCAGGGCCTCGAAATAGCGTTTACCGGTTTCGTGCGACACGCACACGATCGGCTGAAAGTCGAGGGAGATCCAGTCGTTCTCCAGCGCCTCGTGGATGAGCACCTGCCAGTTGACGGTCTGGCGCATGCCGTCCAGGTCGCGGTCGGACGGCTGATAGACGTGGTGGCGGTTGTGCCCGAGGGACTTGGCGTGCGACATGGCGGCGTCGGCGTGGGCCAGCAGCGTCTCGGCGCTGTCGCCGCACTGCGGGTGGGAGCAGACGCCGATTCCGGCGGACACGCGCACGTCGGCGTCGCCGATGGAGAGCGGCGCGGCTTCGAGGGCCGACAGCAGTTGGCGCGACAATGTTTCGCCGTTTTCTGAGCCCTCGCCGCGCAGAAGCACGCCGAACTCGTCGCCGCCGAGGCGCGCCAGGTAATTCCCCGGGCCGACCTGGCGCAACATGATCTCGGCGATCACGCGCAGCAGCGCGTCGCCCGCCACGTGGCCGTGGGTGTCGTTGATGAGCTTGAAATCATCGAGATCAATGAACAGCACCGTGACCGGCAGGCCCGAGCGCGCGGAGAGCTTGATCTCGTCGTCCAGCACCTCCAGGAACTTCTGGCGCGACAGCAGCCCGGTGAGCGGATCGTGCTCGGCGAGATAGACCATGCGCGATTCGTCCTCCTTGCGCCGGGTGACGTCGCGCGTCACGCCGCGGTAGCCGACGTGCCGGCCGGTCTCGTCCACGATCGGAACGCCGTTCGCCTCCAGGATCGCCGTCCCGCCCTGCTTGCGCGGGGCGCGGTATTCCAGGCCGTAGAACGGCTTGCGCTCCTGGCGCACCAGCCGGAACAGCATCTCCAGACGCTTGGCGTCCAGCGGGACCATCAGGTCGAAGACGCGCGTGCCGATCAGCTGCTCCGGCGTGTAGCCCAGCAGCGCCTCGACCTTTTTCGACGAATAGGTGCAGCGCCCTTCCAGGTCCACCTCCCACAGCCAGTCGGAGGTGTTCTCGGCCAGGTCGCGGAAGCGCCGCTGGCTCTGCGCGAGCTCGCTCACGGTGCGCTCGATCTGCGCCGCCATGTCATTGAAGCACGCCGCGAGCATTCCCGCCTCGTCGCGCGACGCCACCTGCACGCGCGTCCCGAGATCGCCGCGCCCGAGCCGCTCCGCGCCCTTGGCCAGCGTCAGCAGGTTGCGCGTCAGCAGCCAGCCGAGCGTGAGGGAGATCAGGGCGACCAGCAGTATCTCCAGGGCGGCGATCATGGAGTTGCTCCGCGTCGTCTCGGCCAGCGCCGCGTCGGTCGCGGCGCGCGACACCTCGAGCCGGATCTGGCCGAAGACGCCGCCGGCCACGGCGATGCTCCGCTCGGCCCGGACCGTCGCCTCCGGGCCGTCCTGGTCCCCGGCCTCGGCCAGCAGTCGGCCGCGCCGGTCGGTGACCGCCACGTACCGGACACGGTGTTTGTTGACGACGCCGTTCAGGAGATTTTGCAGTTGCGCCAGGTCGTAGGAAAGCAGCGGCTCGGTGGCGGAAGCGGCCACAAGCTCCGCCGTGGAGGCGGCGAGGACGGTGAGCTCTTCCTCCAGGTCCCGGCGCGTCTGATAGAGATTGGTCAAGAGCAGCAGGCCGAGCAGCGCGATCTCGGTCAGGGCGATCAGGATGGCGGCCTTGTAGCGCAGCGAGATCATCATGGCCGCGCTGCTCCCGTCAGGTTGCTGTGCACGGAGGGCGGATTTGCGTCCGCGCGTGAAATCTTTTCGAGCCGCGGTTGCCGGAAAAACATTCCCTCTCCTTGCGCCACTGCCGCCCTTGCAGTCCGGATAAGTTGTTATTTTTCGGGCTAAATATCCTTTAGTTATAGCCCAATAGCCCACGATTCGCGGGCTGCGTGGGCGCATACGAAGTGAGGTACAAAGCGGGTGTCACCGGATAAGCCTTTGTTTTTAATCGGCTAACAGCGTAACAGTGGAGTGTGCCGGCAACGCCGGTTACAGCTGGCGCATAAATTCCGGCCGGGCGAGGGCGGCGGCGTGTATCTCCTGATTGTAATAGCGGGTCGGAAACCTCTTGTCCGCCTGGCGGAACTTCGACAGCGCCGTGTCGCGCGCGGCCATGGTGGCGCTCCACCAGCCGGATGGGTAGGTGCACTGGGGGAAATTCAGCGTCGCCACCTCGCGGAAGCCGGCCGCGCGCAGGGCGCGGTGCATGGAACGGATCAGATCGGGGTGAAACAGGGGCGACTCGCTCTGACCCACGACGACCCCGCGCGGCGCGAGCGCCCGCAGGCAGTTTTGGTAAAACGTTTCTGAAAAAAGCCCGGCCGCGGGCCCCACCGGGTCGGTCGAGTCCACGATGATCACGTCATAGCTCCCGGGTTTGGCGTCCGCGACCCACTGGATGCCGTCGGCGAAGCGCAGCCGCGCGCGCGGGTCGTTGTTGGAAGCGCACAGCTCCGGGAAAAACTGCTCGGCCACGCGCGTGACGCGTTCGTCCAGCTCCACCTGCTCGGCCAGCTCCACACCCGGGTGCTTGAGCACCTCGTTGAGCGTGCCGCAGTCGCCGCCGCCGATGACGAGCACGCGCTTCGGGTCGGGATGGGTGAAGAGCGCCGGGTGCGACATCATCTCGTGGTAGATAAAGTTGTCGCGGTCGGTGACCATCACCAGGCCGTCCAGGGTCATGAGGGTGCCGAAGGTTTCGGTCTCGTAGATCTCGATGCGTTGATAGGCGCTTCGTTCGTCGTGCACCTTGTTTTTGATCTTGAGCGAGATGGCCGAGCCCTGCCCGGCCCATTCTTCGGTGTACCAGCTTTTATCCAAAGTCATAGTAGCAAGTAGCAAGTTTCAAGTTGCAAGATTGTAATATCTACCGCCTACTACTTGCCACTTGTTACTTGCTACTTGATACTTCGCGCCTATGAGCGACTGGTCAATTCAGAAGGCGCGCGATACTTATAACATCGCCCACTGGGGCAACGGCTACTTCGACATCAGCGAGCGCGGCGAGGTGCTCTGCCGCCCCGACCCACGCGCCGCGCACCCGGGTGTCAATCTCTACGAGCTCACGCGCGCGTTCCCGGCGCACAAGCTCACGCTCCCGGTGCTGGTGCGCTTTTCCGGCATCCTCGCGCACCGGGTGAGCGAGCTGTGCGCCGCCTTCGACGGCGCCATGCGCGCCGACGATTATCGCGGCCGCTATACCGCGGTCTACCCGATCAAGGTCAACCAGCAGCGCAGCGTGGTGGATGCGCTCCTCGCCCACGGGGCCGAGCGCCTGGGGCTCGAGGCGGGCAGCAAGCCCGAGCTGCTGGCGGTGCTCGCGCGCTCGCGCCCGGACGGGATCGTGGTCTGCAACGGCTACAAGGACCGGGAGTTCATCCGGCTGGCCTTGATCGGCAAGCAGCTCGGACACCGGGTCTACATCGTGGTCGAGAAGCTCGCCGAGCTCGAGCTCGTGATCGCGGAGGCGCGCGCGCTGAACGTCACGCCGCTTCTGGGCGTGCGCGTGCGGCTGGCCTCGCTCGGGGCGGGCAAGTGGCAGAACACCGGCGGCGAGAAATCCAAGTTCGGACTGTCCGCGGCCGAGGTGCTGCGCGTGATCGAGCGGCTGAGCGCCGAGAACCTGCTCGAGGCGCTCGCCATGATGCACTTCCACATGGGCTCGCAGATCGCCAATATCCAGGACATCCAGTCCGGCATGCGCGAGGCGGCGCGCTACTACGCGGAGCTCAGGAAGCTCGGCGCGCCGGTGTGTGTCATCAACGTCGGCGGCGGCCTCGGCGTGGACTACGAGGGCACGCGCTCGCGCAGCTTCTGCTCCATGAACTATTCGGTGCAGGAGTACGCGCACAATATCGTCCGCGCGCTCGCCGAGATCTGCCACGAGCGCGGCCTGCCGCACCCGGACATCGTGAGCGAGTCGGGCCGTGCCCTCACCGCGCACCACGCGGTGCTGATCACGAACGTGCTCGACGTCGAGCGCGCGCCGGCGGCGGAGACCCCGGCCGCGCCGGCGGCCGACGAGCCGCAGATCGTCCAGGACCTGTGGCAGGGGCTCCAGGGCCTCGCGGAGCGGCCGGCGCTCGAGGTGTATCACGACGCCGCCCACTGGCTCACCGAGGCCCAGACGATGTTCAGCCACGGCGTGCTCTCGCTCAAGGAGCGGGCGCGCGCCGAGGGCATCTACTTCGCCACCTGCCGCGAGGTGCGCGCCCGGCTTCAGGCCGGGACGCGCGCCCACCGCGAGGCGCTGGACGAGCTGAACGAGAAGCTCGCGGACAAGTACTTCTGCAACTATTCGCTGTTCCAGTCCATGCCCGACCACTGGGCCATAGACCAGGTCTTCCCGGTGCTGCCGCTGCACCGGTTGAACGAGGAACCCACGCGGCGCGGGGTGCTCAACGACATCACCTGCGACTCCGACGGGCGCGTGGACCTGTACGTGGACGGCGCGGGCGTGGAGACGAGCCTGCCGCTGCATCCGTTAAAAAGCGGCACGCCGTATCTGCTCGGCATCTTCATGGTCGGCGCGTACCAGGAGATTCT
>Ga0154927_1016_pt1 | contig 12274 bp, 11 predicted proteins | sample RifCSPhighO2_01_FD_105895 | JGI IMG/M metagenome (GOLD analysis project Ga0154927, IMG submission 105895) | Candidatus Muproteobacteria bacterium RIFCSPHIGHO2_01_FULL_65_16 | reverse complement strand
TCGCTTCGCTCGTTCGTCCTGCCTTATGACAGGCGCAGGAGCGACCGCCTTTGCGGCAAATAATCATACTTAATCAGAGCTTCCCTAGTGACTGAACTGCCCGTGCCGCGCCTCGCGCAGCAGCGACACGAACCGATCGCCGTCAATGCGGATCAGCTCCTCGTGGTCCCCGGCCTCGAAGTAGATCTCCGGCTGGCCGACCAGGCTGTCGTCCAGCACCGTCTCCATCCCATACGCCGGCCCGATCGGCGGGATGGCGCCCAGGTCGCAATCCTTGAATACCGGCGCGATGCGGTTCTCCAGCGCGAGCGCGAGGTTGCGCCCCAGCCTCTGCGACAGCGTCTCGATGCTGACGTGCCGGTCGCCGGGAATGACCGCCATCAGATAGCCCCGGCGATCGGCCAGCACCACGGCCTTGGCCACGCGCTCGGGCGGGATGTGCGCCGCATCCGCCGTCTGCCGGGTTGAAAGCGTGCGCGGATGCGGAACGACACTGTATGGTATCTCGCGCTCGTTCAGATAACTCAGAATCGTATTGGCGATGGCCATTTGCTCACCCTCCGTGAATATCCATGCCCGCCGGGCGCGCGCCCGCGCCGTAGAGCATCGCCCGCAGCTCGCGGGTCGAGGCGGCGTCGGAGTTCTGGTACATGAGCCCGGCCCCGCCCGGCGCGATTCGCACCACCGACGCCGGCAGGCGGTGATGGCTGATCTCCCCGCCTCCGCGCAGGTTGAACACGAGCGTGACGCGATCGTTGAGGGACAGTGTTTCCGGGCCGGTTTCGATAAACATGCCGCCGAGGCTTACGTTGCGGCTGTGGGTGCGGACAAGCCCGGCGTCGCCGTTATAGAGGGACACATCGAGTGTCTGTGCGGTACGTTCACTCCAGCGATGCTCATCCGCCCGCGCTGCGGCGAATACCGCCGGTGCCGATCCTTTTGTATGTCCGATGCCTGTCCGGTCCATGTCGCCCTCCGGCGGCGATTGCTGCATCCGATAACCAGATCCCATCGGCGCCTCTCTCCAGACACGCCGCTTACTGCAGGCGCTCCGCGGTCCTTCTTTCCTCCTCAAGATTCGCTGTAGTTTCGGCCGCATCGAGCAACTCCGCTTCTTCGAGCAGCAGCGCCTGGAGCAGCTGGAAAGTTGCGGGATTGAATTTGTGAAACATCAATCCCGCGCCCCCGTCCGTCGCCCGCACCACCAGCGCCTCGGCCTTGCGTACCCGGCGCGCGTCGCCCTCCGGAAGCTCGAAGACCATTTCCACGGGGGTGTTCACGCTCAGGGATATGCGGCCGGTATTGACGAACACGCCGCCGAGACTGATGTTCTCTATGCTCGCCCGCAGCAGGCCGAGCGAGGGATAGTTCAACACGACCGCGCCGTTGGCGGATTTACGCATGCTCCAGCGATGCTCCATCATGACCTTCTCCTTTTCCATGTTTCGAGCGATTTAGCCACGCGCGCCCACGGGCGACATTGATGCAGGTCAATATTTCCCTTGGATCAATAAATGATTCACGATCAAGCTAATATTTTCCGGTAAATTGGGGCCATTTATTTATAGACTGGTCTATTACCTGCAAGGATCGCCGAATCGCTGTGGGTACCAAGAAAGATTGTTGAAAGGATGATTTTCACCGCAGAGGCGCAGAGACGCAGAGAAAAATCTATTTTTGTTTCAACAACCACGCGCCTCCCGTGGGGACCTTTCTCCAAGCATAAAAAAAGCCCGCTGACGCGGGCTTTCGATAATTGGTGCGCCCGGAGAGATTCGAACTCCCGACCCCCTGGTTCGTAGCCAGGTACTCTATCCAACTGAGCTACGGGCGCGAATTAGAGACTGGAAACCAGATACTAAGAGGTAATAGCAAGTATGTGCTGGTGGGAATATTTGCGATCCGCCTGATTCTATCTAGTTTCTAGTATCTATGGAACCTCTGAACAAGTCGCCCCGGCGGAAGCCAGGGTCCAGGAAGTTTATGAATTTTCTGGATTCCGGCTCCCGGCTTACCACATGCCGGGACAGGGCGCGCCGGAATGACGGGTCGGTACTTGATCAGTGGTTCCCTAGTCTCTAGATGGCGGAGAGAGAGGGATTCGAACCCTCGATGGGATTTTGTCCCATACACCCTTAGCAGGGGTGCGCCTTCGACCACTCGGCCATCTCTCCTAAAAAAATTGTCTCCGCAGATGTTCTGCGACTTGCTCAACAATGAGAGAGGGGGATTGCTCCGGGCCATCCTGCCATTCGCCCTTCGGGCCGCCGTCGCTTTGCTCCGGCGCTCGGCGGCGGTTCTAAGCTCGGCTATCCTTCGCGCCGGGAACTCCAGGGTTCGCCGTCCCTGGGCTCACCCGCCCGACGGGCCGACGATTCACCGGATCGTCGGCCTGACCGCCCCGGCGCCGCGCGTCGAACCTCGATGGGTTTCTGTCCCATACGCCCTTGGCAGGCACCCTCAGCAGGGGTGCGCCTTCGGCCAACTCAGCCGTCTCTCCAGGTCGGAAACCGGCCTGTAAGAATACCCGTTGGTCGAATTCGCGTAAAGCGAAGAAACCTCTAACCCGCTAGACTTCTTCTTCGTGTCCGACGACCTTCGCTTCCTTGGCCACACCCATGGCTTCCCGCTCTTTCTTAATGCGCTCGTAGATCTCTTCTCGATGCACGGGAACTTCCTTGGGCGCGTTGACACCGATCCGCACCTGGTTGCCTTTGATGCCGAGGACGGTGACCTGGACGTCGTCACCGATGTTAAGAGTTTCCCCGATACGTCTGGTTAGAATCAGCATTGCGCTGTACTCCTTCAATTTACCTTTGCCAAATTCCTGTCCTTATCCCGTTACACCTGTCATCCAAGCCCTGGCCGACAAGCTCCTCGCGCACCCTGTCCTCGGTGGCTGGGAACCGGGGATAAACCCACGGTTCCCATAGCAAAGACGATATACAACAATAGTTTAGACCAAAAACATAATGTTGATATACCGCTCTTTTAAGCTAACATACGGAAACTTCAACATAATTTCCGCCGTACATCCAACTATACAGTGCTGACTATTTAATATGATGCAGCATCCGTGCCAATCAGCCGCGCTGGGCATTATTCGGTGCCGCCTTTTCCAGGCCGAAGGCGCTATGCAGGGCGCGCACCCCCAATTCCAGGTATTTTTCCTCCACGACCACGGAGATCTTGATCTCCGAGGTTGAAATCATCTGGATATTGATACCCTCGTCCGCCAGCGTCTGGAACATCCGGCTGGCGATGCCGGCGTGCGAGCGCATACCCACGCCGATCACGGAAATCTTGACGATCTTGTCGTCGCCGACGACCTCCTTGGCCTTGAGCTGACCGGCCACCAGCCGGAGTATGTCCATGGCCTTCTTGTAATCGGCGCGGTGCGCCGTGAAGGTGAAGTCGGTGGTGCCGTCGGCGCCGACGTTCTGGACGATCATGTCCACGTTGATATTGGCCTTGGCGATCGCCTCGAGTATATGGGATGCGATGCCGGGCCGATCCGGCACCCCCCTGATCGTGAGCTTGGCCTCGTCGCGGTTGAAGGCGATGCCAGAAATCAACGGCGCTTCCATCTCGTCTTCCTCGTAAGTAATCAGCGTGCCCGGCCCTTCCTCGAAGGACGACAGCACGCGCAGCGGCACTTTGTACTTGCCGGCGAACTCGACCGACCGTATCTGCAACACCTTGGCCCCGAGGCTCGCCAGCTCGAGCATCTCCTCGACCGTGACGCGGTCGAGCCGCCTGGCCTCGGGCACGATGCGCGGATCGGTGGTGTAGACCCCGTCCACGTCGGTGTAGATCTGGCACTCGTCGGCCTTGAGCGCCGCGGCCATGGCCACGGCCGTGGTATCCGATCCGCCGCGCCCGAGGGTGGTGATGTTGCCCTCCTCGTCCACGCCCTGGAAGCCGGCGACCACCACCACGCGTCCTTTTTTAAGATCGTCGCGCACGCGCTTGTCGTCTATGCCCAGGATGCGCGCCTTGCCGTGGGCGTTGTCCGTGAGTATGTGCACCTGGCTGCCGGTATACGAGCGCGCCGGGACGCCGTCGCGCTCCAGGGCCATGCTCAGGAGCGCGATCGTGGTCTGTTCGCCGGTGGCGAGCAGCACGTCCAGCTCGCGCGCCGGCGGTTCCGGATTCACGCTCCGGGCGAGATTTATCAGGCGGTCGGTCTCGCCGCTCATGGCGGAGAGCACGACCACCATGTCGTTTCCGGCGGCGCGCGAACGCGCCACGCGCTTGGCGACAGTATTGATCCGTTCGGGGCTGCCCACCGATGTGCCGCCGTACTTTTGTACGAGCAACGCCATTATTCTGATTTTAAGTAGGCTGGAGGGCCGTTTAAAAGTCGCAGATTAAACCCGCTTTTGCGGCGCGAGTAAACAGGGTTGTGTTCGAGATTGAATTAGAACTACTTTAGGCGTTCGCCAACCCAGCCGGGTACAGCGTTCAAGGCGGCGTCGAGTCCGGCGGGGTCGGTTCCGCCCGCCTGCGCCAGGTCCGGACGGCCGCCGCCCTTGCCTCCCACCCGGGTCGCCACCTGGTTGACGAGATCGCCGGCGTGCAGCCGGTCGGTAAGATCCTTCGTCACCCCGGCGATGAGCGTCACCTTATTGTCGTCCACGGCAGCAAGCACGATCGCCGCCGGGGCGAGCTTGTCCTTGAGCCGATCCACGGCCTCGCGCAGCCCCTTGGCGTCGGTCCCATCCAGCCGCGCCGCCACTACCTTGATTCCTTTGACTTCCTTGGCCTGCGATGCGAGATCCACCGATTCGCCGCGCGCGAGCTTGCCACGTAGTTGCTCAAGTTCCTTTTCCAACCCCTTGATCCGGGATTGTAATTGCTCGACCTTGCGCGCGGCGTCGTCGCGGCTGCCGCGGACCAACCCGGCGATCTGGTCCAGGTGGGATTCAGTATTGCGCATATAATCGAGCGCGCCCGATCCGGTAACGGCCTCGATGCGCCGCACCCCGGCCGCGACCCCGCCTTCGGAAACAATTTTGAACAGGCCGATGTCGCCGGTGCGGCGCACGTGGGTGCCGCCGCACAGCTCGGTGGAAAACGCCCCCATTCCCACCACCCGCACCCGCGTACCGTATTTCTCGCCGAAAAGCGCCTGCGCGCCGGATTTCAGCGCGGCCTCGAGGTCCATGACATTGGTCTCGACCGGATTGTTGGCGCGTATCTCCTCGTTCACCAGATCTTCGATTGTTTGAATCTGTTCGGGTGTAACCGGCTCGAGATGGGAGAAGTCGAAACGCAGGCGTGCCGGCTCCACCAACGAGCCCTTCTGCTGCACGTGCGGCCCGAGTACTTTTCTCAGCGCCGCGTGCAGCAGGTGGGTGGCCGAGTGGTTACAGGCCGTGGCCCGGCGCTTTTCCGCGTCAACCTCGCAGCTTACCTTATCGCCGACCTTGATCGCGCCGCGCTCGAGCCGCCCGATGTGGGCATGCCCCTTCTGGGTAACCAGCACGGTGAAGACCGCGTCCGGTGTCCTGAGCCGGCCCTGGTCGCCGGCCTGGCCGCCGGATTCGGCGTAGAACGGCGTGCGGTCGAGATAAATCACGCCCTCCTGGCCGGCCCCGATGGAGGAGACATCGGCATCGCCCACGCGGATACCAGCCACCTGCGCCTGATCCTGCGTGGTTTCGTAGCCGGTGAAGGTCGTGGCCTCGCGCCGCTCGCCGAGACTCGCCGCCACCGCCTTGAAACTCGAGGCCGCGCGCGCCCGTTCGCGCTGCGCCTCCATCTCGCGCTCGAAGCCCGCCAGGTCGAGCTTGAGGTTGCGCTCCAGCGCCACGTCGCGCGTGAGGTCCACGGGAAAGCCGTAGGTGTCGTACAGCCGGAAGATCAGCGCGCCCGGCAGCGTGTCGCCCGCGAGCGCCGCGATGCCGTCTTCGAGGATCCCGAGGCCCTGTTCGAGCGTTTCGTTGAACCGCTCTTCTTCCTGCTTCAGCGCGCGCTCGACCTGGGCGCGCGCCCGCACCAACTCCGGGTAAGCGGCGCCCATCTGCTCGCACAGCGGTCCGACCAGCTTGTAGAAGAAGGTCTCCTGCGCGCCGAGTTTGTGGCCGTGGCGGATGGCGCGGCGGATGATGCGCCGCAGCACGTAGCCCCGGCCCTCGTTCGACGGCAGCACGCCGTCGGTGATCAGAAACGCCGCCGCGCGGATGTGGTCGGCGACCACGTTCAGCGAGTGGCCCTGGCGATCGCTCGCTCCCGTGATCGCGGCCGCCGCCTCGATCAGTTGCCGGAATTGATCTGTCTGATAATTGCTGTGCACCCCCTGCAGCACCGCCGCCATGCGCTCCAGCCCCATGCCGGTGTCCACCGACGGCTTGGGCAGCGGCGTGAGCACGCCCTGCGCGTCGCGGTTGAACTGCATGAAGACGAGGTTCCAGAGCTCGACATAGCGATCGCCGTCTTCCTCGGCGCTGCCGGGCGGCCCGCCGGGGATGCCGGGGCCGTGGTCGTAAAAGATCTCGGAGCACGGCCCGCAGGGGCCGGTGTCGCCCATGGACCAGAAGTTGCCGCTCTCCCCGAGGCGCGCGAAGCGCTTCGGGTCAACCCCGATCTCCTTGAGCCAGATGTCGGCCGCCTGTTCGTCGTCCTTGTACACCGTCACCCAGAGACGCTCGGGGGCGAGCTTTAGGTCCCGGGTCAGGAACTCCCAGGCGTAGCGGATCGCCTCGCGCTTGAAGTAATCGCCGAAGCTGAAGTTGCCGAGCATCTCGAAGAAGGTGTGATGGCGCGCGGTGTAGCCGACGTTCTCGAGGTCGTTGTGCTTGCCGCCGGCGCGCACGCAGCGCTGGCTCGAGGCCGCGCGCACGTACGGGCGTTTCTCGATCCCGAGAAAGGTCTCCTTGAACTGCACCATGCCGGCGTTGGTGAAGAGCAGCGTCGGGTCGTTCGCGGGCACGAGCGGACTGGAAGGCACGATGGTGTGCCCGTTGCGCTTGAAGTATTCCAGGAAGCGGTTGCGGATCTCGGTGCTCTTCATGGCGGGCCGGTCAATCTACTTCGCGGGGATTCAAAACCTGCTGTATTTGATCGAAGGTAAAACCGCGGTGCTGCAGAAAACGCGCCTGCCGCGCCCGTTCCGCCATGTTCTTCGGCCGGCGCGCGCCGAATTTCTTGCGGCGCACGCGCTCGATGTCCTCGTCCCAGCCGGCGCGCGCGGCGTCGAGCCCACGCTCGATCGCGTCCCGCGTCACGCCCTTGTCCCGCAACTCCTTGCGGATCCGGAGCGGTCCGTAGCCGCGCGTCCGGCGCGCCCGCACCAGGCTTTCGAGAAACCGCTCGTCGGAGAGCAGTCGTTCGCGTTGCAGTTGCTCGACCGTCTGTTCCGCGACCGGCGCCGGGCAACCCTTTCCGATCAGCTTCCGGCGCAACTCCTGGCTGCCGTGCTCGCGCCGCGCCAGCCAGCTCAACGCCAGCCGGCGCGCGCGTGCGGGATCAATCTCCGGCGACCCTCGGATCAGGCCTCTTCCTCCGCCAGGGATTCAGCCGCCTCGGTCTCGACGCCGGCGCGCCGCACCAGCGTGACGGTCTTCTCGCGGATGCGCTTTTCGATCTCCTGGGCGACGTCGGGATTGTCTTTGAGGAACTGGCGGGCGTTGTCCTTGCCCTGGCCGATGCGCTCCTTGTTGAAGCTGTACCAGGCGCCGACCTTCTCGACAACGCCGTTCTCCGCGCCGATGTCTATCAGCTCGCCCTCCTTCGAGATGCCCTGATCGTAGAGGATGTCGAATTCGCACTGCTTGAACGGCGCCGCGAGCTTGTTTTTCACGACCTTGACGCGGGTCTGGTTGCCGATGACCTCGTCGCCCTTCTTGATCGCGCCGATGCGGCGGATGTCGAGGCGCACCGAGCTGTAGAATTTGAGCGCGTTGCCGCCGGTCGTGGTCTCGGGATTGCCGAACATGACGCCGATCTTCATGCGGATCTGGTTGATGAAGACCACCAGCGTGTTCGAGCGCTTGATGTTGCCGGTGAGCTTGCGCAGCGCCTGGGACATGAGCCGCGCCTGCAGGCCCATGTGGGAGTCGCCCATCTCGCCCTCGATCTCGGCCTTGGGCGTGAGCGCCGCCACCGAGTCCACGACGACGATATCCACCGCGCCCGAGCGCACCAGCATGTCGCAGATCTCCAGCGCCTGCTCGCCGTTGTCCGGCTGCGACACCAGCAGGTCGTCAATGTTCACGCCCAGCTTCTTGGCGTACAGCGGGTCGAGGGCGTGCTCGGCGTCTATGAACGCGGCCGCGCCGCCGAGCTTCTGCGCCTGGGCCACCACCGAGAGCGCGAGCGTGGTCTTGCCCGAGGACTCCGGGCCGTAGATCTCCACCACCCGCCCGCGCGGCAGGCCGCCGATGCCGAGGGCGACGTCGAGGCCGAGCGAACCGCTGGGGACGGCCTCGGCCGTCTGCGCTACGCCGGCGTCGCCCAGGCGCATGACCGAACCCTTGCCGAACTGCTTCTCGATCTGCCCGAGGGCGGCGCTGAGCGCCTTGACCTTGTTCGTTTCCATCGTCTTCTCCTGTGGTGATCCGCTGCCGTGATTTACCCGCGCTACCCGGAAATTTCGTGGTTTTGGAGATTATTTCACACTCCGCCCCCATCGGCCTAGAACCTATCTCAAAATACTTTAACCGCGGATTAACGCGGATTTATTTCCAGGGATGAACGCAGATATACGAAGGATTCATGCGATAAATCCGCGTTTATCTCTCCATCAATCTGCGTTCATCTGCGTTTCGGGTGTTTTTGAGACAGCTTCTGGTACTTCCCGCGCGCGCAAGCCGTTGTCGGGCCGGGGGAAATCAGCAGCGCCGGGGTTTCGGCCCGCGGCCGCCTCAGCCGAGGTAATCGAGCAGGCCGCGCAGGGCCGCCGCGACCGCCTGGCGGCGCACCGCCTCGCGGTCGCCGCTGAAGATGTGGCGCGCGCTTTTCGTCTCGCGCTTCTTCCCGGCCCAGGCGAGACAGACGGTGCCGACCGGCTTCTCCGGGGTGCCGCCGGTGGGGCCGGCGACACCGGTGATGGCGAGCGCGACCTGGGAGTGGGAATGGGCGAGCGCGCCCTCGGCCATGGCGCGCGCGGTCGGCTCGCTGACAGCGCCGTGGCGCGTCAGCGTCGCCGTCTTCACGCCCAGCAACTCGCGCTTGGCGATGTTGGTGTAGGTGACGAAGCCGCGATCGAACCACTCGGAGCTGCCCGTCACGGAGGTCACGGCCTGCGCGACCCAGCCACCGGTGCAGGATTCGGCGGTGGCGAGCATGAGCCCGTGGCGCTTCAACGCCTGACCGACCTGACGCGCTAGATCTTCCAACTGTTCCATGGTTCAACCTATTAACATACGTATTCCCAGCAGCGCCAGGAAGCCGGCGAAGATCCGGGACAGCGTGACCGTCGGTATGGTATGCGCGAATCTCGCGCCCACCGGCGCGAGCAAGATGCTCGCGGGGGCGATGGCGGCGAGCGCCGGCCAGTATACATAGCCGCTACTCCAGTCTGGCAGCCCCGCCTCGTTCCAGCCGGCCGTGACGAAGCCGACGGCGCCGGCGACGGCGATCGGCAGGGCGACGGCGCTCGAGGTCGCCACGGCCTTGCGAATGGCGATATTGCACCAGACGAGAAACGGCACGGTCAGCGTGCCGCCGCCGATGCCGACGACGGCGGACACCGCGCCGATCACCATGCCCGCGCGCGCCATGCCGACCCGGCCCGGGAGCCGGCGATGCGGCGCGGCCGCGACGTTGAAGGCGATCTGCGCCGCCACCAGCAACTCGAACACGCCGAAAAAGCCGCGCAACGCCCTGGTCGGCATGAGATCGGCGATCGCGGCCCCGACCAGCGCCCCGACCACGATCCCCGGCGTCAGGCGCCGGAACACGTCCCACAGCACCGCGCCGCGCGCGTGGTGCGCCCGCATGGACGACAACGACGTGACGATGATGCTCGCAAGCGAGGTGCCGATGGCGAGATGCATCAGGACGGCGCCGGAGACTCCCTGGCGCTGGAACAGCAGCGCCAGCACCGGCACGATGATCAGGCCGCCGCCCACGCCGAGCAGCCCGGCGACAAATCCGGCGAAAGCGCCGGCGGCGATGTAGATCAGAATGGCTTCCATTGGGCGTCAGACGTTGTAGACATAACCCAGCGCCGCCATAGTGGCGCAGGCGTACGCCCCGGCGAGGACGTCGTCGAGCATGTTGCCCAGGCCGCCGCGGACGCGCTGCTCGATCGCGCGGATGGGAAACGGCTTCCACACGTCGAACAGGCGGAAGAGAATAAAGCCCAGCACGACCCAGGCCCAGCCCGGCGGCGCGAGGAACATCGTGACGAGATAGCCGACGATCTCGTCCCACACGATCGCGGGGTGGTCGTGGACGCCGAGCGCGCGCTCGGTTTCCCGGCACAGCCACACGCCGAGCGCGAACATCCCGAGGACGACAACGACGTACAAAAACGTCCCGGTCCGGGCGAGCAGGAGATAAACTGGGATCGCCGCGAGCGTGCCGAAGGTGCCGGGCGCAACCGGCGCCAGGCCGGCGCCGAAGCCGAGGGCCAGAAAGTGGGTCGGCCGCCGGAGCAGGCGCCAGGAAACCGGGTTGTTGCCGTTCACCGTCGCTTCCGCGATTTTTCCTTGTTATTCACGACGCAGACAGCGTTCGATCGCCGACCGCTTCACCGTGGACATGGATGTTTTCCGCGGGCGCGGCGAAGAATTCCCGCACCTCGTCCAGGTGGCGCGTGCGGCGCATGGTCGGGAGGCTGTCGAGAAAGATCCGGCCGTAGCCCTTGCCTGTCAGGCGCGGATCGCACAGCATCAGCACGCCGCGATCGCCGACGTCGCGGATCAGGCGCCCGACCCCCTGCTTGAGCGCGAGCACGGCCTCCGGCAGTTGCAGCTCGATAAACGGATTGCGTCCCGCCTCCTCCAGGGCCGCGGCGCGCGCCCGCAGCACCGGGTCATCGGGCGCCGCGAACGGGAGCTTGTCAATGATCACGCACGACAGCGCCTCGCCGCGCACGTCCACGCCCTCCCAGAAGCTCGCGGCCCCGAGCAGCACGGCGTTGCCGTGCGCGCGGAAGCGATCGAGCATCTCGGCGCGCGGCATGCTCCCCTGGACGAGCAGCGGATACTCGAGCCGCCCGGCAAGCAGCTCGGCGGCGGTCCGCAGCGCGCGGTGGCTGGTGAACAGCAGGAACGCGCGCCCGCGACTGGCCGCGAGCACCGGCAGCGCGGCCTCGATGACGCGCGCGGTGTAGTCCGGCGCCGCCGGCGCCGGCAGGCCCGGCGGCAGATACAGCAGCGCCTGGCGCTGAAAATCAAACGGGCTGTCCCACAGCCCGGTGGCCGCGTCCGCGAGCCCGAGCCGGGCCTGGAAGTGGGAAAAGTTTTTATCCACCGCGAGCGTGGCCGAGGTGAAAATCCATGATTTCTTGCCGCCGGCGGTGTGCCGGGCGAACGGCGCGGCGACATCGAGCGGCGTGAGGCGGAGCGAAAACGCGCGCGCCGTGGTTTCGAACCAGGCGACATATTCCGGCGGCGGGTTGTCGCCGATCATGTGCAGCCGCTCCAGCAACGCGGCGGCGCGGCGAAAGTCGTTCGCCAGCCCCTCGCCCTTGGCGCCGGCGCGCTCCAGAATTTCGGTCAACCGCCCGAGGCGGGACTTGAGCTCGGCGAGCGCCGCGTGGAACACCTTGTTTCCGTCCAGCTCGCTCCACGCGCCGCGGCGGGGCTCGACGCCGAAGGCGAGCCGCAGATCCGCCGCCGCCTTTTCCACACCCTCCGCCGCCGGGGCCAGCTCGGCCACGCCGCTTTTTTCCTTCAGCTCGTCGGCGATCGCGTCGCGGGCCAGGCCGGCGAGCTGATGGCTGGAAAGCGTCAGGCCGAGAAAGTCCGACGCCACTTCGGGGAGCTGATGCGCCTCGTCAAAAATGACCGCCTCGACGCCCGGCAGCAGTTGGCCGAAACCGTCCTCCTTCAGGGCGAGGTCGGCGAAAAACAGATGGTGGTTGACTATGAGCACGTCCGCGGCCAGCGCCGCGCGCCGCGCGCGGTTCACAAAACAGTCCTCGTAGCGCGGGCAAGCGCCGCCGAGGCAGTTGTCGGCGGTCGAGGTCACGCGCGGCCATATATAGGAATCCTCCGAGACCTCGGTCATCTCGGCGAGATCGCCGGTGCGGGTGCGTCCGGCCCAGCCTTTGATTTGCTGGAAATCCACGATCTGGCGATCTGATGTAAAGCGCGCCTCT
>Ga0154927_1015_pt1 | contig 12358 bp, 6 predicted proteins | sample RifCSPhighO2_01_FD_105895 | JGI IMG/M metagenome (GOLD analysis project Ga0154927, IMG submission 105895) | Candidatus Muproteobacteria bacterium RIFCSPHIGHO2_01_FULL_65_16 | reverse complement strand
CAGGGCTTTGGGAGAGCGCCCCGAAGGGGGCGCGGACAGGATGTCCGCGCCTGATCTTCGAGGCCGGATGCCTCGTAAGATCAGCGCGGGCCCCAAAGCCTGAGGAGCGCAGGGTTGGGTCGCGCCATCCGGGGTGTCATTCTCTTTGGCTACTTTCTCTTGGACAAGCAAGAGAAAGTAGCCCTGGGTGCGGGGCGGGAGCATCCCGCATTAAAACAAACGCCGCCCGCAGGGCGGCTCGACCAGCCCGGGGTATTCAACGCCCGGCGGTTCGCGTGTATCATTTGGCCGCTTTCAAATCATTGCTGAATGGAGAATTGAGATGGCCTACGTGGTCACCGAAAACTGTATCCGCTGCAAGTACACCGACTGCGTGGAAGTATGCCCCGTGGACTGTTTCCACGAGGGGCCGAATTTTCTGGCCATTGATCCGGACGAATGCATTGACTGCACCCTGTGCGTGCCGGAGTGCCCGGTGAACGCCATCTTCGCCGAGGACGACCTGCCGGAGGACCAGAAGCAATTCACCGCCATCAACGCGGATCTCGCCAAGAAGTGGCCGGTGATCACCGAAAAGAAGGACGCGCCGCCGGACGCGGCGCAATGGGACAACAAGCCGGACAAACTCAAATACCTTGAGCGCTGAGCAGGAGATCCTGCTTGTCCCCTTCGGGGAAGATCCGCTCCACGCGCTCGCCGCCCATCTGCTCGAGCGGCACACGCCCGAGCTCCCGGATTTAAGCCGCCACACCGTTCTGTTCCCGCACTGGGGGGCGGTGCCGCGCTTCCGGCGGCTGCTGCTGGAACACGCGCAGCGGCGCGGCCACTCCGCCCTGCTGCCGCCGGCCGCCGGCACGCTGGCGACCTGGCCCAGGCGTTACGCCGACGCAAGCGCCGCCGCCTTAAGCGACGCCGCGCGCGAGGCGCTGCTGTGGGAGGCGCTCGCCGAATTCCCCGACCTGCGCGACCGCTTCGGGTCGTGGGCGCTGGTCGAGAACCTGCTGGCGCTGTTCGAGGAGCTCGATCTCAACCACGTCCGCCTCCCCGACGATCCGGATGATTTCCTGCGCCGCCTGGCCGCGGGCTACGGCATCGCCGCCGACGCGCTCTCCCTCTCCCCCTTCACCGACGAGGCGCGCCTGGTGCACACCTTGTGGCACGCCTGGCACCGCCATCTGAACGATCACAACCTGCAAGACCGGCCGCTTATGATCGTCGCCGGCCTCGCGCGCAGCCTTGTACTCCTGCCGGCGCGCAGCCGGATCTATCTCGCCGGCTTCACCGGCTTCGCGCGCGCGGAGCTGGAGTGGGTCCGGGCCATGCGCGCCCGCGGGCAGGTGACGTTGTTGTTTCACGGCCGGGCCGACGGCGCCGGCGTCCAGCCGGAGGACCCGGTCGCGCGCCTGCTGCTGGAACTCGGCGCCGCCATGACCGCGCCGAGGCGCGAAAATCCATACGGCGATTTTATCGAGCGCGCCTACGCGCCGGCGGCGGCCGATCTGCCGACGCGGGCGCGCGCCCAGGCGGCCGCGCAACCGAACAGCCCGGCGCGCGAACGGCTGGTCATTTTCGAGGCCGACGACGCGGAGCACGAGGCGCGCGCCGTCGAGCTGCAGGTGCGGCGCTGGCTCATTCAGGGCCGGACCGACATCGGCATCGTCACCAACGACCGCAAGCTGGCGCGGCGCGTGCGCGCCCTGCTGGAACGGGCGAACATCCAACTCCAGGACGCCGGTGGCTGGGCCCTGTCCACCACCAGCGCGGCCACGGCGCTCATGCGCTGGCTCGAATGCCTGGAACACAACTTCCCGCACGCCGCGCTGCTGGATCTGCTGCGCTCCCCCTTCGTCAATCCCGAGCCGGCGCGGCCAGACAAGCGGCCGCTCGTCGCCGCGCTCGAGCAGATCGCCGCCGACGGCAATATCGTCCTTGGCCTCGCGCCATACCGGCGCGCGCTGCTTCAACAAGCCCGGAAATGGGAACCGCGCTTCGGCCGGGACATGACCGCGACGCTCACGCAACTCATCGAACGGCTCGCGGAGATTTCGCACCCGCTGCAGGCCCTGATCCACGGGCCGCCGCGCACGGCGGCGGAGTTTCTCGACGCCCTGCGGCTCAGCCTCGGACACCTGGGCGCCGGCAGCGCATACGCCGACGACGAGGCGGGCAAACAAATACTGGCGCTCCTGGACGAGCTGCACGCCGCCGGTCCAAAACTGAAAATGCCATGGGCGGAATTCCGCCGCTGGCTGCTGCGCCACATGGAGCGCCGCCGCTTCCGGCCGCCGCTCCAGGGCCGGGGGGTGGAATTGATGGGGCCGGCGGACAGCCGGCTCTACCATTTCGACGCCGTCGTCATCGCGGGTGCGATCCGCGAACATCTGCCGGGGGGGATTGACGCGCCGCCGTTTTTCAACGACGGCGTGCGCGCCCAACTCGGACTCGCGGATCGGCGCCGGCGCCAGGCCGAGGCGTTCCATGATTTTCGCCGGCTGCTCGAGTCCGCCGACCGCGTCATGGTAAGCCTGAGCCGCGAACGCCGGGGCGAGGCGCTCGCGGCCAGTCCCTGGGTTGACCGGCTGCGCGCCTTCCAGCACCTGGCCTACGGCCATGACCTCGAGGACCAGGAGCTCGTCGCCTTGCTGCGGGCGCGGGAGACGCTGATTACCGCACGCGGCGCCGCGCCGGCCCCGCCCCAGCCGCAGCCGGCGCCTTCGCTGCCATCAGACCTGATGCCGGCGGCGTTCAGCGCGACCTCGCTGCAACATCTGTTGGACTGTCCCTATCAGTTTTACGGCCTGGATGGCCTTGGGCTGGCGCCGGCGGAAGCCGCGCGCGAGGAGCTGGAGAAGTCCGATTTCGGCCGGCGCGTGCACCGGATAATGCAGGCATTCCGCAGCGGGATCCCGGGTCTGCCCGGCCCCTGGAACAAACCCCTGAACCAGCAAACGCTCCCGGAAGCGGAAGCCCTGCTCACGGAAATATCGCGCGCCGTGTTTGCGCCGGACCTCGGACGCAGCTTCGACGCGCGCGGCTGGCTCTACCGCTGGCTGGACCACATCCCCGCCCTGCTCGCCTGGGAACTCGCGCGCGGCGCCACGTGGCGGCCGCATGGCACGGAGGTAAAATTACGGCGAACGCTCGCTGCGGACGGCGCGCGCGTCACGCTCGAAGGCCGCCTCGATCGGCTCGATCGCGGACCGGACGGTTATGCGATCATTGATTACAAGACCGGCGCCGCGCCGAACCTGGAACAGGTCGGCGCCGGGGAGCAAATACAGCTCCCGTTTTACGCGCTGCTCGCGGATGAACGCGTGGCCGAGACGCTGTACCTGATCCTCGACGACGGCGGGGTCAACGACCGGATCCGGCTCGAGGGCGAGGCGCTGCGCGAACTGGCGGCGCGCGTGCTGCAACGCCTGTTCGAATTGAAACAGGCGCTGGATCGCGGGGCCGGCATGCCGGCCTGGGGGGACAGCAAAACCTGCGCTGTCTGTTGGCTGGAAGGCCTGTGCCGCAAGGAAATGTGGCCGGCCGATGTCGCGGGATAAAAAAAGGCGGCCGTTTTTATGCGGCCGCCTTGTGGGTAGTGCCTTGTGGGGGTCTCTACCCGCTACTGTTGACGCTTCCTTGCTACCTCAGTACATCCCTGTGGTTCCGCCAGTAGTTAGGATTTAACCGGCATCCCTGTTGGCATCCTTGCCATAGTCAAGAACTATATGCGGTGCCGGGTGAAAATCAAGTAATCAGAATTATTCTTAATGGCATCGCGCAATATATACGGCGAAACAATCAGTTAAAAGATTTTGTGGTTTTCATTTTATTGAAAGAATTTTTTTGACGCCCGGGCTAAACCCCAGGAACTCACATGGATATCAAGCTGGCGACAGCGCCATCCCGCAACATCGTCGTCCAGGCCGCCGCCGGCACCGGCAAGACCTGGCTGCTCACGAGCCGCCTCGTCCGCCTGCTGCTCGCCGGCGCGGCGCCGGGCTCGATACTGGCGATCACGTTCACGCGCAAGGCCGCGGGCGAGATCCACGAGCGCGTGGTGCGAAAGCTGCTGGACATGGCCGGGGCTGACGACGCCACCCTGGCCGGGATGCTGGAGGATATCGGCGTAAGTCCCGGCGCCGGCGATCTCGAAAGGGCGCGGTCGCTCTACGAAACACTGCTCTGCGCCGAGCACGAGTTGCGGGCGATGACGTTTCATGCCTTTTGCCAGGAGGTCCTGCGCCGGTTCCCGCTCGAGGCCGAGGTCCCGCCCGGCTTCGAGCTCGTCGAGACCACGGCCGATCTCGAAACCGACGCCTGGCGGGCGTTAATGCGCGCGCTCACGCGCCATGGCGACGAATCACCGGCGGCCGAAATGGACCTGCTGCTGCGTCAGTGCGGCGGCACCTACAACGCCCGCGCGGCGCTTCAGGACTTTCTGCACCATCGCAGCGACTGGTGGGCCTATACCGAGGATGCGCCCGACCCCGCGGCATTCGCCGCCACCAGTTTGCAAAAAAACCTCGGCCTGACACCGGAAACGGACCCCTTGGCGCTTCTCGCCGAGCCCCGATACCACACCGAACTACGGCGTTACAATCAGTTGCTCGGCCGCCACCGGATTGCGACACACCAGGAGCGGATCGAGAGGCTCACGCTGGCGTTGGCGCCGGAGACCACGCGCGACCGGGCCTATACCTTGCTCAGCGAGGCGTTCCTCACCGCCGAGCACAAACCACGCGTCTTGAAGCGCAACAAGGCCTTGAGCGCGAGCGTGGGCGAGCGCGATCTGGACGAGCTGCTGCAGCTGCACCAGTCAAGCGCGGAGCGCCTGTTGGCGGTGCGCGAACAGCTGCTGCGCCGGACGACGCTCGCCGTTTCGCGCGCCTGGTACGTCTGCGGCCAGCGCCTGCTCGAACACTACCAGCGCCTGAAGGCGGAACGAAACCTGCTCGATTTCGCCGATCTGGAATGGATGACCTGCCGCCTGCTCAGCCGCGGCCGGCACGCCGAGTGGGTCCAGTTCAAGCTGGACCAGCGCATAGATCACCTGCTGGTGGACGAATTTCAGGACACCAACCCCACGCAGTGGCGCCTGTTGCTGCCGTTGCTGGCCGAGATGGCGGCCGGCGACGCCGGCCGCAACCGCAGCGTCTTTCTGGTGGGCGACGAGAAGCAATCCATTTACCGCTTCCGGCGCGCCGACCCGCTGCTGTTCGACGTCGCGCGCGGCTGGCTGGAAGAAAACGCCCGCGCCGCGACCATGACCCAGCATATATCCTGGCGCTCGTCGCCGGCCGTCATCCAGCTCGTCAACCTGGTGTTCGACGGCGGCGAGGACGACGGCCCTGTTGCGAATGCGGGTGATTTCCGTCTGCGCGGTTTTCGGGAGCACACAACTCATCGCGCGGAAATGTGGGGGCTGGCCGAGATGCTGCCGTTGATAGCGCAAGCCCCGCTCGCGCCCGTGGAGACCGGGGGGGCGCCCCTGCGCAATTCGCTCGAGCGACCGCGCGTGATCGCCGAGGACGAACGCCACCGGCGCGAGGGCGACCTGATAGCGGCGCGGATAACGGAGCTTATCGGCCAGCCGATCGCCGGCGAACACGGCGTGCGGCCGCTGGATTACGGCGATGTCATGATCCTGCTGCGCGACCGCAACCACGCCCACTCCTACGAAGCGGCGCTGCGCCGCGCCGGCGTTCCGTACAGCGGCGCCGGCCGCGCGACATTCCTGGATTGCCTGGAGGTGCGCGACCTGGTGCACCTGCTTAGGGCGCTGATCGCGCCGCACGACAACCTGGCGCTGGCCTCGGCCCTGCGCGCGCCGATTTTTTCCGTACCCGACTCCGACCTCATCCGGCTGGCGCAGGCCGGCGGTTCTCCCTCGTGGATCGAGCGGCTGACGGGAATCGCGCTTGCCGACGCGACGGAGGAGCCGCTGGCGCGGGCGCGGCGGCTGCTGGCGCGCTGGGACGCGCTCGTTGACCGGATACCGGTGCACGACCTGGTGGACCGCATATACAACGAGGGCGACGTCGCCTCCCGCTACCAGAGCGCCGCGCCGCCGCATCTCAGGTCGCGCATCGAGGCCAATCTCAAGCGGTTCCTGGAGCTGGCGCTGGACGTTGACAGCGGCCGCTATCCGAGCCTCATGCATTTCCTGTCGGTGCTGGAGACGATGGCGCAAACCGACAGCGATCAGGCGCCGGCGGGCGACGGCCGGCAACGGGTCCGCCTCCTGACCATCCACGGCGCCAAGGGGCTGGAAGCGCCGGTCGTGTTTCTCGCGGACGCGGCGCGCGGCGCCGGCGAGCGCGAGCGCGGCGTGCGCGCCCTGATCGAGTGGCCCGTCGCGGAGGCACGCCCGCGGCATTTCCATCTGGTCGGGAAAAAGGCGACGGTGGACGGCGCCAGCGGCGAAATCATCGCCCGCCTGGAGATGGCGGCGAAAAACGAGGAGGCGAATCTGCTCTATGTCGCCCTGACCCGCGCCAAACAGGTGCTGTATGTGTCCGGCTGTGAGCCCGGGCGCAAGCAATCGCGCGGCTGGTACGGCTTCATGGAAGAACGCCTGCGGCGGGCCGAGGCCGCGGGCCGGCTGGCCGGCGTGCGGCCCGGCATCCGGCATATCCCGGCCGCCGACGGCCGTGGCGTCTTCAACACCTGCATAAGCATCGAGCACGGGGCGCGCCCCGAGGGCCTGCCGCGCGCGCCCTCTCCGTCCGTCGCGCCGATCGCCGTGGATGCGCGGCTCACGCGGCCGCTGGCGCCGTCGTCGTCCGCCGCCGTGATACATCCGAGCGCCGCCGCCCTCGAGGACGACCGGCCCGACCACGACGGCGTCCCGATCGAGTCCCTCGAAACCGCCAAGCGGCGCGGCGTCGTCATTCATTACATGCTGGAGCGGCTGGCGGCCGGCGGGGAGCGCGCCGCGGTCCTGGCGAGCATGCGGCGCGAGTGGGGCGCGGCCCTGACGCCGGAGACACTCGATGACTGCTGGCGGGAGGCCTGTCGCGTCCTGGACCACCCGGAATTCAGCGGCTTTTATGACGCGGCGCAATACCGCGAGGCGCGCAACGAGGTCCCGATCACGTACCTGGAGGACGGGCGGCCTGTGTTCGGCGTGATTGACCGGCTGGTGTTGCGCGACGATGAAATCATCGTGATTGATTACAAGACCCACGCGCAGGCGACCGCGGGAAACGCGGCGCGGCTGGCCGAGGGGTTCGCCGACCAGATGCGGCTCTACGGCGCGGGCGCGCGCCGGCTCTGGCCGCGGAAGCGGCTGCGCATGTTTCTGTTATTTACGGCCTGTCTCATGGCCGTGGAACTTCCGCCGCCGTGAGTTGGGGGAAATCTGAAAAAGTTCTTAACAGGGTGCTGAAAAAGTCCATCCAGGACTTTTCCAGCCACGCAAAGCAAAAATGCGATTTTTGCTTTGCTTCATTTTTCAAACACTTAGGTGTTTGAAAAATGGCGGTCGGTCCCTCGACCGCGCCACAGGTTGCTGAAAAACGAGTTTTTCAGCAACCTGTTAATAAACACCTCGCCGCAAAGGCGGTCGCGCCCGGTATCCTGTCTCGCGCGACATTCGTGCGTCCCTGTACAACACAAAGAGCCAAGGGTTTTCTCGATAAAACCCGCTTTCTTTTCTTTGCGTCCTTTGCGTCTTTGCGGCGGATATTCTTATACCTTAGTTCTCGAGCGCGCTCACGACCCGGTTGCGTCCGGACTTTTTCGCCCGGTACAGCGCGGCGTCCGCCTGCTTGAGCAGCCGGGCGCCGACCTGCTTGTCCGCGGGCCCGGAGCCCTGCTCCAGGGCCGCCAGGCCGACGCTGATGGTCACGCCCAGAGGCTGGCCGGTCGGTACGGCGAGCGCCTCGGATGCGACCGCGGCGCGCATGCGCTCCGCGATCGCCGCGCCCTGGCTGATGGTTGTGCCCGGCAGGAGCAGCACGAATTCCTCGCCGCCGTAGCGCGCCAGCACGTCGGCGCCGCGCCGGTCCCGCCCGAGCAACACCGCGACCTGCTGGAGCACGCGATCGCCGACCTGATGCCCGTGGCGATCGTTGACCTGCTTGAAATGATCTATATCCACCAGCATGCAGCAGAGCGGGCCGCCCTGGCGCGCCCAGCGCACCACCTCCTCGGTCAGGCGACGCTCGAAAAAGCGCCGGTTGGCCACGCCGGTCAGCGGATCGGTCAGCCCGTCGAGCTTCAGCCGTTCGTGTATCACCGCGTTGTCGAGGCACATCGCCGTCACCGCCGCCAGATGCTCCAGCAGATCGGTGGCCTGGCCGGTGACGAAGTGACCGGCGTCGCGGCTGGCCTGATTGAGCGCGCCGACCAACTCATGGTGCAGCACCAGCGGCGCGATCGCCACCGAACGCGGGGTCCACGCGAGGCCGGGGAACAACTGCTTGCGGACGGCCTCGTCACCGGGCACCAACCGCGGCTTCCAGGACGGCGCAAACAGGGAATTGAGCCCATCGAGCGAGATCGGCACGAACGCGCTCTCGTCGAACGCCGGCTCCGTATCCGCCTCCAGCAGGCGCGTCATCTCGTACTCGGGGTCGTAATACACCAGACTGACGCCGTCCACGCCGGAAAAGGTCTGGGGGATTTCATTGACCAGGACGGCCATGACCTCGCGCGGGGTGCGCGCCCCGATCATGCCGATCTCGATGCGCCGGAAACCGGCCCAGATGCGTTCGTTATCGCGCAGCTGGTCCTGCAGCCGGGCCAGTTCCCGCTCCCGGCCGCCTTTTTCTGTTCCGTACGATGGCCAGCGCGTCGCCACGAACAAATATTAGGCGATCCGGGACGCGAATCAACGCGCGGTTACCCCTATTCCGCCGCCAGACCCAGGAGGGCGAGCAGCCGCGCCGGCGCCACATACCCGGCCAGGCGCCGGCCGTTGTCCAGGAAGATCGTCGGCGTGCCGCTGATCTCGACGCGCTGGCCGAGCCGATAGATCTGCTCCACGGGGTTGGGGCAGGTCTTCAGTTCCAGCTTCCCGCCGGCCTTGGCGATGCCGACCGCCTTGACCCGATCCGGCGCGCACCAGACGGCCACGGAGCGCCGGTAGGTTTCGGTACCCAGGCCGTTGCGCGGGTACAGGAGATAACGCACCTTGACGCCGTGCTTGTTGAGCTCCGGCACGTCGAGGTGCAGCTTCGCGCAATAGGGGCAATCCACGTCGGTGAAAACGGTGATGGTCCGCTTCGTCTTCCGGGGGGCGATGACGATCATGTTCTGCTCCCCGACCTGGTCGAACAGACCCGAGACGATTTTCCCGCGCCGCTCCTCGGTCAGGCTGGCGCGCGTGTTGAGGTCAACCAGGTCGCCGAACAGAACGAACTTGCCGTCGCCGGTGACGTAAAACACCTGCGTGTCCAGCTCGACCTCGTACAGCCCCGCCACCGGGGCCGGTGTAAGCTTCGCCGACTCGAATGAGACCCTGGGGAAGGCGCGGGCCAGCTCCGCCTTGATCCGCGTCGTGTCCGTATCGTCGGCGCCGGCGGCGGCGGTGGCGAGCGTCAACCCCAGAAACAAAGACAAAACAATTCGCAGCATGTATGGTCGCGTGGTTGTGGTCGGAGGCACGGCGTGGGCGGCGCGGACCACGCGATGATACCGGCATCTTGCGCCCGGCGCCACCGACGGCGGTCAGGCCACGTTCAGCGCCCGCTCCACATCCAGCACCACGCGCGTCATGGGGATGACGCTGTCGGGGTTGAGCGAGATGGAGCCGATGCCGTGCCGCACCAGCCACTCGGTGATCTCGGGATAGTCCGACGGCGCCTGGCCGCAGATGCCGACGTACTTGCCCTTTTTGCGGGCGGCGGCGATCGCCAGCTCCATCAGCTTCAGCACCGCCGGATTGCGCTCGTCGAAACCGGTGACGAGACCGGAATCGCGGTCCACCCCGAGCGTCAGTTGGGTAAGATCGTTGGAGCCGATGGAAAAACCGTCGAGGTCTTCGAGAAACTCCTCGGCCAGCAGGGCGTTCGCCGGTATTTCGCACATGAGATAGACCTTGAGCCCGGCGCGCCCGCGCTCGAGGCCGTGCTCGCGCATCGCCGCCAGCACGCGCCGGCTCTCCTCCACGCTGCGCACGAACGGGATCATCACCGCCGCGTTGTCGAGCCCCATCTCCTCCCGCACCTGCCTGAGCGCCGCGCATTCCATGGCGAAGCTTTCGCGGAACGATTCGTCGTAGTAGCGCGCGGCCCCGCGCAGCCCGAGCATCGGGTTTTCCTCCTTGGGCTCGAAATACGAACCGCCGAAAAGCGTTGCGTATTCGTTCGACTTGAAATCGCTCAGGCGCACGATCACGGGCTTGGGATAAAACGCCGCCGCGATGGTGCCGATACCCTCCGCCAGACGGACGATGAAATAGGCCCGGCGGTCGCCGTAGCCGGCGGTCAGCCGGTCAATGTGCCGTTGTTCATCCTTGCCCAGACGTTCGTACTCCAGCAGCGCCCGCGGGTGCACCTGGATGCTGCGGTTGATGATGAACTCGAGGCGCGCCAGCCCCACACCGTCATTCGGCAGAAATGAATGTCCGAAGGCCTGGTCGGGGTGGCCGACGTTCATCATGATGCGCGTGCGCGGGCGCCGCCCGGCGTCGAGGGATATCTTCTCGACACGATATTTCTGGACCCCGGAATAGACCCGCCCGATGTCGCCCTCGGCGCAGCTTATCGTCACCTGCGCGCCGTCCTTGATCGTCCGGGTGGCGTCGCCGCAGCCCACGACCGCGGGAATTCCCAGCTCGCGCGCGACGATCGCGGCGTGGCAGGTGCGGCCGCCGCGGTTGGTGACAATGGCGGCGGCGATCTTCATCACCGGCTCCCAGTCGGGGTCGGTCATGTCGGTCACCAGCACCTCGCCCGGCTTGAGCTGGCCCATGTCCGCGGCCTGCTGGATCAGGCGCGCGCCCCCGGCGGCGATCTTGCGCCCGACGCTCGTGCCCGTGGCCAGCACCGGGCCGCGTGTCTCCAGCTGGTATACCTCGTACGCCTGGGTCGCCTCGCGTGAACGCACGGTCTCGGGCCGCGCCTGAACCACGTACAGCTCGCCGGTCAGGCCGTCCTTGGCCCACTCGATGTCCATGGGCATGGGCCGGCCGGCCTGGGCCGAATAATGCTCCTCGATGCGCACGGCGTCGCGCGCCAGCGTCAGGATCTCGTCGTCGGTGAGGGCGAAGCGCAGGCGGTCGGCGTCGGGCACCGCGACATTGCGCGTGGAAAATCCCGCCACGGTGTCGCGCGCATAAATCATCTTCATCGCCTTGTCCCCGAGCTGGCGTCTGAGAATCGGCCGCTTGCCCGCCTTGAGCGTGGGCTTGAAGACGTGAAACTCATCGGGCGTGAGCGCGCCCTTGACCACGTTCTCGCCGAGCCCGTAGGCGGCATTTATTATCACCACGTCGCGGAAGCCGGTCTCGGTGTCGAGGGTGAACATCACGCCGGAGGCGCCGAGATCGGAACGCACCATCTTCTGGACGCCGATGGACAGCGCCACCTGTTCGTGCGCGAATCCCTGGTGCACGCGATAGGAGATGGCGCGGTCGTTGAACAGCGAGGCGTACACCCGCAGGCAGGTGGCGAGCAGGTCGCGCCCGCCGCGGATGTTGAGGAAGGTGTCCTGCTGGCCGGCGAACGAGGCGGTCGGAAGATCCTCGGCGGTGGCGGAGCTGCGCACCGCCACGTCCGGGTTCGCGCCGTATTGCTCCGTCATGTCCCTGTAGGCCGCCGCGATCTCGTCCGCGAGATCGGACGGGATCTGCGCGTGCGTGATCCAGCGGCGCACCTGCGCTCCGGCCCGCTCGAGCTCGGCGAGATCGCCGACATCCAGCTTGTCCAGCCGCTCGTGGATGCGCCGGGTGAGCTCGTTGTGCGTCAGGAAATGGCGGTAGGCCGCGGCCGTGATCGCAAAGCCGTCCGGCACCCGCACCCCTTCCGCGCGCAGATGGCGCAGCATCTCGCCGAGGGAGGCGTTCTTGCCTCCCACCTGCGGGACATCGTTCATCCCGAGCTCGGCGAATTTACGGATATAACGCATGGTTTCGCGCGCCTATGAATGCCTCTTTGCTAAAGAATCGCATACACCGCGGTTGGAGAGAACCATATCTTTCCCTTTAGAAACAGAATGTTGTAAGTCTGGACGATGCTTTCAGGTTTATCGGCATGATCTATGCTTTGTTTACCGGCGATCTTCTTACCGCAATTCGCTTTTCAGCCATGCCAAGGAAAATTCCGGATGCACAGGCGAATTACATGAAACCAACAAAGAATCCCGGCGTCCGTTTCGGATGGGGCAGCATCGGCGGCCGCTACCTTTATATCATGCTTCT
>Ga0154927_1025_pt1 | contig 12361 bp, 7 predicted proteins | sample RifCSPhighO2_01_FD_105895 | JGI IMG/M metagenome (GOLD analysis project Ga0154927, IMG submission 105895) | Candidatus Muproteobacteria bacterium RIFCSPHIGHO2_01_FULL_65_16 | reverse complement strand
ACAACGACAACATCGCCCTTTACAAATCGCGCCATGCGGCGTCTTCCTCCGCTTTCGGCCGGTCTTTTTTCAGGGAGGACTCGCTGGCACGCGCGGTTTGCATTCGCTCACGCGAACCCCGAGTCTTGAGATAGCCCACGAAGTCGTAGACCTCTTCAAGAAGCGGTTCCGGAATCTGTTCGATCTCTTTAAGATTAACTGCTTTCTATTCATGGCGCCTGCTCCGGGCTCTTACATATACAGAATATGCGCCTGCCACCCGCCTGCCAAATCTCTTTTAGCAGCCTATCGCAGCATATTGCTGCTCCTGCTCCTGATAGTCCCTCGCGTTGAACTGGTACTTTTCGAACACCTCATTTACCGCATCCTGCAGGGAGCCATTCTCATAGGCATCCACGGAGGCGAAATCGGATGCCATTTTCATGGTGCGACCCTGCGAGCCGGGAATGTTCACAACACCCACTTTGACGAAATAAACATTCCCACTGAGATCCACAACCATATTCTTGTCCTTGTATTGCTTGGCCTTTGCCGCCAACTCCTCACCTTCCAACAGGGCAAAGTTAATCAGTTCCTGGCGCGTGATTGCTGCATCCACAGGAAGGCGGATAATCGTCCGAGGCGTCAGGTCATAGCGGGGTTTGTACCAACGGCACTGTGAGAAAATCTCTCCGCTTTTCTTGTCAATAAATCGCGCCCCAGCGCGTGCATGGATCTCCTTGCGCAGCAGAATTCGGTAATCCACTCCGTAGGCCTCCACCGCATCCTTGAGATAGGAAGGAACCTGCATATCGCTGTGGTTAAAGACAAGGGAGTCTGTGTATCCTTTGTATTGTTTATTGTCGAAATACAGCACAATCTTCTTGGCCGGATCCTTCTCCGCCTTAATACGGCGAACAATCTCCTCGGATACCAGCTTATCCACATCCGTTCTGTGATCGTCAAATATCCCGGCATCCACCTCTTGCAGGGCATGGATGAACTGCGAGCTGTAGAAGTAGCTCTGGTTCTGGTGAACAAGCTCACGGATAAAGAGCGCGTTGTAGCCGACCGTAGGAATCGAGATTACATTCCTTGGGAGCGTGAAGTTGACCGCCTCAAGAATGTCCATCCATTCTTTTTTCTTCAATAGTTCCACATCAACAAACTCCGCCTTGGTCATTTTGGCGCTCACCTGAGCCAAATTGGAATACCGCGGCTGGTACCAATCAGTGCGGGAAAATATCTCTCTTAAGGCGGGATCCTTAAAGATGTATCCGCGCCGCGCAAGGATGTAGTTTCGGAGAAGACGGGAAGGATTCACACGTACGTGGTTCAAAGACATCACTGCATCGTGGCTGAAGATATTGGTATCGGCGCCTAGAAAGATGGATGAACGGCCATAATCCAGACTGTTCAGTTCCTTTGCGATATTCTGATAATCGTAGGTGGTCTCGATAGACCTAATAAACTCGACGTTCCTGGTCTCCAGCTTGCTGAGTTTATTGAACTGAAAGTCCGGGCTGGGTTTATACCAGGCGGTGCGGGAAAATATATCTTGCAATACTTTATCCTTGAATGTGTAGCCATGCCTAGCGAACGACTCATTTCTGAGGAGCGTATAGACAGATACGCCTGCGTAGGCGAGAGCCTTATCGAGCTCATCATCTACCTTTAGGTCGTTCTCGGTGAGGGCGACTTTGTCTGCCGTATATGGTTTCTGGTTCAGATACTCGACGATCTTCTTCTGGTACGAATTCGGTTCTGGGCGGGATGAATCTGTCGGAGAACAAGCCATAATCAATATGGCGGTAAAAAAAGGCACCAGGACGATTGCCACCTTCTTCTTGAACATTGTATCTCCTTCTCTTATTTAGTCGTTAAGATGAATGCCAGCGCGCTGAAGTTGGCGCCTCAGCTCATCCATGAACTTTTTGCCAGGGTCAAGCTTGATCGTGGGTTTATAGTTTCCATCAAGCTCCTTAAATAGTCGATAGTGGGGAAGCTCCGAACGTTGATACTCATGGTGGCCAATTAGGTATTCGATGGATGGGAACTGCCCCGTGAGCCACTTGACGAGCATGACATTCGTAACTAGCTGTTTTTCTGTCAACTGGTTTGCATTGGCCGCCACGTTTTCAATGCCGATGGAAACATGGTTAAAACCGATCACGTGCCGGCCGATCACATTCGTTGGCAACAGCGTGTACACGTCCCCATTACGATCGACCACAAAATGTACACCTACGTTGACGAGGCCATGGCCCTTTATCTCCCTTCGATGCCCCGGCAAGAAAGCGGCCCTAAACGCATCCAAGGATTTTTGAAGGGTTGGAATGCCGGTGTAATGTATGACGATAATCTTTGGATCTTTGAGGTCGTAGGAATCCACCCCGTAATGCTGACGGCTGTATTCCTTGGCCAGTTCCAATCGCTTGGGATTAACAATGGGGAATTCTTTGAATTCCTGCGCAATCGCAGCCGCAGCAATGATAATCGCCAAAGCGCCAGCAGCCATCTTGCGCCTAGCCATTCAAGCTTTCCTGTAAAACTCTGCACCGCGTGAAGCAAACTCTACAGCTTTCGCTTTCTTCTCCTTCTTGATGGCTCCCTTATAAGATATGCCTTGAGTTCGTGCGTAGCCGTACAAATCATCATAGAGCATGGTGCAGCTACACCTGTCGATCGTGGCTACGCCGATCGTCGTGGTGATGTGGTCGGAGGCAGGGGCGATGTCGTTCCGCAGCGACCAGAGGGTGTTGATCGGCGCCTCTCCGTAACCGCGCAATTGCTTGTCCATGTTCTCCTTGATCTCCTTGATGAGCCACATCGGCGCGTGTCCAGGCGCCACTTTTTTAAAATCTAAAATCGGGTAGAACAGGTTCTTTGGCGAATAACTTGGCCCGACTTTGATCGATTCTAATAACTGAATGGGTAACAGAAAGCTCACGACCAACAAATCCATTTGCCAACCGAAACTCGACAATCCGATACCAGGTCTCTTTTGGACCGACAGTAAAAGCATGGTTGATGCACAGGCACCTAAACTTGAAGCCAAGCGAATGCTCCACCGGATGAGCTACATGTGGTGCGGCAAAAAAGAATAACGGCTTTTCTGTTTCATTCCTCATTACCAACGCAAACCGCTTTGATTGCCCTGGTTCGAGCAACAATACCGAGTTTTCAATCTTGTTGCCTATTGGAGCCAGGTTCATAAGCTTGACACTCTTCGTCTCCCATAGGCGCGAACGGCTTTTCACTTCATGCAGCTCTACTTTTGCCCCGATGTCCTTATACTCCCATCCGATGTTGACCTTTACCTTGTCAGCCGCATGCACGGAGAAAAACGATGACGCCATAAATACAAGACAACACCAAGCGACCCTCATCGCTCTTGCGCCTTTCTTATATAGACGAGGTTGCCGAACATTATTTCTCAATAGATATGATCAAGTCTTACACTGTAGTATTTTGCCTGTCAGACACGTTCTTGGTTAATCACCCTATCGCTGAGGCCATGGTTGTACCATCTTACTCACGGTCTAGACAATACAAGCATAGGCGACACAGCCCTACTCACCAATAAGCCTCAGAAATTCCTTCTCACTCAGCATCTGCACCCCGAGCTCGCTAGCCTCCGCGGCCTTGGAACCAGGGTCTTCGCCGACGATCACGTAGTCGGTTTTCTTCGACACGCTGCCGCTCACCGTCGCGCCCAGGGCGCGGAGCCGGTTCTTGGCCTCGTCCCGGGTCATGGTGGCGAGCGCGCCGGTGAGCACGAAGGTCTTGCCGGAAAACGGGGTGCGTGTTTTTTTGCGCTCGGCCCTGGGCCAGCGCACGCCGCCGGCGCGCAGCTTCTTGATGACCTCGCGGTTGTGCTTCTGATGGAAGAACGTGTAGATGTCCTCGGCCATGGCCGGGCCGACGCCCGGGATGCCCTGGAGCGTCTCCCGGTCCGCCTCCAGGATGGCGTCGAGGTCGCCGAAGTGATCGGCGAGCAGATCCGCCGTCGCCTCGCCGACCTGCGGGACGCCGAGCGCGTACAGAAACCGCGCGAGCGTGGTGTGCTTGCTCTTTTCGATCTGCTCCAGCAGGTTCTGCGCCGATCTTTCGCCCATGCGCTCGAGCCCCGCGAGCGTTTTCTCATCGAGCCGGTAGAGATCGGCCACGGTCTTGACCAGGTCCTTCGCCACCAGTTGCTCGACGAGCTTGTCGCCCAGACCCTCGATGTCCAGGGCGTGGCGCGAGGCGAAGTGCAGGATCGCGCCCATGCGCTGCGCCGGGCAATACAGACCGGCGGTGCAGCGATGCGCCGCCTCCTGCGGCTCGCGCACGACTTCCGAGCCGCACACCGGACATTTTCTGGGCATGCGCCAGGGCTTGGTCCCGCGCGGGCGCTTGTCCTTGATGACGCCGACGATCTCCGGAATCACCTCGCCCGCGCGCCGTACGATCACGGTGTCGCCCGCTCGGACGTCCTTGCGTGCTATCTCATCCTGGTTGTGCAGCGTGGCGTTGCTCACGACCACGCCGCCCACGTGCACGGGCCTGAGCTTAGCCACCGGCGTCACCACGCCGGTGCGCCCGACCGAGGCGATGATGTCCTCGACCACCGTGGTCTCCTCGTGCGCCGGGAGCTTGTGCGCGATCGCCCAGCGCGGGGCGCGGGCGGTGAAACCGAGTTGCTCGCGCGCCCCGATGGCGTCCACCTTGTACACCACGCCGTCAACCTCGAACGGAAGCTTGTCGCGCCGGCCGAGAATCTCCCGGTAGTACTTGAGGCACTCGTCCGTCCCCTTCACCACGCGGAAGAACTCGGTCACGCGAAAGCCCCAGTCCTTGAGCTGCTGCACGACCTCGGAGTAGCGGCGCGCGGGCGCTTCGGACACCTCGCCCAGACCCCACGGAAAAAAGCTCAAGGGACGGCCGGCGGTGATACGCGGGTCGAGCTGGCGCAGGCTTCCGGCGGCGGCGTTTCTGGGGTTCGCAAACACCTTGTCACCACGCTTGAGCTGCTCGGCGTTCAGGCGCGCGAAATCTTTTTTGGGGATCACCACCTCGCCACGGACCTCGAGCACCCGCGGCCAGCCCTGGCCCTGCAGGTGCAGCGGCACGGTCTTGATGGTGCGGATATTCGCCGTCACGTCCTCGCCGGTCGCGCCGTCGCCGCGCGTGCCGGCCTGCGTGAGCACGCCGTTTTCATAGCGCAGGCTCACCGAGGTACCGTCGAATTTGGGCTCGGCGGTGTAGGTGGCGCCGCCGTCAACCTCCAGCCCCTTGCGCACGCGCCGATCCCACTCGCCCACCTCCTCGTCCGAGAAGGCGTTGTCCATCGAGGTCATGGGAACCTTGTGGCGCACCGTGCCGAAGGCCGCGAGCGGCGCGGCGCCGACGCGCTGGGTCGGCGAGTCGGGAGTGATCAGCGCGGGATGGGCGCGCTCGAGCTCCTGCAGCTCGCGCAGCAGCTTGTCGTATTGCGCGTCGGAGATGACGGGCTGGTCGAGGACGTAGTAGCGGTAGTTGTGGTAATTGATCTGTTCGCGCAACTCGGCGGCGCGCCTGACAAGCTTTTCGGTTTCGCGCATGGTGGTTCGCTGATAGCCGATAGCTGATAGCTGATAGCTAAATAGCTGATAGCTACTTGCCAGCCGCCACGCCTTCGCCGAAAAGCCTGAGCGCCGTTTCGCCGCCGGCCACGATGCCCTGCTCGCGCATCTTGTTCTCGATCTTCTCGATCTGCCGGTGGATGACGATGATGCCCTTGTCCGTCAGCGGGCGGCGCTCCTGGTCCAGCAGGCGCCCGCCGAGCATGTCGCTCAGACCCTTCGCGGTCTCCACCATCTTCTCGAACACCTTCGCCGGATGGTGCGCGCACGGCACGCTCATGAACAACGTCAGCCCCTCGGTGTGGAAGGAATCCCAGGCCTTCGGGTCGAACGCGCCCGGCTGATACAGGTTCGCCATGCTGAAGAGGTGCCGGCAGCCGACCGACAGCTTGTTCTTCATGTGGAATATGTTCCTGGCGCCGAACTGCATGCCGAGACGGCGCGCCGCCTGTTCGATGGCGCGCCCGGCGAACGCCGCCACGCCGCTGACCACGTTCACGCCCGCGATCACATCGTAGGTCTCGCAGAAATCGTGCAGCGCCTTCGCGCGCGCGAGCGCGGCGTCGAAATCCAGCGGCAGCCTGGTCGGGCGCTGCACGGCGTCGGCGAGCTTGAGCCCCACCTGGACGAAGGCGTTCAGCTCCGATTCGCCGATCGGCCCGCGCGCGTCCGTGAGCTGGATCGCCAGCGCCAGGTCGCTGTACTCGGCGTTTTCCGGGTCCCGCTGCAGGTCGGTCCAGATCTTTTGCCGCTGGCGCTGGCCGTAGAGGCGGCGCGGCTTCTCGAGCTTGTACTCGTGCTGCTTGTACACGCCGAGGGCCGCGTTCCGCGCCACCGGGCCGGCGCCCGGCAGATGAATGACGAAATCTATCTTCTCGTCCGGATTCGCGGGAATGATGGGCGCGAGGCGCGCGCCCTGGCGCTCCATGGCCGGGGCGAGCGGGAGCGGCATGTTGGCCGCCTCCTCGAAGTCCTCGAGTTTTTCCTCGAACGCGTCCTCCGGCGGCCTGAGCGTCACGGTGATGTCGGCGTCGGCGCGGAGAAATTTCTTGTCCTGGCGCGCCGGCGGCGCGGGGTTGATGTCGAGCGCGAGCACGGGCTCGGCGCGGCGCGCGGACCGCCGGCGCAGCCGCAGCAGCGCGGGCATGGAGCGGCGCAGGCGCGCCCGGTCGTAGGAGACAAGCGCGACGACGGCGATTACGATAATTCCGATCAGCAGCAGTGCATGCCGCAGATCCATTACCGTGCGACCATCTCCAGGGCCGCCTCCACGTCCACCGCCACCAGGCGCGAGACCCCGGGTTCCGACATGGTGACGCCGATGAGGATGTCGGCCATCTCCATGCTGATCTTGTTGTGCGTGACATAGACGAGCTGGGTGCGGCCCGACATGGCCTTGATGGTCTCGCAATAACGCTCGACGTTGGCGTCGTCCAGCGGCGCGTCCACCTCGTCCAGCAGGCAGAACGGCGCCGGGTTCAGCTCGAATATGGCGAACAGCAGCGCCACCGCGGTCAGGGCCTTCTCGCCGCCGGACAGAAGATGGATCGTGCTGTTGCGCTTCCCCGGCGGGCGCGCCATGACGGTGACGCCGGTCTCCAGCAGGTCGTTGTCGGTGAGCTCGAGATAGGCGGTGCCGCCGCCGAAGAGCCGCGGGAAGAACGACTGGAAACCCTCGTTCACGCGGTCGAAGGTCTCTTTGAAGCGCGCGCGCGTCTCGCGGTCCATCTTGCGGATCGCCTCCTCGAGCATCGCCAGCGCCTGGGACAGGTCCTCGGACTGCTTGTCGAGATAGCCCTTGCGCTCCGACAGCTCCCGGGACTCCTCGATCGCCACGAGGTTGATCGGGCCGAGGCGCTCGATGCGCTCGGCGAGGGAATCGAGCCGCGCCAGCCACTCCTGCTCGCCGGCCGCGGGCGGCGTCTCTTGCAGCACCGGCTCCAGCTCGAAGCCCGACTCGCGCACCTGCTCGGCCAGCGTGTCGCGCCGCACGAGCAACTCCTGGCGCGCCACCCGTTTCGTCTCCAGCTCGTCGCGGAGCTGCTGCGCCTGTTTCTCCTGCTGCGCGCGCTCCTGTTCGCGCGCGCGCAGCGCCGTGTCCAGATCGGCGACCGCCGCGCGCGCCTGCCCGAGCCGCTCCTCGACCGCCAGGCGCTGTTGCAGAAATTCGTTCAGGCGCTGTTGCAGCTCGGCCTCCGGCCGCGCGTCGGCGGCGAGCAGGCGCGCGAGCTCCTCGCGCCGTTCGCCCAGATGCCGCAGCTGACCCTCCAGGCGCGCGCCGGCGGCGCGGATGGAGTCGAGCTCGGTTTGCAGGCCCTGGCGCTCGATTTCGAGGCGGTGCAGATCGTCGCGCCCGCCGGACTCGACGGCGCGCGCCTGCTCCAGCGCCAGCTGCAAGTCGGCGCGCCGCTGTTGCATCCGCGCGCGCTGCTGTCCATGCGTGTCGCCGGAGGTTTCGGCCCGGCGCAGCAGCTCCGTGGCGCGCTCGATCTCGGCCTGATCGCGGGCGAGCAACGCCTCGTCCTCCTCCTGCTCGCGCCGGATCTGCGCCATGCGCGCCTCGATCTGCGTCCGGCGCGCCTCCAGATGGCCGAGCTGCTCGCGCTTGAGCGCGCGCTCGCGGTTGAGCTCGTTCAGGCTGCGGCCGAGGGCGTCGCGCTCGTCCTCCAGCGCTTGCAGTTGCGCCGCCGCATCGGCCAGGCGCGCCTGCGCGTCGGCGACGGTCTTTTGCTGCTCGGCCGCCTGCGTTTGCAGGGCCTCGATCTCGCGCTCGCGCAGCAGCCAGCCGGCGCGCTCGGGCTTTTCGTGACCCAGGCTGAGCCAGTTGCGCCCGACCCAGGCGCCGTCGCGGGAGATGATGGATTCGCGCGCCGCGAGCCCGGCGCGCGCGGCGAGCGCCTCGTCCAGGCTGTCGGCGGTATAGACGCCGTCGAGCAGCGGCGCGAGGTCGGCCTGCGATTGCAGCTTGTCGAGCAGCGCCGGGCGCGCGGCCGACCGGCGCGCGGCCGGCGGCATGTCCGGATCGAAAAAGGCGACGCTGGATTGCGTCAGCGCGGCCGCGTCGCGTGCGACCCGGTCCATTCCGGGCACGCACAGCGCCGCCAGGTTCATTCCGAGCACGCGCTCGACCGCCGGCTCCCAGCCGGGCTCGACCTGGAGCATGCCGGTGAGATGGCGCGCCTGCTCCAGGTCGTGCGCCCGCAGCCACGCGCGCAGCGCCTCGTCGCGCCCGCCGGCGGCGTCGTGCAACTCGCGCAGCGACGCCAGGCGCGCCGCGCAGCTCTGGAGCTCGCCGCGCGCGCGCGCGAGCTCCCCGTCCAGCTCGTCGCGCCGGCGGCGGGCGTCGCGGATATGCGCCTCGACTTCGCCCAGCGATCTCTCCCGCGCCTCGCACTCCTGGTCGAGCGCGCGCGCCTGGGCGCGCGGCGCCTCCAGCGGCTCGCGGCCGTGCTCGGCGGCGATGGTCCCAAGCTCTTCCTGCAGGCGCGTCTGGCGCTGGCGCAGTTGCTCCACGTGCTGGGCGAGCTGGTGGATGCGCGCGTCCTGGATCTCGCGCGTCTTGGCCGGCTCCGCGGCCGATTCGCTGAAGGCGTGCCAGTCATCCTGCCACGCCCCGAGCGCGTCCTCGGCCGCGCGCACGGCCGTGGCCGCGGCGGCGCGCGCCTGCGTCAGTTGCGCCAGCCGCGGGGCGTTTTCCTCCAGGCGCCGCTCGAGCTCCGCGAGGCGCGCCCGATCCGATTCGAGGTGCCGGCCGCCCTCCTCCCAGGAGCGGTTGATCTGGTCCTGCTCGCGCTGCTGCGCGGCGCGCGTCTCGCGCGCGTGCTCGATGGCCTGCTCCAGGCGCGAGATCTCGCCACCCACGGCGTAAAACTCGGCCTGCACCGCGTTGTCGCGCTCGTCCGCCTCGACCCGGCGGCCGCGGACGGCCTCCATCTCGGCCTCGATCCGACGCTGTTCCGCGTGTACCGCCTCGAGCGCGGTCTGCCGCTGGCGCAGGTCGGCGTCGTGCTGCTGCAGCTGGGCGTCGAGCGCGCGCCAGCGCAGGGCGAGCAACTGCGCCCGCGTCAGGCGCTCCTCCTGCTTGAGCTCCTTGTATCTGGCCGCGGCCTTGGATTGCCGCTGCAGTTTGCCGAGCTGGGCGCCGAGCTCCTTGCGGATGTCCTCGACGCGCGCCATGTTCTCGCGCGTGTGCCTGATGCGGTTTTCGGTCTCGCGCCGGCGCTCCCTGTATTTGGAGATGCCGGCGGCCTCCTCGACGAAGCCGCGCAGGTCCTCGGGTTTGGCCTCGATGATGCGCGTGACCATACCCTGCTCGATGATCGAGTAGGCGCGCGGCCCGAGGCCGGTGCCGAGGAACAGATCGGTGATGTCCTTGCGGCGGCACTTGGTCTTGTTCAGGTAGTAATCCGACAGCCCGTCGCGCCCGGCCTCGCGGCGGATGGCGATCTCGGAATATCCGGCGTACTCGCCGCCGGCGCGGCCGTCGGAGTTGTCGAACACCAGCTCCACCGAGGCCTTGCCGATGGGCTTGCGCGCGCTCGAGCCGTTGAAGATGACGTCGGCCATGGAATCGCCGCGCAGGCGCGTGGCCGAGGACTCGCCCATCACCCAGCGCACGGCGTCTATGATGTTTGACTTGCCGCAGCCGTTGGGGCCGACGATGCCGATCAGGTTCCCGCCGATGGGAATGGCGAGGGGGTCAACAAAGGACTTGAATCCGGCGAGCTTGATCTGCTTGAGACGCATGTGGCGTTAGTGCCTGTCCGGGGGCTGAAAATACGTTACAATTTTACGTCAACCGATCCTGCTTTCCTACGCGCCGATGCCCACCCAGCCGAGCAAGAATCTGGAGACCTTCCCCAATCCCAATCCGGGGCGGGATTATATCATCGAGATCGAGGCCCCGGAGTTCACCTGCCTGTGCCCGAAGACCGGCCAGCCGGACTTCGCCACGCTGCTCGTCGAGTACGTCCCGGACAAGCTGTGCGTCGAGCTCAAGTCGCTGAAGCTCTACATCTGGTCCTATCGCAACGAGGGCCACTTCCACGAGGACGTCACCAACCGCATCCTCTACGACCTCGTGACCGCCGTCGCCCCGCGTTACCTGCGCCTCACCGCCCAGTTCAACGTGCGCGGGGGCATCTACACCACCGTCGAGGTGGAGCATCGGGCCGACGGCTGGAGCCCGCCGCCGCCACCGCCGGACCACCTGCCGCGCATCGTGCAGGAACTTCCGGACAAGGAGGGACGGGCGGAGCCGCCGCGCGCCATCCTGCCCGGCGCCGCCCCGCCCGAGGCCGGGGGCCGGCGTTTTCGCATGCTGCGCCGCGCCCAGCGGCCGGCGGTGGAGGCGCCGCCCGCCGCCGCACCCGCCGCACCCGCGGAGGCGCCGCGCGCCCCGGGGATATTCATCGGCCTCGACGTCGGCAGTACCGGCTGCCGCGCGGCGGCGATCAACGCCGCGGGCGAGCTGCTCGCCCAGAGCCAGGCGCCGATCCCCGCGCCGCCCAAGAGCGGCGATCAGGCCACCCAGGATCCGACTCTGTGGTGGAAGGCCGTGAGCGGCGCGCTGCAGGGGCTGTTGACTCAGGTTGACCCGGCCCTGGTGCGCGCGCTGGCGGTGGACGGCACTTCCGGGACCGTGCTGCTGTGCGACGACAAGGGCAACCCGGTGACCCCGGCGCTGATGTACAACGACCAGCGCGCGGCCGAAGAGGCGCGGCGGATCGCGGAAGTCGCCGCAGGCAACTCCGGCGCCCAGGGCGCGAGCGGCAGCCTGGCCAAGCTGCTCTGGCTACAGGGAAAACATCTCGACAAGCGCGCCGCCCACGCCCTGCACCAGGCGGACTGGATCGCCGGCCGTCTCGCCGGGCTCTTCGGCCACAGCGACTACAACAACTGTCTCAAGCTCGGCTATGACGCGGAAAAACTCGCATGGCCGGAATGGATGGCGGCGCTCGGCGTGAACACCGCGCTCCTGCCGCAGGTACGCGCGCCGGGCGAGGCGTTGAGCACGATCAGCGCCGACATGGCCAAGGCCTTCGGGCTGCCGGCCGACGCCGAGATCATGGCCGGCACCACCGACGGCGTGGCGGCGTTCCTGGCCGCCGGCGCGACCGAGCCGGGCGAAGGCGTCACCTCGCTCGGGAGCACGCTGGTGCTGAAGCTTTTGTCGCACAAGCCGGTGTTCTCGCCCGCGCACGGCGTCTACAGCCACCGCCTCGGCCGGCACTGGCTCGCCGGCGGCGCCTCCAACAGCGGCGGCGCGGTGCTGCTGCGCTATTTCAAGCTGGAACAGATCGAGGAGATGACGCCGCAGCTCGACCCGGAGCATCCGACCGGCCTCGACTACTATCCCCTGGTGGACGCCGGCGAGCGCTTCCCGGTGAACGACCCGGAGCTGCAACCGAAGCTGGAGCCGCTGCCGGACGACAGCGTGGCCTTCCTGCAGGGCATGCTCGAGGGCATCGCGCGCATCGAGGCGCACGGCTACCGGCTGCTGCAGCAACTGGGGGCCCCGGCCCTGAAGGCGGTGTACACCACCGGCGGCGGCAGCCGCAACCCGGCGTGGGAACGCATCCGCGAAAAGACCATCAACGTGAAACTGAAAAAACCGCGCTCCGCGCTCACCGCCTACGGCGCGGCGCTGCTCGCGGCGGGAATCGTGACGAAGATGTTTAAGTAGAACAAAAATAGACAGGATTAACAGGATTTCTCAGGATTCACAGGATTACTTCAAAAAATCTTTAATCGGGAATCGTGACGAAGTAGAACAA
>Ga0154927_1052_pt1 | contig 12417 bp, 14 predicted proteins | sample RifCSPhighO2_01_FD_105895 | JGI IMG/M metagenome (GOLD analysis project Ga0154927, IMG submission 105895) | Candidatus Muproteobacteria bacterium RIFCSPHIGHO2_01_FULL_65_16 | reverse complement strand
CGTCGGCGGCGGCCACGGTCAGCGCCGTCGGCAGCCCCAGCGCCACCTCGCGCGCGAAGGTCGGGCCGGATATCACGCCGCGCGCGTCGCGCGGCCCCAGAACCTCTTCCAGCACCAGGCCCAGGAGCTTGCCGGTTCCCGGCTCCAGACCCTTGGTCGCCCAGGCGACCGTCGCGCCGGATGCAAGCAGCGGCTTCAGGGCCGCGAGCGTCGCGCGGAAGGCGTGGCTCGGGACGGCGATAAGAAAGCGCGTGGCGCCCCCGGCGAGCTCGGCGAGATCCGCGCGCACGTGCAGGTTCGGGGGGAAGGAGATACCAGGAAGATGAACCGCGTTCTGCCGTTCGTGCTTGAGCGCCGCCATGCGCGCCGCGTCATGTCCCCAGAGCAAGGTGGTGAAGCCGTTGCGCGCGAGCAGCACGCCCAGGGCCGTGCCCCAGGACCCGGCGCCCAGCACGGCGATCGGCGACTTGTCGTAAGTCGTCAAGCTTCAAGCCTCAGGCTTCAAGCCTCAGGCGCTTGCAGCTTGTAGCCTGAAGCTTGCGGCCTTCCACGCTTCACGCCTGTCCCGCCACCGGCTGCTTGATGGCGGCCTGCTTTTGTTCGTAGAGCGCCTCGAAATTTATCGGGTTGATCAAGAGCTGCGGGAAACCGCCCTTGGTCACGAGGTCGTTGATCACCTCGCGCGCGAACGGCAGCAGGATATAGGCGCAGCCGATCTCGAGGGTGCGCGCCAGCGCCTCGCCCGCGATGCCGGTGATGCGGAACGCGCCGGCCTGCTGCACCTCGGCCAGAAACACGGTCTTGTCCGCGCGGTTGGCGTGCGCGGCCACGGTCAGGACCACCTCGTGGTAACCGTCCTGCGCGTTCAACGCGGCGTGCTCCAGCCGCAACTGGACGTCGAGCTGCGGCGCCTCGTTCTGCGCAAACGCCAGCGGCGCGCCGGGGGCCTCATAGGACACGTCCTTGAGGTAGATCCGCTCCAGCGTGAATACGGCATCTGGTTCCTGCTTGTTTTCCGCCATCTGTCCTCCCCTGCCCGTCGTGGATCAGGCCGGCGCTTGCAGCAGTGTGTCCAGCCGGCCGGCGCGGTCGAGCGCGGCCAGATCCGAGTAGCCCCCGACGTGCGTGGCGCCGATGAAGATCTGCGGGACGGTGGTGCGGCCGGTGATCCGGACCATATGTTCGCGCTGCGCCGGGTCGGCGTCCACCAGGATCTTCTCGGGCCGGACGCCCTTCTGTTCCAGCAGCAGTTCCGCCATGCGGCAATAGGGGCAGATCCGCGTGCCGTACATCGTCACCTTCGCCACGGCTACTTTTCCAGCGGCAGGTTGTCGCGCTGCCATGCCGTGACGCCGCCGGCCAGGGAATATACGGCGGCGAAGCCGTGCTTGCGCAGCAGCACCGCGCCCTTGACCGAGCGGTTGCCGCTGCGGCAGCTCACCACCACCGGCTTGTTCTTGTATTTCTCGAGCTTGTCGAGGCTTCGCTTCAGGCCGGAGAGCGGGACGTTGACAGCGTTCGGTATGTGGCCGGCGCTGAACTCGGCCGGCTCGCACACATCCACCACCACCCCGCCCTCGCGGTTCAGCAGCAGGATCGCCTGGGAGGCGTTCACGATCTTGACGCCGTGGAGATAACGGCTTACCGGCCCGGCGAGAAGCAGGGCGATCACCACCGCCAGGGCGACGAACAGATGCCAATTATTGATGACGAATTGCATACCCGAATATTAATGTAAAGTTGTGGAGTGAAACCCGGTGCGGAATCTCGGAGGCCGGCGCGGCGCCGGCGCGGGCGGTCAACGCTCCTCGATGGTGCAGAAGGCGTCGCGCAGCGACCCGATCAGATTCAGAATCTTGTGGTCGCCGATGCGGTAGTAGACCTTGTTGGCGTCCTTGCGCGACGCCAGGATGCCCTTGTCGCGCAGGATGGAGAGGTGCTGGGAGATGTTGCTTTGCGACGTGCCGACCTGCTCCACGATATCCTGTACACTCACCTCGGTCGCGCCTCCCAGGATGCACAGTATCTTGAGGCGCAGGGGGTGCGCCATGGCCTTGAGCGCGCGCGAGGCGTGGTGGATGTCCTCCTCGCTGGTGATAAGAAAGTTTTCCACGTTTTCGGCGGATACGCTCATGTGTTTCGGCCTCATGCAGGCAGCCTGTGTCCCTACGTTGAAACTGAACCCGCGACTTATGCTGCTTTCTAATATAAAAACATTATACAATATTAAAGAATTTGAAAAGGCTAAATTAATGGCTATTCGAGTCATGGAGCATGTCCCCCCGCACCCCTAAACCCCTGGTCCTGGTCATTCTGGATGGCTGGGGTTACCGTCTGGAAACCCAATACAACGCCATCGCGGCCGCCAAAAAACCCGTCTGGGACCGGCTCTGGCAAGACTATCCCCACACCCTCATCCAGGCCTCCGAGGCCGCCGTCGGGTTGCCGTCGAGCCAGATGGGCAATTCCGAGGTCGGCCACCTGAATCTCGGCGCCGGGCGCGTGGTGTACCAGGAGTATTCGCGCATCAACCGCGCGATCTCAACCGGCACGTTCTTCACGAACAAGACGCTGACCGACGCCGTGGACCTCGCGCTCAAGACCGGCGCGGCGGTGCATATCATGGGCCTGTTGTCGCCGGGCGGCGTGCACAGCCACGAGAATCATATTCACGCCATGGCCGAGCTCGCGGCCAGACGCGGTGTCGAAAAACTTTACCTGCACGCCTTCCTCGACGGCCGGGACACGCCGCCGCAGAGCGCCGCGCCCTCGATCAGGGCGACGGAGGAAAAATTCGCCGCGCTCGGACGCGGACGGTTCGCCTCCGTCATCGGCCGACACTACGCCATGGACCGCGATCACCGCTGGCCGCGCATCCAGGCCGCCTACGACCTCGTCACCCTGGGCAAGGGCGAGTACGCCGCCCCGAGCGCCGGCGCCGCGCTCGAGATGGCCTACGCGCGCGGCGAGACCGACGAGTTCGTGAAGGCCACGGCCGTCGCGCCGCCGGGGGAGGAGCCGGCGCGGATCCGGGACGGCGATGTCCTGATCTTCATGAATTTCCGCTCCGACCGCGCGCGCCAGATCACGCGCCCGTTCATCGAAAAGGATTTCGCCGCCTTCAAGCGCCGGGCCTCCCCGAAGCTCGGGGCCTTCGTCAGCCTCACCGAGTACAACTCCGAATTCCACGTGCCGGTCGCGTTTCCAGCGGAGCGGCTGCGTAACGTCATGGGCGCCTATCTTGCGAGCCTGGGCCTGCACCAGCTGCGCGTCGCGGAGACCGAAAAATACGCGCACGTGACCTTCTTCTTCAACGGCGGCGTCGAAACGCCGTACGAGTACGAGGACCGCATCCTGGTCCCGTCGCCGACGGACGTGCCGACCTACAATCTGAAACCCGAGATGAGCGCCGCGCGCGTGGCGGACGAGGTGATCAAGGCCGTGCGGCGCGGCGCCCACGACGTCATCATCTGCAATTTCGCCAACCCCGACATGGTCGGACACACCGGCGATTTCGCGGCGACGGTGAAGGCGATCGAGGCCGTGGATCGCTGCCTCGGGCGCGTCCACGAGGCCGTGCTCGCCGCCGGCGGCGAGCTGTTGATCACCTCCGATCACGGCAACGCCGAACAGTTGTTCGATTTCGAAACCGGCCAGCCGCACACCGCCCACACCACCAATCCGGTGCCGCTCATCTACGTCGGGCGGCCGGCCGACGCCGCCGCCAGCGGCGCGCTGGAGGACGTCGCGCCGACCATGCTGCATCTCCTGGGCCTGCCGATACCGCCGGAGATGAGCGGCCGGCAGCTGATCACCCTGCGCGCCGAAAAAGCCACGGTCGCGGCCGAGGGCCGCGGCTAGCCGATCCCGCGTGTCCCGCACGGACCGGGTGAGCGGAAGATGGCGGCGCGCCGCCCTGCTCGCCGCGGCGTTGCTGCCGGCCATCATTTCGCCCGCCGCGGCCGGCGACGACGAACAACGGCTGCAAGAGCTGCGCGCCCGGCTGCAAACCCTGCAAGAGAGCCTGAACCAGACGCGCGAGGACCGCGACGCCGTGCGCGAAGAAGTCGCCGCGCTCGAACGGAGGATCGGCGCCCTGGTGCACAACCTGCGCCGGATAGACGCGCAGCTCGCGGCCGACACCGGGAAACTGGATGAACTGCGCGCGCGCGAACGCCGCGGGCAAAAAACCCTCGCGGCCCACAGGCGCGGGCTCGAGCGCGAGGCATACTCCGCCTACGCCCTGGGCCGGCAGGAGCCGCTGCGGCTGCTGCTGAATCAGGACGACCCGGCGCGCCTCACGCGCGTCATGACCTACTATCGCTACCTCAACCGCGCGCGCGCCGAACACATCGGCCGGATCAAGACCGCGCTGGTCCGGATCGAGACACTCGATCACCAGATACGCGAACGCGGACAGGAGCTCGAGACCGCGCGCGCGGAGCAGCTGGCGCAGAAACAGGAGCTCGAGCAGGCGCGCGCGCGCCGCGGCGAGCTGCTGGCGAGCCTCAACCGCAAGGCCCTGAGCCAGTCACAGGAGATCGAGCGGCTGCGCGCGGACGAACAGCGCCTCGAACGGCTGCTGGGCGAGCTGAAAAACTATCGCGTTGATATCCCGCCGCCGTCCGGGGACGAGCGCAGGTTCGCCGCCTCCCGGGGCGGGCTGCCGCTGCCGGCGCGCGGGCGGATCGTCGCGCGCTTCGGCGAGGACAAGAACCGGGGCGACCTGAAGTGGCGCGGGATCTTCGTCGCCGCGCCGGAAGGACGGGACGTAATCACGGTGTTCCGCGGCCGGGTCGCCTACGCCGATTGGCTGCGCGGATTTGGGCTACTCTTGATCGTGGATCACGGCGACGGTTACTTGACGCTCTACGGCCACAACCAGAGCCTGCGCCGCCGGGTCGGCGAGTGGGTCGAGGCCGGCGAGGTCGTCGCCAGCCTCGGCGCCACCGGCGACGCCCCGCAACCAGGGGTGTATTTCGAGGTCCGGCACAACGGCGAACCGCACGATCCGCTGCGCTGGTGTAAGATTCGCTAAGGAAGCTCTGATTAAGTATGATTATTTGCCGCAAAGACGCGAAGGGCGCAAAGAAAAGCATCGGCTATTGACCCGGCACGCTCGTTCTTGAGCGAAGGCAGGCCGGGTGCGCCCTTCATGGCGCCTGACAACGTCTGTCGCTGATCCCGCGTTCGGCGCCATCAAATCAAGTCAACGGAGTCCAAGATGAAGTTCGCAACACGCTACACCCTGGTCCTGCTGCTCGGCGCGTTCGTCGGCGCGGGCGTTGTGCTCAACATGACCGTCCTGGCCGAGCGCGACCAGGCCCGCGACGCGGGAACGTCGCTGCCGCTCGACGAGCTGCGCACGCTCACCGAGGTCTTCGGCCGGATCAAGGCGGACTACGTCGAGCCGGTGGAGGACAAAAAGCTTCTGGAGGACTCGATCCAGGGCATGCTCGCCGGCCTCGACCCGCACTCCGCCTATCTCGACGCCGAGAGCTACAAGGAGATGCGCGCCGAGACCGAGGGCCAGTTCGGCGGCCTCGGAATCGAGGTCAACATGGAGAACGGCCTCGTCAAGGTCATCACGCCGATCGAGGACACGCCCGCCGCGCGCGCCGGGGTGAAGAGCGGGGACATCATCATCCGTCTCGACGACAAGGCGGTGAAGGGCATGACGCTGAACGAGGCGGTCCGGCTCATGCGCGGCCGGCCCGGCACCGAGATCACCCTCACGGTCGTGCGCGAGGGCCAGGACAAGCCGCTCAAGTTCACGCTCACGCGCGCGGTCATCAAGATCCAGAGCGTCAAGCACCGGCTGCTCGATCCCGGCTACGGCTATGTGCGCATCACCCAGTTCCAGGCGGCCACGGAAAAAAACATGCTCGAGGCCGTGAAGAAACTCACCGAGGAGAACCGCGGCAACCTCAAGGGCCTGGTGCTCGATCTGCGCAACAACCCGGGCGGCGTGCTGCACGCCGCGCTCGGGGTGAGCGACGCGTTCCTGGAGAAGGGCGTCATCGTCTCCACCGACGGCCGCGCCGCCGAGTCGAAGTCCAAGGCCACCGCCAGACCCGGCGACGTGCTGCGCGGGGCGCCGATCGTGGTGTTGGTGAACGGCGGCTCGGCCTCGGCCTCGGAGATCGTCGCCGGCGCGTTGCAGGACAACAAGCGCGCCGTCATCATGGGGACCAAGACCTTCGGCAAGGCCTCGGTGCAGACCCTCATGCCGCTCGGTAACGGCGGCGCGATCAAGCTCACCACGGCGCGCTACTACACGCCGGGCGGACGCTCGATCCAGGCCTCCGGCATCGTTCCCGACGTCATCGCCGAGGAGGCCAAACTCACGCGCGGCGAAACCGCCGAGCGCCTGCGGGAGGCCGACCTCGCGCGCCACCTCGAAAACGGGGACGCGGCGGCGCCGGCGGAGGAAAAGAAAAAGGACGACAAAAAGAAAGGCGCGGCCGGCGGACAGCCCGCCCCCGCCGAGGACTACCAATTGCAGGAGGCGCTCAACCTGCTCAAGGGGATCGCGTTCTTCAAAGCCCAGGGAGGGTAGACGTGGCGTCCGTGCTCGTGCCGCTGGCCCAGGGCTGCGAGGAACTCGAGGCCGTCTCCGTCATTGATCTGCTGCGGCGCGCGGGCGTCGAGGTCGTGACCGCGGGCCTGGCGCCGGGGCCGGTGAAATGCAGCCGCGGCACCGTGATCCAACCCGACGCCACGCTCGACGACGCACTGAAGCGGGAGTACGACATGGTGGTCCTGCCCGGCGGCCAGCCGGGAGCGACGAACCTCGAACGGGACGCGCGCGTCGTCGGCCTCGTCAAGAAAATGGCCGGCCAGAAAAAATTCACCGCCGCCATCTGCGCCGCCACCAAGGTGCTGGCGGTGGCGGGCGTGCTGGACGGCAAACGCGCCACCTGCTATCCGGGCGCGGTAGACGCCGCCGTGTTTCCGCGCGTGCGCCTCGAGGACCTGGCGGTCGTCGCCGACGGCCATGTCGTCACCTCGCGCGGCCCGGGAACGGCGCTGGACTTCGCCCTGGAGCTGATCGCCCTGCTCGCGGGGCGGGAGAAACGCGACCAGGTGGAGGCCACGCTCGTGCGCCCGCCGGCGCACCGCTCCGTCGCTTAGGGAGCGACGGCCTTTCGTACCTCGTATCTCGCACCTCGCGCCTTAGTTATGTGGCCGCTCAAGAAAACCAAGGTCAAGATCCGCCCGCTGCGCGCCGACGACATCGGCACGGTCATGCAGCTGCATCGCGAGCTCGGCTGGAACCCGGCGTTCAAGGACGACGGCAGCACGCTGCGCCAGCGGCTGAGCGCGCTCACCGCCGAGGAGGACGCGCTGCTCCTGGTGGCGGAGCTCGCCGGCCGCGTCGTCGGCTACATCCACGGGGAGATCGTGACCTATCTGCTGTTCGCCGGCCGCGAGATGCTGGTGAGCGAGGTCTTCGTGCGCGACGAGGCGCGCGGCCGGGGCGTGGGCACGGCGCTGATGGCGCGCATCGAGGCCGAGGCGGTCAAGCGCAAGTGCTTCCGCATCAGCGTGCTTAACAGCCGCGAACGGGAATCATACAAGCGCGGGTTTTATCCGTCGCTCGGCTACGAGGAGCGGCCGCAGACGGCGACCTTCACCAAGCGCCTGGATTGGGGGGAGGGTTAGAATTATTTAAGATAAGAGTTTTCGCCGCAAAGACGCAAAGTGCGCAAAGTGCGCAAAGTGCGCAAAGAGCGCAAAGAGCAAAGTACACAAAGAAAGGTGGCTCAGGGAGCAGGAACGTAGGGTGGATTAAGCGCAGCGAATCCACCATTCAGTATGATGATTTTGTTGGGTTCGCCGCTTGCGCGGCTTAACCCAACCTACGTAAAAACTTCCTTCCCTCAATTCTTCTTTGCGTCCTTTGTGCTGTACAGGGACGTACTAATTTCCACGTCGCGCCGGGACGCGCGGTTGACGTGGATGCTGTACCGGGACGTACGAATGTCGCGCGCGACAGGATGTCGGGAGCGACCGCCTTTGCGGCGGATGTGATTACCGGAAATCAAACCGCGTGCTGAAGAAGAGTCGGCCGCGCTCGGGGCCGTAGAGATCGAGCTTCTCGCCGCCGAGGCCGTAGCGCGCCTCGGCCTGCAAACTCAAGCGCGGCTGCACCTGCCACTTCCAGCCGGCCGACAGCAGCGAGCGCCCGTCGTAGCGGGAGGTCGCGGCGAGTGAGTCATCCGCGGCGTCGTAGTAGCTTTTTTGCAGGCGATAGGTGACATAGGGCGTGTGGGCGCCGTTGAGCGTCATATCGCCGCCGACGGCGAACCCATAGTACTTGCGCCCGAGATACCGGTAGGTATCGTCCTTGGCCGCCTCGTCGCCCACGAACAGGCTGCCGGTGACGCCGGGCTGTCCCCTTGTGTTCAAGCGGCCGGTCCAGGACAAGGCCGCGCGCGCATCCGCCGTGTCTTGCGGCGCCGGCGTGGCATAGACGTTTTCGCCGTACTCGGCCGACACCACCACGCTGCTGGAGGCGGTCAGTGGGCGTTGCCAGCGCACGTTCAGCCGTGGCACGGATGATCCATCCGCGGCGGTCTCGTGCTCCGGCGCCGGCCCGGCGGCGCCGACCTCGCCGTACAGCCGCAGCACGTCGGCGTGGACCGGGGTCTCGTCAACCGGCTCAGCAGCGAACTCCTCCTCCAGGCGGCTCGCGGCCAGGGAGCGATAGACGTTGACGCCGAAGCTGTGCGCGGCCGGCCCGTTGTTCGACCGCGCGGACCAACCGCCGGCGGGAAACTCCTCACCGGCCGGCGTTATTTCATCAAACCAGGAATATTTTCCCCCGCCGTTGGCCGCAAGCGGCAGGAACGAGGCCAGGATCAGGCCGGTTATCCGGAAGATTTTCATCGTCTATGCCGTGGGCGGCCCCCGCTACAGATGGAAAAAGTATAGCACGGGCCGCGTCCCGGCCGTCGTTTGGCGGTTCGTTGAAAAACGAACTGCTAGGCGCCACAGGGATGTGCCGCATCGAAAACCAAACACGTTAAGTGTTTGATTTTCGGAGCGAGCCGCCTGTCATAAGGTAGGACGAACGAGCAAAGCGAGTAGGGCTACAGGTTCGCGCCGCGGCGAAGCGAGTTGAAAAACGCCGTGGATGGCGTTTTTCAACAAACTATCAGGCGCCGCCGCCCGGCCGCGCGCGCCAGAGCAGGACCGCGCCCGCGACGGCCGTGAGCCCGCCGGCCCACGGGATTAACCCCCAGAGTTCGGCGGTGAATAGCCCGACCGCGCCTATGAGCGGGGCCGCGATCAGCATGCCGCCGCCGGCGACCGCGAAGTACAGCCGCCGCTGATTCTGGCGGATCTCTTCGCGCAGGCGCCTGAGGTCCCGCGACTTCCACTCCAGCTCCAGCTCGCCGCCGGTCAGGCGCCGCAGCGCCTCGTGCGCCAGCGCCGGCATCTCCGGCAGCCGCTGCCACCACTTCGGCAGCTCGCGCCGCAGAGTGTGCAAAAGCGCCGCCGGTCCCAGGCGCTCCCGCATCCAGCGCTCGAGGAACGGTTTGGCCGTCACCCACAGATCCAGGTCCGGGTACAGCCTCCGTCCCAGGCCCTCGATGTTGAACAGGGTCTTCTGCAGCAGCACCAGCTGCGGCTGCACCTCCATGTTGAAGCGGCGCGCGGTCTGAAATAGCTGCAACAGCAGCCGCCCGAAGGAGATGTCCTTGATCGGCTTGGCGAAGATCGGCTCGCACACGTACCGGATCGCGGCCTCGAATTCGTCCACGCGCGTGCCCGGCGGCACCCAGCCGGCGCGCAGGTGCGCCTCGGACACGGCGCGGTAATCGCGATTGAAGAACGCGAGAAAATTCTCCGCCAGATAAAGCTTGTCGCGCTCACCGAGCGAACCCATGATGCCGAAATCCACCGCGCGGTACTGACCATCGGGCGAGACGAAGATGTTGCCCGGGTGCATGTCGGCGTGGAAGAAGCCGTCGCGGAACGCCTGGGTGAAAAATATCTCGACGCCGTTGTGCGCCAGCCGGCGCATGTCAATGCCCGCCGCCTTCAGCGCCTCGATGTTGGCGATCGGGATGCCATGGATGCGCTCCATCACCATGACATTACGGTACGTGAGGTCCCAGTACACCTTGGGGACATAAAGCATGTCGGAGCCTTCGAAGTTGGCGCGCAACTGCGAGCAATTGGCCGCCTCGCGCCGCAGGTCGAGTTCGTCGTGGATGGTCTTGTTGAACTCGCCCACGACTTCCACCGGCCGCAGCCGCCGCGCGTCCGGCCAGTAGCGCAGCGCCAGGCGCGCCAGCGCATAGAGCAGATCGAGATCGCGCTCGATCACCGGCTCGATCCCGGGCCGCAGGACCTTGACCGCCACCTCGGCGCCGTCGTGCAGGCGCGCGATGTGCACCTGGGCCACCGAGGCCGAGGCCACGGACTCGCGCTGGAACTCGCTGAAGTGATCCTCGATCCGGCCGCCGAGCGCCTGCTCGACGATGCTCGTCGCCTGCGCGCCCGGAAACGGCGGGACCTGGTCTTGCAGCTTGGCCAGTTCTTCGGCGATGTCCTCCGGCAGCAGGTCGGGGCGGGTGGACAGCATCTGCCCGAACTTCACGAATATCGGGCCGAGCTCCTCGAGCGCCGCGCGCAGGCGCGCGCCGCGCGCGGCCGGCGCGCGCCGCCGCCAGCGCCACGGCAGCAGGCGCAGCAGGTAGCGGTAGGGACGGAACAGGTGGATCGCGCCGGTGAATTCATCCAGGTCGTGCCGGACGAAGATCTGCGTGATGCGCAGCAGGCGCGCCAGTCGCCGGACGGACGTCATCGGGCCGGCCCGCGCAGCCGTTCGAGGCGCCGCTGCGCGCGTTCGGCGCCGTCATGGACCTCGGCCACCGCGCGCGCGAACGCCTCGACGCGCGCGCGCGCCGCGAGTATCCGGCTCTCCTCTTGCAGATACTCGGCGGCGTCCCGACCGACCGTGCGCGCGATCTGTGCGCCCCAGGCGCGCAGATCGCGCGCGGCGTTCCCCAGCCGGTGCGCCGCGGCGTCGCCGAGCACGCGCGCCGCCTGTTTCTCCCAGTTGAGGTCAACCTCGTCGAGGATGCGCTCGAACCTCCGGCCGAGCTCGACGTCGCCGCTGATCTGAAGCTCGCCCGCGGGCCGCCCCAGGGTCTCGCCCAGGATCATCCGGCTGAAGAACGGCAGGTCGCCGTTTATGGTGACGTCCGGTACGCCGTCGTGGTGTGGGCGCAGGCGCAGGCCGGTCGCGTCCGGAAACACGTACAGCTCCGGCGGCGACTCGACGCCGCACGCCAGGCGCAGGCGTATCACCCGGCCCCGCAACTCGCCCAGCCGGCGCAGCGCCTCGGGGTCGAGTCGCAATAAACGATTACCCAGCCTTTCTATCGCGGGGAAGAACATGCCTGATTCATCCACGGTGTCCTTCGCGCAAGGCGCGAGTTTCAAGTTACAAGTTACAAGTGGCAAGCAGGATGTGTTCTTGCTACTTGCTACTTGCTACTTGCTACTTAGAATTTATAGCCCTTATGCAGCGCCACGATGCCGCCGCTCAAGTTGAAATATTCCACCCGCTCGAAGCCGGCCTGTTCCAGCATGCGCTTCAGCGTCTCCTGATCCGGATGCTTGCGGATGGACTCCGCGAGGTAGCGGTAGCTCGCCTCGTCCTGGGCCACCACGCGCCCGAGCAGCGGCAACACGGTGAAGGAATAGGCGTCGTACAGCCGCCCGAGTCCGGGCAGCACGGGGCGCGAGAACTCGAGCACCAAGACCGCGCCCCCGGGCTTGAGCACCCGGAACATCGAGGCGAGCGCGCGGTCCTGGTGCGTCACGTTGCGCAACCCGAAGGCGATGGTCACCAGATCGAAATGATCCTCGGGGAAGGGCAGGTTCTCGGCGTCCGCGCGCACGAAGCGGACGTTGCCCGTAATGCCGCGGTCGGCCAGGCGCGCGCGCCCGACCTCGAGCATGGAATTGTTGATATCGGCGAGCACCGCCTCGCCCGCCTGGCCCACGCGCGCGGCGAGGCGCGCGCTGAGATCGCCGGTGCCGGCGGCGACATCGAGCACGCGGTCTCCGGCCCGTATCCCGCTCACCGCCACGGCGAAACGCTTCCACAGCCGGTGCGCCCCGGCGGACATGAGGTCGTTCATCAGGTCGTATTTGTCCGCGACCGAATGGAACACCTCCGCCACCAGTCCGGCCTTGACGTCCTCCGGCACCTCGCGGTAGCCGAAGTGGGTGGTGCGCTTGTCGTTCGCTGGCGAAGGCATATCTTTAACCAAGCCTCTTTTGAAAAATGAGCGGGCTGCTTAGGCCCCGCTCGGTCGAGCCGCCCTTCAGGCGGCGTGTTACTTGTGGGTGGCTGACCCACGGCAGGTGACTTTTCTTTGCGCGGCCAAAGAA
>Ga0154927_1026_pt2 | contig 12761 bp, 12 predicted proteins | sample RifCSPhighO2_01_FD_105895 | JGI IMG/M metagenome (GOLD analysis project Ga0154927, IMG submission 105895) | Candidatus Muproteobacteria bacterium RIFCSPHIGHO2_01_FULL_65_16 | reverse complement strand
AGCAAGGTCTTGCCGTCGGCCGAGATGCCGGTGCCGAAGCCGATCGTATAGGTATTGACGGTCTGATTGCCGGACAGCCCGGCATAGACGTCGTTGTTATGCATCCAACCGGAAAGTTCCTTGAGACAACTGAGCGTCGCATCCCCGCTCAGGCCGGAGATGCCCTGACAACTGCTGCCCGAAAGCCCGCTCAACCCCTTGATCTTGGAGTCCGCGTCAACGTCACGGGTCGGGTCGCCATCCGTCATATAAATGACGAAGGCTTTCTGGCAGCCGTACATAAACGGCGATACGTAGTTGCCGCCGCTTTCAGCCGTCGTATCCCGCGCCGGTGTGGCGGAAGCATCATTGTCCCCGTAATCCACGCCCTGAGCGCCAAAGTAACGCCTGGCCTCCCACATGGTTTCGGACAACGGCGTACTGGTGCTCGCGGTCAGGCTGTTAATGACGCTTTTCATGCTGGTGCGCCGGTCGTCGTCCATGGTGTCTATCTTCATGACCACCCTGCCGCCATGGTTTCCGGTGTCGGCGGGCGCGCCATCGCTATTCGTGTTGAACACCATCAGCCCGAAGCGGACCGACGGGTTCGAGTCAATAATGCCATTGACGGTGCTCTTGGCGATCTGAAGCCTTGTTCTTGTCGTTGAAAGCGCCGTGTTGTACCAGTAGTTCATGTAATTGGAGGCATAAAGCGCGGGGCTGGTGTTGCTCGTATAGTTCGCCCATACGAACTGGTCGCCGGCGGCGGTGGTGTAGGCGGCCCGTGGGTTTATACTATTGTCCTGTACATAGCCATAGGGAGCGGTGGCGCCGTCGTCGCTTTGACAATCTATGTAATCAAAATCGCCATCTACGCGGTTTTTGAGCGATCTCCATCCTTTGTTGCTCCCGCTGGGCCTGTATCCCACAATCTTGTCTCCCGAATATTTCCCGGAATCGGCGAATGGAGTCGTGGTGCTGGAGCAGCGGTTTTTGGACGCCGCAACCCAGCTGGTCGAGCTGTATGATGGGGGATTCGAGCTAAATGACCAGTACACCCGGTTTGCGATGGACGAGCAGCCGCTGGGTTTGCCGCCGTTGGCGCCACTTATGCCCGTTAATGTATCCAGGTCGCCGCTGCAATAATCAATTGTGGAGACATATGCGGGTCTGCTGGCGACATCCGTGTTCATACTTATGGAGTTATCAATGATAAGGAGGACATTGGGCGAATCGTCACGCGCGATGGCCGGCGCCTTGAGGTATATGTCCGTGTCCTTCGCCCGGACGTCCGTAGCGCCGAGCATGGCGAATGCCGCGCCCGCGGCCAGAATAAGCAGCAAGCGGTTTAAATGCAGTAGGTAATTTTTCATAACACAGTACCTGTCTCTAATTGGCCTTGGGTATGACCTGTCCCACGCCTTGATGAATCACCGCCTTGGCGCCCGAGGTTGTCGTTCCCGTGCTCGTCTGATCGAAGTTGGCGACGTCGAAATTGCTGCCGTAGCCCGATCCGCGCTTGGGCGGTGAGTACTGGAGAAATTCCGTTTGCACGGAGGCGCTTCCGCTTTTGCCGCTGTCAAAATCAAAACTATTGGTCGTCGTCCCGGAAAGGCTGAGCGTGCCCGCGGTGGTCAGCGCTTTGTTCAGGCCGGACTCCGCCGCTTCAAACGCGAACGTGGCATCCTGTATGTTTCCGGACATCTTTTCCTCAAGCGACGAAGTGCTCATGGCCGCCAGTCCCAGAATCGTCAGCACGAGCAGGATCACGAGGCTGGTAACCAGCGCCGCGCCGCTGGTATCGGAGAACCCCGATGCCTTCACCCGCGCACCGCCACGGGCCGCGGCGGCGGTCTTGCCGGTATGAATGGCGACACCGAACGTGTTCATTGCATATTCCTCATGACCACGGTGGACAGGAAGACACGGCGCTTGTTGCGATCGCCCGGCGCGATGAGGTCGTCTGTTCCGTCCTTGTCTACATCGTAAGAAGCGGAGTCAGTCTCCGCGTCTTCCTGATTCGTGGTGACCGCGAGCACCCCGACGCGCACACTGACCACGCTGTTCCAATCGCTTTCCGTCTCAAGGCCGGACGCGCCGGCCTTGAGATATATATTCGGCATCTTGTCTCCGTCCGTGTCTTTGCCATAGAGGATCTGGAGGCTCTCTATACCCTCAACCAGTTCCTCGGCAACAGGCGGGGTGACGGTTTCATCTTCGCGGAACAACGCGGGCCCCCCGCCGGCGCCCGTGGATATGAAATATTTGCTGCTCGTGAACTTCATGATGGACGCGCCCGGGGGGCTGTATGACTTGCTCAGTTCCTGCGTCGCGTTTCCTGGGTCTCCACCGCCGGGATTATGGACAACGCCTTTTTTACCGGAGTTAACGCCCGATCCATCCTGAATATTTGTGATCTGAAAGAGATCGCCGCTCGAGCAGTCCGAGACCATGACGACATCGCCATCTTTCAGTCCGCTCGCGGAATCAAGAAAAAGCACGGCGGATTCGTTGGGCATTTCCTTGACAAGGCTGAAGGAAGACGATGGATCCAACTTGCGTATGGCGACGGCGTCGGTACCAGCCTTGACCGGTTTGGAAGGCATGGTTGTGCTGTTTGACGGATACCAGGCTCCGCCGGCCGCTTCCAGGCCTTCCAGCGGGTAGGCCGCGTTAAACGGATAAAATTTGCTGGGATCGGACGTGTCAAGCGTGTTGTTTATACTGGTGATATCGTTCGAGCATCCGTAATAACCAGCCAGACGCAGGTCCTTGATGAGGAACTGCATGGCGAACCGCCCGTTTTCCTGCACGCGCGCGAGCCGATCCTGCGTCGTGTAAGTTCTTTTGCTGTTGACCAGGAGCGTGGTCACGGCCACGAGGATGACCAGCCCGATTGTGAGCGCGATCATCAGCTCCACTATGCTGAGCCCGCGGATATTGTCCGGTGTGTTGACGGCGTATCTCATAACTCGGCCACCCATTTTTGGTCTTTCTGGAATTCACGTTCCTGCCATCGGATAGTGACCGTAACCTGGTTTCCGGTTCTTTCTATCGTGGATCTGACGGCCGCCGCTCCGGGAATGGCCTGCTCCAGCCCTTCCTGCCACTTGCCGAAGTCGTAGAGGGCCAGATTACTTGTGCTGCATGCCGTGCTGCCGTCGCACTGGCAGGTAGAGCCCTTGCAACTGTCATAACTCGACACCTTGGCGTCCGCCGCGGCTTGGGTGCTGGCGTCATAGTCTCCGTTCGCCCTGCCGGTCGAGTTGGCGCGCATGCGGTCAAGGATGTCATAGGCGAAGAGCGTGGCCTGGGTGCGGGTGTAGGCGTCGGTGTTGTACTTCATGCTGGTGAGCTGCAGCCCGGCGAGGCCGAGCAGCCCGAGCGAAAGCACCAGCAAGGCGACCAGCACCTCGATCAGCGAAAACCCCCTGACGGCGTCGCCGCGGATGATGTTGGCGGCATATAGCGTGGTTCTCATCAGCAGGCTCCTTGCGTAAGAGACGCGCGGCCGGTGGCCGATATGCCGATGGTCCGGGATCGCTTCATGTTTGAATTGCAGATTGTGTAATCGCCGGAGCCGGCTGTGATCGCCCCCTGTTTGGAGTAGACAATGACATCGGAGGCGGAGGCGGTGACCGTGTTGCCGCTGGCCATGGCTTCATGCACCCGAAGCACGGTGTCGCCCGCGGTCTTGGTGTTGCTCGAATCCGCATCGAAAAAAACAACCCGCCCGCTCGCCCACGTGCCCGTGCCGGTACAATCGGCGCCATCATCGGATTTGCACACAACGACATTTCCGGCGCGCTTTACGGCCTCACTTCGGGCGAGATTTAAGTCCGCGACCAGATCATTGGTTGTCGTTGTCAGGCGATTGGAGTTGATGAAGTTACTCATTCCAGCAACAGCCAATGTCATCAATATCCCGGCAATTGTTAAGGTTAAAAGTAATTCGAGTAGGGTAAATCGTGATTGGGAATCAGGAATAAGTACGGATGGTAGTTTATAGCCGACGAACGGTAATGGCTGCGGTATAATTCCCCCGACGAACGGTATTTCTGGCCGGATAAAAGAGGGCCGGGGAATCAGCTGATTCGGCCCTTTGTGGTGCGAATTCGATTGCATGTCGTTCATCGTTGCCTTCCCGAGTACGCGTAAAACTCCGCATTTTCCGCGGATCGCGGTATATCCTGCTTTTTAAGTCTAATGCGCCTTTGATAACGTGCAATTGCCGCACTTTGTCAGTGGCCGTTCGTCAGCACTGAGACACAAAGCCCGGACAGTTCTTCGGTTCGATGAAAGCAAGCGCTTGATTGAAACTCGTTCGCAAGAAATTATGCGAATTCTGCTGGTAAAATCCATGAAACTAATGGAACTGGCTTGTATCCGGAACGCGGGCTAGATTTAATCCTTACGACAAATCAGCCCAGGTCACGACCGTATCCAACAGATAGGGATTCAAGATTTTGAACGGAACGTGTATTTTAGTTAAAGTAGTGAATTATTAGCCGTCCATAATTCTGATCTGGAGACCGAATTTATTCAGCATTGCCACCTGTTGATCTATATTCGTTCTAAATGAGAGTTATCAGAAGCTACTCCGATAACGAGATCGTGGATCTGCTGCGCCAGCATGGGATCAACCCAACGAGCCAGCGGGTGCAGATCACGCGCGAGCTGTACTCCAACCCCTCCCACCTTTCGGCGGAGGAGGTGTACAACATTGTCAACGCCACCGTCCGGAGGAATGGGGCGGCGGATCAGAGTGTGTCCAAGGCCACGGTTTATAATACGCTCGGGCTGCTGGCCGACAGGGGCGTGATCCGCGAGGTGATCGCCGACCCGACCAAGATATTCTACGATCCCAACATAACCCCCCACCACCACTTCTACGACGAAGTGACCAAGGAACTGTCCGATATAGATGCCGGCGATATCCATGTAACCGGCCTTCCCTCGCTCCCCGAGGGCGCGCGCCTGCAAGGCATAGACGTGATCGTGCGCTTGCGCCGGGAAAAGCGCGCCGTAGGTTAGTCTCAGGCTATTGGTTCGATCCAAGGATGGCCGTATACTCCGGCCGCGTGCAAGTCATAGGCCGGTGTAGCTCAGTCGGTAGAGCAACTGATTCGTAATCAGTAGGTCATCGGTTCGACTCCGGTCACCGGCACCATAATTCAGCGCCATTCCGCGACTGGTTCCAGAAATCAGAGAACGTCTTCAATCTTGCCCAGGGCGGATTCCATAAGCATTGATCCAGCGAGCGGGCTGCTTTCCGGCGCGCGCTATGCGCCGTCCCCCAACTGCGATGATCGCCCCCGGGACACGCCGGTGGAAGTGCTGGTCCTGCATGCCATCAGCCTGCCGCCGGGCGAGTTCGGCGGGCCGGGGATCGAGCAGCTGTTCTGCAACAAGCTCGACGCGGCGGCGCATCCCTACTACCGCAATATCGAGGGACTCGAGGTATCGAGCCACTTCCTGATCCGCCGCGACGGCGCGATAGTCCAGTTCGTCCCGGCGCACCGGCGCGCCTGGCACGCCGGCCAATCATTGTGCGAGGGGCGGGCGCGGGTGAACGATTTTTCCATCGGCATCGAGATCGAGGGCGCGGACGACGTCCCCTTCGAGGAGGCACAATACCGGGCGCTCGCCGACCTCACGCGCGCGCTCATGCGCGCGTACCCCGCCATCAACCGCCGCCGCATTTACGGCCATGCCGACATCGCCCCGGGGCGCAAGACCGATCCCGGGGCGCAGTTTGAATGGGGGCGCTACCTCACGTCCTGCGGCTGAACCCTTGCCTTCCGACCGTCAGGGCCGGTAAATTAGCCGCTGCAAACGACACAAGAAACAGATTCATGATCGAGTCACTCTCCGCCATTCTTCTCGCCGTAGCCCTCGACCGCCTCGTTCCCGACCGTCATGGCATAAAACCATTCGCCTGGTACCGCGACTGGGCGGAATCCATCGAGGAGCAGTTCAACGGCGGCAAGCGCGTGCACGGCGTCGGCGCCGTGCTCATGGCCATCCTCCCGATCGCGGTGGGGGTGATTCTCGTGCACTACATCCTGGGCCAGTTGGGCCACGTCCCGCGCTTCGTGTTCGACGTCGTGGTGCTTTACCTGTGCCTCGATGTTTACCGCCTGGGGAAGTCGGCGAACGGCGTGGCCGACGCCCTGGACGCCGGCGATCTGCACGAGGCCGACGAACACCTGCGCGAGCTTACGGGCAAGGGCGCGCCGCACGCGACCGACGCCGCCATCGCGCGCGCCACGGTGGAGGGGGTGTTGAAGCAGGGCAACTCCCTGGTCGTCTCGCCGCTATTCTGGTTCATCCTGCTCGGTCCGGCAGGCGCCGTGCTGCAACGGCTGGCCTGCATCCTCGACTTACTCTGGGGCCACCGCTACGAGCGCTTCGTCAATTTCGGCTGGGCCGCCGCGCGGCTGGACGATCTGCTGGGCTGGGTACCGGCGCGGGTCACGGCGCTTTCCTACGCCATCATGGGCAATTTCGAGGACGCGCTGCACTGCTGGCGCAGATGCGTGGGCGTCTGGTCGGACATCAACAGCGGGCCGCTGCTGGCCTCGGGCTTCGGCGCCATGCACATGCAGGGCTGCGACATCACCGGTGAGAGCGGGGAATACGATGAGCGCTCGCCCGAGCTCGGGGTGCTGCCGGACGCGGGCCATGTGCGCCGCGTGGTGGCGCTGGTCTGGCGGGTGCTGCTGTTCTGGCTGGTGGTCGGAGTGCTTATGACCGGCGCCGGCGTCTTTGCCGGCTAGGGAACATCTGAATAAGAAGTCTTCGCCGCAAAGACGGTCGCTCCCGACATCATGTCTCGCGCGACATTCGTACGTCCCTGTACAGCATCCACGTCAACCGCGCGTCCCGGCGCGACGTGGAAATTCGTACGTCCCTGTACAGCATCCACGTCAACCGCGCGTCCCGGCGCGACGTGGAAATTAGTACGTCCCTGTACAGCACAAAGAACGCAAAGATTTTTTTGTTGATATTGCGGCGGCATGAATCCACCTGAACCCGCCCGACGGGCTGTTGCTCCGATGACCCGGGATCGAAGCCCTCATGCCGCCGCAATAATCGAAAAGTCATATGATTTTCGCTATTTACCCGGCACGCCCGCGCCGTCACGGATGCCATGAAACCCCTATCCGGCCTGCCTTCGTTCAAGAACAATCTTGCCTGGTCAATAGCCTTGTTTTTTCTCCGCCGTCTCCGCGCCTCTGCGTTGAATAATCATATAAATCAGACCTTCCGTCGGTTCTTCCGGAGCCGCTACTTTAGATTTTCGTCGGTGTACAGCGACAGCTCGATCATGCGTTCGAGCAGTTGCTCCGGCGCCAGGCCGGGAAAGTTTTTCAGCACCAGCTCCTTGGCGTAGAGGCGGCTGATGTAGCGCAGCTTCAGCGCCTTGGCACGCGCGGCGTAGACGAAGTCGCGGTGGGCGTTGTTGACGACGATCACGTTCTGCTCGGCGTCGTAGCGCGAGCGCCACAGCTCCCCCGGCGCGCGCTGGAAGGTGTAGCCCGGCAGGCCGTGCCTGGTCGCGGCGGTCTCCCTGGGCGCGGCGGCCTCGGGCAGCAGCGAATCCGTCACCGTGACGACCGCCTCGGCCTCGCAGGCGATATCCCCCTGGGTGACGCGCAGCCTGAGCCGCACGAGCGCGGGTTCGGGCGGGGCGTGAAAGGTCGCGACCTCGCCTTCGGTATTTTCGAGTCGTCCGCCGCCTTCGGCGATCTCCCACCGGAACGTCAGGTTGTGCTCTACGAGGTGGCGCGATTTGTCGCGCGGCACGGCGCGGAAGCCGCGCGACTCGCCGACCGGCACGACGCAGGTTGCGGGCGCGATGCGCGCGCTGTACAGCGGCCCGGCGAACTCGAAGAACTGCTTCTGGCGTGTCGGTTCCGGCGCCCCTTCGGCTTCGACCGCAAGCCCCGCGATCTCCTCGCCGTCGTGCCGTCCCGGTCGCTTGCTCCCGTGGGTGTGGATGTCGAACCAGTCGTACTCCTCGGCCGGGAGCGCGAGCAGCGCCTCGCGGAAGGCCTTCTGGAGCGAACGCAGCATCTGCGCGCTCGCCTGTTCCTCCTCCGCCTGGCGTTGCGCCTCGATCTGGCCCATGAGGGCCTGCTCCGTGTCGGTGAGCGCGGCGCAGAAGGCGGCGTAGCGCTCGTCGTGGATGACGCCCAGGCGCGTGCCGGGCGTGAGATTGAGGAACGGCGCATCAACGATTCCCTGAAGATAGCCGCCGCTCCAGGGCGGACGCCGGAACGCCTCGAGCTCGGCGATGTCCGCCAGCACCCGCGTGCCAGCGCGGTAGAGCCCGACGCGATTTTCCTGGCCCGGCTCCACGAGATAAAGCTCGAGGTAGACATCGCCGACGGAGGTCGCGGCCGCCGGCAGTTGGTGCAGGAGCCTTCCGGAAAACTGCCGCGGCTCGACCTTGTATTCCTGCCGCGCCTGCCGGTCCACCACCTTGATCTTCACGCCCGAGTGGCGGATGCGGTCGCGCAGCTCCGAGGCGAGATACCACTGGATCTTCTCGCCGCTCAGTTGGCGGATGCCCGCAAGCAGCGGCCGGATGAGGAGGTCCGTGCCGTGTTGCGCGAAGAGCGTCCGGCGCTGGGTCACCGCGTAGCCGGGGTCGCCCTTGCGCATGGTCATCTGATGGGTCTTGCCGTCGGCGCCCGCGCAGGTGAGCGTCAGCTCCTCGCCCACGGTCCAGAAGGACAGCAGGCCGATGCCGAACTCGCCCTGGAGGCCGGTTATGCCATCGTGCTTGAGCCGGCGCTTGATGGAGTCGCAGATGTGCGTGGCGACGTACTTGAAGTTCGGCGCGCCGTGCTCGTCGCGCGGGATGCCGTCGCCGTCGTCGGTGATGCGCAGGTAATGCGCGCCGTGCTCGCGCCCGCGGGTGATGGTGACGTGCCGGGCCTGGGCGTCTATGCTGTTCTCGACGAACTCCGCGACGGCTTTTAGCGGGTTGCTCTGCGAGAGCGCGATGATGGTGATGGCGTTCCAGTCGTCGCCGATGCGCAGCTTGCCGCGCTCGGCCTCGGATGCTCGTTTCGACTTGGGCATGGAGTAGGGGTCGTCAGAGAACGGCGTTCGTGTCCGGATTATCCTGGAAAAATCAGTTATCCGCAGATTTCGCAGATTAACGCAGATGAATCAATTGGTTTGAATGACTGCCTGGCGCACCCGTTCTTAAAATCTGCGGAAATCTGCGTAATCTGCGGATGCAATCGCCGTTTTTAGGATTATCACTCAAAGCGCCGCGCCGCGTCATGTTAGCATTCGCGGCATGAAAACCCACGGCCTCCTTGCGGGTGTGCTGCTCGGACTGCTCGGCGCGGCCCCCGCGCCGGCGCCGACCCGCGTGCCGGACGACGCGGGCGCGACGGTCGTGCTCGCCGCGCCCGCGCGCCGCGTCGTAAGTCTTGCGCCCCATGTAACCGAACTGCTGTATGCCGCCGGCGCCGGCGGGTATGTCGTCGGCGCTGTGGATTACAGCGATTATCCCGAGGCGGCGAAGCGCATCCCGCGGGTCGGGAGCTATACCGGTCTCGATCTCGAGGCGATCGTGGCGTTGCGGCCGGACCTCATCATCGCCTGGCAGAGCGGCAACCCGCCGTCCCAGGTGGAGCGGTTGCGCGCGCTCGGTCTGGCGGTCTACGTCTCCGAGCCGCGTCATATCGAGGATGTCGCGACGAATATCGAGCGCCTCGGGCGGTTGGCCGGAACCGCGGATGCCGCGCTCCGGGCGGCGCGAGCCTTCCGTCAGCGCCACGAGGCGTTGCGCCGCCGCTATGCTGCGCGCCCGGCGGTGACGGTGTTCTATCAGATCTGGGATCGGCCGCTCATGACGGTGAACGGAAAACAGCTCATCAGCGATGTCATCCATCTGTGCGGCGGGCGCAATGTTTTTGCCGATCTGCCCATACTGGCGCCGACGGTGGATGTCGAGGCGGTGCTCGCCGCCGATCCGGAGGCGATTGTTGCGAGCGGCGCCGGCGCATCGCGCCCGGAGTGGTTCGATGCCTGGCGGCGCTGGCCGCAGCTGAGAGCGGTACGGCGCGACAACCTGTTCGTGGTCCCGCCGGATGTCCTCCAGCGCCACGGGCCGCGCATTCTGGACGGAGCGGAGCATCTTTGCGCCGATCTCGAAGCGGCGCGCGGCCGGCGCTGAACCATGCCGATTCGGGAACCGCGGAAAATTACCGAAGCACGATTTTCACCGCAGAGACGCAGAGAAAAGGCATTTAGATGAACAACAGCGAAACCACAGATGAACACAGATGAACACAGATACTGAGGAGAACGATAAATAGTGCGCATCCCGACAAGCCCCGGGTCCCTTCTCCCAGCGGGAGAAGGACAGGATGAGGGCCGTTTTTTGCGCTGCTTGGCCCTCACCCCGACCAGGGTGAATGAAATCGCGCGCAAGCGCGCTCGGCTCGCTCCCTTCTCCCTCCGGGAGAAGGGATGGGGATGAGGGAGAGGGAGAGAAGCGACATGCACTATTTGACGACCGGATCAGTAATCCGAGTTTCTTTAGCTGATAGCTGACCGCTGATAGCTGATAGCATTATTTCTTAATCCGTGTTTATCCGTGTTTATCCGTGTGTATCTGTGGTTTCAGCATTTTTCCTAAAATCTGCGGAAATTCGCGTAATCTGCGGATGCAATCGCCGTTTTATTGGGGTTACTTGTTCTTTCCCGGCCGCCACAGCACATCGGCTTGTCCCGCGCGCCGGTTCAGCGTGCGCGCGATTACGAACAGCAGATCGGAGAGGCGATTCAGATATTTCACCACGACGGGGTTGACGGCCTCCGTTTTCCCCAGCGTGACCACGCGCCGCTCGGCGCGCCGGCAGACGGTGCGCGCGAGGTGACAGAGCGCCGCGGCGCGCGTCCCGCCGGGCAGCACGAATTCCTTGAGCGGCCCGAGCTCGGCGTTCAGTTTATCCAGGATGTTTTCCAGCTGCGTGACCGGGCTTTCGGTGAGCCGCGCGCGCCCGGGTACGCTCAGTTCGCCGCCGAGGTCGAACAGCTCGTGCTGGATGTCGCCGAGGATCGTGCGGATGTCTTGCGGGAGCTCCTCGGCCAGCAGCACGCCGAGCACGCTGTTCAGCTCGTCCACCGCGCCGCCGGCCTCGATGCGCGGATGGTCCTTGTCCACGCGCGCGCCGTCGCCCAGCCCGGTCGTGCCCTTGTCGCCGGTGCGGGTGTAGATCTTGGAAAGGCGGTGGCCCATGTTCCAGTTCTCAGTCGGTAGATAACGGATAGCGGCATGCCGACACCATTGCTGCCGGATGTGGCGCTGGCCGCATCCGGCGCCCCGTGCCGATTCGATGAGTTTAACGCCGAATTGGCCGGAAGGGCATCGCCGGAGCCTTGCCGCCTGCTACACCGCGATAACCACGAGCACCGCCGTCTCGGTCAATTCGACCATCGCGCCGACGGTATCACCGGTCGTGCCGTTGATCCGGCGTATCATCAGGGCGCGGAGCAGCAGGAACATCGCCGCCGCGGCTGCGAGCGCCAGGACGCCCGGTTTGCCCGCGAGTATGGACACCGCGAGCGTGGTGGCGAGCACAACGCCCATTGACGCGTACCGTGGCAGATGTGCGGCCATGGCCGCCCCCAGACCACCGGGCCGGACGTAAGGCGTGGTGAGGAAGAGCAGTGGGATGACGCCGCGGCCGAGCAGTGGCGCGAGCAGCAACGCCTGCCAAGCGCCGGCCACAACGAGTGTTTGCAGTGCGGCAAATTTCAGAATCAGGACCACCACCAGCATGGTCACGGCGGCCGGCCCGCTGCGCGAGTCTTTCATGATGGCGAGCGTGCGTTTGCGGTCGCCGAGCCCGCCGACCCAGGCGTCGGCGCTATCGGCGAGCCCGTCGAGGTGCAGCCCGCCGGTAACGATCACCCAGGCGGCAAGGAGCAACGCGGCGCGCACGGTTTCGGCCGCCCCGGCCGCGGCCTCGTTGAGCGCGACGAGCACGGCGCCGATGAGAAGACCGACCAGCGGATAGAAGAGCAGCGAACGCCCGGCGTCGCGGCCTTTGGGCCTGTCGAATGCCGGCAGCGGAAACCGCGTGAGAAACTGGACGGCGATGAAGAAGCTCCGCACCATGATCTAGCCGCGAGCTTCCGCGACGGTGCGAGTGATGTCGCGGCCGGTTGCCGCGGATACCACCAGCGCATGCAGACTCGCCGGCGGCACCGGCTGGCACAGCGCCTCCGCCCACGGCAGGCCGCGCGCACGGCCGAGGATGACGCGGATCGGCCCGCCGTGCGTGACGATGAGTAGATGCGCGCCGGCATGGCGCGCCAGCAGATCGTCCCACGCCCCGAGCACGCGCGCCTGAAAGGCGGAGAAGTTCTCTCCGCCGGGCGGCGGGTGATTGACGGGATCGCTCCAGAATCGCTCAAGGCGGTCCGGCCAGGCGGCGTGAATCTCGGCCGAGGTCTTGCCTTCCCAATCGCCGAAGTGAAGCTCGCGCAGGCGCGGTTCGATGTCGAGCGGCAGACGATGTATTTGCTCAGTCTCGCGGGCGAACGCGGCGCAGCGCTGAAGCGGCGAGCTGACGATACGCGACCAGGGGCCGGATTCGCCGACGACCGCGCGCATCTGTTCCCAGCCGCGCGCGCTGAGCGCATCGTCGCCGGCGCCGCGATAACACGCGCCGCCCTCGGTTTCACCGTGGCGCAGCAGATCAATGCGGGTGTCGGTCATGCCAATTTCTCGGAGACGCCCGCTTCGG
>Ga0154927_1012_pt3 | contig 13490 bp, 9 predicted proteins | sample RifCSPhighO2_01_FD_105895 | JGI IMG/M metagenome (GOLD analysis project Ga0154927, IMG submission 105895) | Candidatus Muproteobacteria bacterium RIFCSPHIGHO2_01_FULL_65_16 | reverse complement strand
TGGCATGATGCTGAAAAAGTCCGTCCTGGATTTTTTCAGCTCGCTTCGGCCCGGCGCATGTCCGGGCCTCGCTCCATTTTTCAAGCACTCGCGTGCTCGAAAAATGGCGGTCGGTCCCTCGACCGCGCCGCAGGTTGCTGAAAAACAAGTTTTTCAGCAACCTGCTGGAGCTGGAGGCGGTAGCCGCAAAACGTCCAGCCGGAGTTGGCCTTGTCGCGGATGATCCCCAGGGTCGTGGCGCCGTGCGACAGATGCCGGCACACGAGCGAGTGCGGACCGGCGAGCCGGAGCTCGACGAACAAAGAGAAGTTCAGGTGCGTCCCGATGTCGCTGTCGGTGTCCCGGACGTAGGCGAGACCGGCGCCGAGCACGAAGCTCCCGGGCCGCCACACGTGCTCGACGCCCGCCGCCGCGTTCCCGATCTTGGCCGGGAAGCCGTGATTGCCGGTCAGCGCCAGATAGGGCTGCCAGCGCGCGCCGGTGTAGTCCACCATCACGGCGCGGTCGTCTTCCGCCAGCTTGACGTTGCCCGCGATCGTCACGGACGTTTCCGCTTCGGACGCGGCCGCCGCCAGCGTCAGAATCAGCCCGATGACCCTCGTCCCTCTTCGTCGTGGCCGCACGGTCGCGGCCGTGTTCGACATGATAAGAAGTTTTCGCCGCAAAGACGCAAAGAATCTTCTGTTGATTATCCGATGCTTTTCTTTGCGCCCTTCGCGTCTTTGCGGCAAATAATCATACTTAATCGGAGCTTCCCTAAGGAACGCGCTGGCACTACTTGATCCACATGGTTTTGACATTGACGAACTCGCGGATGCCGTGGATCGAGAGCTCGCGCCCGTAACCGGACGCCTTGACGCCGCCGAATGGCAGGCGCGGGTCGCTCTTGACCATGCCGTTGACGAAGCTCGCGCCCGACTGGACGCGGCGCGCGAAGCGTTCGCCGCGCTTGCTGTCCCGGGTCCACACGCTCGCGCCCAGGCCGTAGCGGTTGTCGTTGGCGAGACGCAGCGCGTCGTCCTCGTTGCGCGCGCGGAGCACGATCGCCACCGGCCCGAACAACTCCTCGTCGTAGGCGCGCATGCCGGGCCCGACCTGATCGAGGATCGTGGCCTTGTAAAAAAATCCCGGTCCCGGGTGCGGCTCGCCGCCGAGCACGAGCCCGGCGCCGGCGGCGACGGAATCCCGGACCTGCGCGTGCAGCTGGTCGCGCAGGTCGGCGCGCGCCATCGGTCCGAGCTGCGTGCCCTCCAGCGCCGGGTCGCCCAGCTTGAGCGCCTGCAGCTTCTGCTTGAGCAGCGCCAGATATTCGTCCGCGATCTTGCCCACTACGATGAAACGCTTGGCGGCGATGCAGCTCTGACCGCAGTTGAGCAGGCGCGCGGCGGCGCCGGTGGCGGCCGCCTGTTCCAGGTCGGCGTCCTCCAGCACCACGAAGGCGTCCGACCCGCCCAGCTCGAGCACGGTCTTTTTGAGCTGCGCGCCGGCCGCGGCCGCGACCCCGCGGCCGGCGGCCTCGCTGCCGGTGAGCGTCACGGCCTGGATGCGGGGATCGGCGATCGCCTGCTCCGCCTGCGCGGCGGAGATCATGAGGGCGCTAAACACCCCCCGGGGGAAGCCGGCGTCGCGGAAGATCTCATCGAGCGCCTGCGCGCACTGCGGCACGCTCGATGCGTGCTTGAGCACCATGGTGTTGCCGGCCATCAGCGCCGGCGCGGCCGCGCGGAAGACCTGCCAGAAAGGGAAGTTCCACGGCATGATGGCGAGCACCGTGCCGAGCGGGAGATACGCGATATAACTCAACGAGGCGTCCGTTTCGACGACCTCGTCCCGGAGAAAGCGCTCGCCGTTTTCGGCGTAGTATTCGCAACCCCAGGCGCACTTTTCCACCTCCGCGCGCGCCTCCTTGATCAGCTTTCCCATCTCCTGGGAGATCAACCCGGCGTAGTGCGCCGTGCGCTTGCGCAGTGCGGCGGCGATTGTCCGGAACAGCCGCGCGCGCTCGCCGAACGGCGTCGCCTGCCACTCGGCGCGCGCGTCGGCCGCCGCGCGCAGCGCCGCCTCGAGCTGCGCCGCGTCCCAGGTGTCGAAGGTTTTTAACAGCTGCCCCGTCGCGGGATTTATTGATTCCATAGTTTTCCTCGCGCCCCGCGGGTTATTCTCCAACAGGATGCGGAAAAAGTCGCTCTCGGATTTTCTTCCGCTCGCAGCGCAAAAGGCGTGGTTTTTGCCTCGGCATGAAAAATGGCGCCATGTCCCTGCTGAAAACCGGTTTTTTCAGCAGCCTCTCGGGCCCGGCTGGGCTAAGATTAGTGACATGATTCCGCGCATCAAACCGTGGTTGCTCATCGCGCTGTGCGTCGCGGCCGGAGCGGTATCCACGCCGGCCGTGGGGTTTCTGGTTGATGACGAGCAGCAGCGCCGCGATTACCTCGCGGCCCAGGAGGCGCTGCGCGCCGGCAACCACACCCGCTTTCGCGCGCTCGCCGACCGCTTGAGCGGCTACGTCCTTTACGGGTATCTGGAATACGAAATCCTCAAGGACTGGCTCGCGACGGCGCCGACGCCGGTGGTGCGGAAGTTCCTCGAGGAAAACAGCCAGGCGCCGGTGAGCGACGTGTTGCGCAAGAAGTGGCTGCGCCTGCTGGCCGCGCGCGGCGACTGGGAGACGTTCATTCGAGAGTACAAGGATATCGAGAACGATCACGATTTGCAGTGCCAGCGCCTTTCGTATCTGCTGCGCGCGAGCGAGCAGCAGGCGGCGCTCATGGACGAGATCGAACAACTCTGGCTGACCGGCCGGCGCCTGCCGGCCGTCTGCGAACCGGTGTTCGCCGCGTGGAAGGCGGCCGGGCACATGACGGGCGAGAAGGTCTGGGAGCGCATCCGCCTGGCTATGGAGAACCGCAGCCTCAGTCTGGCCGGCGAGCTCGCGAAATATCTCGAGCCGCAGGAGCGGGTGTGGGTCGGCCGCTGGCAGGCGATGCACCGCCAGCCGGTGACGGAGCTGGAGAACATCCGCTATCCCGTGGAGACGCCGGTGGCGCGCATGATCGTCAAGCACGGCATCGTGCGCCTGGCGTTCCGCGACCCCGAGGAGGCCATGCGCCAGTGGGAGCGGATCAAGGATAAATACCAGTTCTTCGGCGAGGACGAAAACTACGTGCTGCGCTACATCGGCATCCTCGCGGCCCAGTACCAACTCCCCCAGGCGCTGAAATGGCTGGCCTCGGTGTCCGCGGACCCGAGCGACGAGGCGCTGCACCTGTGGCGCGTGCGCGCGGCGATCCGCGCCGGCGAGTGGGAGACGGCGAAACGCTTCATCGCCGGGCTGTCCGAGGAGCAGCAGCAACACAGCCAGTGGCGCTACTGGCAGGCGCGCATCCTGCAGCAGACGGGGGACAGGTGGGGCGCGGAAAAGATGTTCGCGAAGCTCGCCAAGGAGCGCGGTTATTACGGATTTCTCGCGGCCGACCGGATCGCCGCGGATTATTCCATGCAGCACGCCGCGATCGAGGCCGGCCCGGAGGAGATCAGCGTCATGCTGGCGCGCCCCGGCATCCAGATGGCGCAGGAGCTGTATCTCATGGGGCTGGTAACGGACGCGCGCCGTCAGTGGCACTGGACCACGCGCCACATGAACAACCGCGAGCTTCAGGTGGCGGCGGTGCTCGCGCTCCAGTGGGGCTGGCATGACCGCGCCATTTTCACGGTCAGCCGGAGCGACCACCAGGACGACCTCGAGCTGCGCTTCCCGGTGCTGTACCGCGACGCGGTCGAATCCAACGCCGCCGCGCACGGCGTTGATCCGGGATGGGTCTACGGCGTCATGCGCCAGGAGAGCGCGTTCGTCGCGGACGCGCGCTCGCCGGCCGGCGCGCTCGGGCTGATGCAGCTGATGCCGGCCACGGGCATGCTCGCCGGCCGCAAGCTGAAACTCAACATCCGCAGCCGCCAGGCGCTGCTCGATGTCCAGAACAACCTGCGCCTGGGCGTGAGTTATCTGAAGGACGTGCTCGACCGCAACCGCGGCCACCAGGTGCTGGCGACCGCGGCCTACAACGCCGGACCGAACCGCATCAGCACCTGGATCCCGCAGGCGGAGGCGCTCGCGGCCGACGTCTGGGTCGAGAACATCCCGTACAACGAGACGCGCGATTACGTGAAAAACGTGATGGCCTACACCGCGGTCTACGACTACCGGCTCGGCCAGCGGCCGACGCGCCTGAAGGATCGCATGCCCCCGATCACGCCCGCCGGGGAGTAGCAAGCAGCAAGCAGCAAGTGGCAAGTGGGGCGGAGTGCGTTATAGTATCGAGCCGTTGTCCGACTGCTCATCGCTCGTAATCAGGAGGATAATATTTCTGAAACCGCAGGTGAACGCGGAACGGCCGTGTTTATCCGCAGCTAGGCGCAGATCTTTCTTGCCGCTAAGTACATCTGCGGAAATCTGCGCAATCTGCGGATTGTTCAAGTCATCCAGCTACTGCCTATGAAGATATGCATTCTGGGGGGAACCGGATTTGTCGGCAGCCGCATCGCGGCGCGCCTGGCCGCGGAGCGGCGTGAGGTATTGATACCCACACGCCACGCCGACCGCCACCGCGAGCTGCTGTTATTGCCGACGGTGCGGATCGTCGAGGGCGACGTGCACAATCCGGTTTTCCTGCGTCAGCAGTTTCAGGGGATGGACGCCGTCATCAATCTCGTCGGCATCCTGAACGAGAAGGGTCACCGCGGCCGCGGCTTCGCCCGGGCGCACGCGGAGCTGCCGGCCAAGGTCGTCGAGGCCTGCCGCCAGGCGGGCGTCCGGCGCCTGCTGCACATGAGCGCGCTCAACGCGTCGCTCCAGGCGCCGAGCCATTACCTGCGCACCAAGGCGATGGGCGAGGACACCGTCCACCGCGCCCACGGCCCGGACCTCGCCGTCACGAGCTTCCGCCCGTCCGTGATCTTCGGCCCGCACGACGGCTTCATCGTCCGCTTCGCCGGACTGCTCAAGCTTTCGCCGTTCGTGTTTCCGCTCGCCTGCCCGAACGCGCGCCTGCAGCCGGTGTACGTCGAGGACGTGGCGCAGGCGTATGCGCTCGCGCTCGACGACCACGGGACCTTCGGCAAGCGCTACGACCTCTGCGGCCCCAAGGTCTACACGCTCAGGGAGATCGTGGAATACACCGCGCGCCTGCTCCACCTGCGCACCCGCATCGTGGGCCTGCCCGACACGTTGTCGCGCTTGCAAGCCGCGGTGATGGAATTCGTCCCGGGCAAGCCGTTCTCGCGCGACAACTACAACTCGCTCAAGCTCGACAGCGTGTGCGCGAAAGGCTTCCCGGAGGTCTTCGGCATCGCGCCGGTGGGCATGGAGCAGATCGTCCCGGGCTATCTCGGCGGCGGCGCGCAGGCGCGCTACACCGAGCTGCGCGGCCACGCGGGGCGTTAGGGAAACTCTGGTGTAAGTATGATTATTTGCCGCAAAGACGCGAAGGGCGCAAAGAAAATCTAAATGGTTGATTGAAAATTCCCTACGTTCTTGATGTTGTACCGGGACTACGAATGTCGCGCGCGACAGGATGTCGGGAGCGACCGTCTTTGCGGTGAAAACTATTATTCAGAATTCCCTTCTATATTCGCGCTTGCATTGACCAGCGCCGACAACGCCGCGGTGCGCTCGGGCTTGGGCCGCCGCGCAAGCTCCGCGGCTGCGGCGTAGAAGGCTTCGAGATCGCCCTGCTTGTGCGTGAGCAGCGTCCGGAACGCCGCGACGTGCGCGTGATAGAGCCCGACCGAGATCAGGTGGGCGTTGTTGAGGTCCTGCGCGAACCACGCGTCATATCCGACGTAGCCGTTCCAGCCTTGCTTGAGCTTTTCGTAGTCGCGGCGCAGGGCGCGGAAGGCCTCCGCCTTGGCCGCACGTTTCCCGGCGTCCGTCAAGTCCGATGCGTACAGCCTTTCCAGCCGCGCGCGGTGCTTGAGCACGAGCGCCGTGAACTCCGCGCGCCGTTTCCGATTCTGCTCGTAGGCGCTAAACGCCTCCGGCGCCCCGCCCGCGCGCGCATACCAGCGCTTCACGCCCTCGAACTCAACGGCGGTGGCGAAGGACTCGTTGAAGGCGGTGTCGTCGCGCACGTACAGCTTCTGGTGCGCCAGCTCGTGGAACATCACGCCGATGACCTCGGCCTCGGGGCGACGCAGGATGGTGTTGAGCATGGGGTCGTGGAACCAGCCGAGGGTGGAGTAGGCGGCCACGCCGGCGACGTAGACGTCGTACCGCTCGGCGCGCAGCTCGGCCGCGAGCTCGTCCGCGCGGGCACGGGAGAAATAGCCGCGGTAGGACACGCAGCCGGCGAAGACGAAGCACCACTCCCTGGGCGCGAGCGCGAGCTCCGGCGCCGCGAACACGTTCCAGACGACGAACGGGCGTTCGAGATCGGCGTAGCGGCGATAGCTCTCGTTGTCCGGCAGGAACAGCTCGCGGCTGGCGTATTCGCGCGCACGCCGCACGAGCCCGAGCCGCGCGCGCGTCTCCGGCGCGAGCGCGGGGTCTTTCAGCGCCTCCTCGATCGGGCGGGTGCGCGCCTGGATGTCCGCGTGGCCGCCGGCGACCTGAAGGTAATAGCCGAGGTTGGCGCAGCCGCCCAGGAGCAGGATCAGCGGCGGGATTGCGAGGCGCATCGAACCGGCGGCCATGGGCCAATGCTACTTGGCGCGGAGGCGAAGTACCAATAGGATGGAGATATGAAAACCTATCTCGTCGGCGGCGCGGTGCGTGACAAGCTCCTCGGCCTCCCGGTCCGGGACCGCGACTATGTGGTCGTGGGCGCGACGCCGGAGGAGATGACGGCCAAGGGCTTCAAGCCCGTGGGCGCGGATTTCCCCGTGTTTCTCCATCCCGTGACCAAGGAGGAGTACGCGCTCGCGCGCACCGAGCGCAAGAGCGGGCGCGGCTACAAGGGCTTCACCGTGCACGCCGCCCCGGACGTGACGCTCGAGGACGACCTCAGGCGGCGCGACCTCACCATCAACGCCATGGCCGAGGACGAGGACGGCGTGCTCATTGATCCCTTCGGCGGCGCGCGCGACCTCGAGGCCGGGATCCTGCGCCATGTCTCGCCCGCGTTCGCCGAGGACCCGGTGCGCATCCTGCGCGTCGCGCGGCTGGCGGCGCGCTACGCCGGGCGCGGGTTCCGCATCGCGCCCGAGACGAACCGGCTCATGCACGCCATGGTCGAGTCGGGCGAGGTGGACAGCCTCGTGCCCGAGCGGGTGTGGGCCGAGCTCGAGCGCGCGCTGACCGAGGAGCGCCCGGCGCGCTTCTTCGAGGTGCTGCGCGACTGCGGCGCGCTCGCGCGCCTCTTCCCCGAGATCAACGCGCTCTTCGGCGTGCCCCAGCCCGAACAGCACCACCCGGAGAACGACACCGGCGCGCACACCATGCTGGTGCTGGACACGGCGGCGCGGCTCTCGCCCGACGCGCGCGTGCGCTTCGCGGCGCTCATGCACGATCTGGGGAAGGGGACGACCCCAAAAGAAGAATGGCCGCAGCACATCGGCCACGAGGAACGCGGAGGGGAGCTGGTGCGGGATTTCTGCCGGCGGTTCCGCGTGCCCAACGAATACCGCGACCTGGCCGTGCTCGCGGCGCGTTACCACGCACACGCCCACCGGGCGCTGGAACTTCGCCCCGGAACGCTGCTCGAACTGTTCGGGTCCCTGGACGCCTTCCGCAAGCCCGAGCGCCTGGAGCTGTTCCTGCGCGCGTGCGAGGCCGACGCGCGCGGGCGCGCCGGCCGCGAGCACGAGCCCTATCCGCAGGCGGACCTCCTGCGGCGCGCCTTCGCCGCCGCGCGCGCGGTGGATACGGCCGCGATCGCCGCCGGCGCGCAGGGCGCGGACATCGGCGCGAAGATCCGCGACCAACGGATCAGGGCGATCAAACAAGTGGTATCATTAGAATGAGAGCATCGGGAAGCCTCGAAAAATTGCTGAAGGCATTATTTTCCCCGCCGGGAACGCAGAAAAAAGCAACGGCGAAACCACAGATAAACACAGATGAACGCAGATAATAAATCGAAAGACAAAAGAGGGGTGTTCTCGATCTGCGTTTATCCGTGTGCATCTGTGGTTCCAATAATAAAATGCTTAACGAAACCACGGATGAACACAGATGGACACAGATAGGAAATCCAGAAGCATGAGAAGTTTTCCTGATCTGCGTTTATCCGCGTTAATCTGCGGTTCCAACAAGGTTTCAATCTGTGTTTATCTGTGTGAATCTGTGGTTCCAGCATTTTTTAATCTGCGTTAATCTGCGGATAAAGTAGTTTCTCCGCGTGAGCGGCTCAATGGAGTTTGGATTATGAAGAAACTTAAGATTGATCCTGTCAGCGCCGCCGTGCTCGGAATGGCGGCGCTCGCGCTTTTGCTCAGCGCCGCGGCTTATTGGCGCGCGCCGGCCGGCGCCAAATCCGCCGCCCAGAAGGAGGCCGCAGGCGGCCCGGCGCAGGTGGTGTACCACGCCGACTTCGCCGATCCGCGCCGCTTCAGCGCCATGCTCACCAACATCAACAACATGGTCACGACCTACCAGAACGACCTCCGGGACTACGACGTGCGCATCGTGTTCGTTTCGCACGGCATCCGCTTCGTCACCGAAGACCGGCTGCTGGGTACGCCGTTCGCCGAGGATCCCGAGTACCGCAAGCGCCGCGGCGACCTGCAGGCGCGGCTTTTCAGCCTGCGCGACGTGCAGGGCGTGAAGCTCGAACTGTGCGGCATCACGAAGCAGGCGGCGCGGCTCGCCGACGATAAGCTCGTGCCCGGCGTCACCGTGGTGCCCTCGGGCGTGGTGCGCCTGGTCGAGTTGCAGCAGCAGGGGTTCGCCTACATAAAGGTTGAATAAGCCAGCTATCAGCTAAACGAGCTGTCAGCTATCAGCACTCAGCTATCAGCGATCGGCTGGAATCCGTTTTTTGCTGAAGGCTGACAAGCTGACCGCTGACAGCTTCTCTTTATGAAATCCGTCACCGCCAAAAAACACGCGCCGCGCGTCGGCTTCGTGAGCCTCGGCTGCCCCAAGGCGCTGGTTGATTCCGAGCACATCCTCACGCGCCTGCGCGCCGAGGGCTACGACATCGCCCCGACCTATGAGGGCGCCGATCTGGTCGTGGTCAACACCTGCGGTTTCATTGACGCGGCGGTCGCGGAATCGCTCGACGCCATCGGCGAGGCGCTCGCCAAGAACGGGCGCGTGATCGTCACCGGCTGCCTGGGCGTCAAGGACGGTCTCATCCGGAAGGCCCATCCGCGGGTGCTGGCCGTCACCGGCCCCGGCGCGCTCGCCGAGGTCATGCTGGCGGTGCACGCGCATCTGCCGCGCCCGCACGATCCGTACGCCGACCTCGTCCCGCCGCAGGGCGTGAAGCTCACGCCGCGACACTACGCCTATCTCAAGATCTCCGAGGGCTGCAACCACCGCTGCGCGTTCTGCGTCATTCCTGCGCTGCGCGGGCCGCTGGTTAGCCGCCCGATCGGCGCGGTGCTGCAAGAGGCGGAGGAGCTGGTGCGGGCCGGGGTCAAGGAGTTGATCGTGGTGTCGCAGGACACGAGCGCCTACGGCGCGGACGTGAAGTACCGCACCGGCTTCTGGCGCGGACGGCCGGTGAAGACGCGCCTGACCGAGCTGGCGCGCGCCCTGGGGGACCTGGGTGTGTGGGTGCGGCTGCTTTACGTTTACCCCTATCCGCATGTGGATGAAGTGATCCCGCTCATGGCACAGGGAAAAATCCTGCCGTATCTCGACGTGCCGTTGCAGCATGCGAGCCCGCGGATCCTGAAACTGATGAAACGGCCCGCGGCGGCCGAGGATAATCTGGCGCGGATAAACACGTGGCGCTCGATCTGTCCCGACATCACCATCCGCAGCACCTTCGTCGTCGGTTTTCCGGGCGAGACCGAGGGAGACTTCGAGACGCTGCTTGAGTTCCTCGAGGCCGCCCGGCTCGACCGCGTCGGCGGCTTCACCTACTCGCCCGTGGACGGCGCGGCCGCGAACGTCCTGCCCGATCCGGTGCCCGAGGCGGTGAAGCAGGAACGGCTGGCGCGCTTCATGGAAGTGCAGGCGGAAATCTCCGCAGAGAAGTTGCGGCGGAAAATCGGCCGGACGATTCCGGTATTGGTGGACGAGATAACGCCGGAAGGCGCGGCCGTCGCGCGCTCGATGGCCGACGCCCCCGAGATTGACGGCGTCGTCAGGATCGCCGACGCCGCCGGGCTTGCGCCCGGGGATCTGCGCCGGGTCACGATCACCGGCGCCGATACCCACGATCTCCTAGCAGGTTGCTGAAAAACGAGTTTTTCAGCAACCTGCGGCGCGGTGGAAGACCCGGGGCGTCGGTAGGCACGCTCGCCGCGCCGCCGGAGTTTTATGGCGGCGGATTTTCCGGCCCGAGGTCGGGCTCGCCGCAGTAGCGCAGGATGTACGCGCGCGCCGCGTCGCGCAGCTTAAGCCCCGTGTTCCAGACGTTTGCTTCCGCCTCGCGCAGCGCCGCTGGCTCGATGGGCGCGCCGACGCTGACGCTGATGACGCCGCGGTGCGGCAGCCACGAGCCCGCGCGCAGCACCGAGCGCGCGCCGCGGATGGCGACGGGCACGAGCGGCGCGCCGGTCTCGGCGGCGGCGATGAAGGCGCCCATGCGGAACGGCCGCAGGCCCGGTATGCGCGTGAACGTGCCCTCGGGAAAGACCAGCAGCGACCGTCCGGCGCGCAGCGCCCGCGCCAGGCCGCGCGCGTCCGCCACGCCTTTCTGCCGATCGAAGCGCTCGACGAACTCGGCGTGGGCGCGGCGCAGGAACGGGCCGATGATCGGATTGCGCAGAAATTCCGCCTTGGCGACGAAGCTTCCCTCCCGCGGCAGCGCCGCCACCAGAATCAGGCCGTCGAGATAACTCCCATGGTTCGCCACCAGCACGCCGGGGCGGTCGCGCGGCGGCAGGTGTTTCAGCCCGTGCACGCGCAGGTGGACGCCGGCGGCCCGGAGCAGGGCGCGCATCGCCGCGCGCATCAGTGCCCAGCGCCAGGACAGGCGCGGCAACAGCAGGACCAGAACCCAGACGGGAACGCCAATGACCCAGAACAGCGCCAAGGCGTACACCGCATACAGCAGGGCGACGGCGCTGCGCCACAAGCGCCGCAGCTCCGGCATGGCCGCGGACAGCGCCAGGCGCGCCACCTGCCACCACACCGCCCGCGGCGTCTCCCGGATGGCGCCGCGCTCCAGCAGCTCGCGGCTCGCCGCGCGCCGGATCTTGCCGCTCGAGGTCTTGGGAATCGCGTGCGGCGGCGCGAGCACGACGTCGTCGGGCGGCGCGCCGGCGAGATCCGCGACGACCGCGTTGACACGCGCGCCCAGCGCCGCGCGCGCGGCGCCGTCCTGCTCGCGCGTCTCCGCCAGCACCGTCAGGCGCTCGGTCCCGGATTGGGGGTCGGCGACGCCGAACACCGCGACGCAGCCCTTGCGTATGCCGGGGATGTTGCCGACCGCCTCCTCGATCTCGTGCGGGTAGATGTTGCGTCCGGCGTGGATGATCACGTCCTTGATGCGCCCGGTGATGTAGACCTCGCCGCCGGCGGTGTAGGCCAGGTCGCCGGAGTCGAGCCAGTCGCCGTCGAACAGCTTCTGCGTCTCCTGCGGATTGCGGAAATAGCCGCTCGTGGCCGAGGGGCCGCGGAATTCCAGCCGCCCCTCCCGGCGCTCGGGCAGCTCGCGCCCGGCGGCGTCCACGACGCGGAGCTCGTGGTCCGGGAGCGGCAGCCCGCAGGAGACGAAGCGCAGCGCGTGCGCGCCGCGCGCGGGGACGGCCGCGCCGGTGCGCGTGAAGGTGTCGCGTTCGATGGTGTCAACGAGCGGGCCGCGGGCGAGCGGCGGGAACGCCAGTCCGACGGCGCACTCCGCGAGCCCGTACACCGGCGTGAGCGCCTCGCAGCGGAAGCCGTAATCGCGGAAGCGCCGGCAGAAGCGTTCGAGCGTCGCCGGACTCACGGGCTCGGCGCCGTTGAAGGCGATGCGCCAGGAGCTCAGGTCCAGCCCCTCGATGTCGCCGTCCTCGATGCGCTTGAGGCACAGCTCGTAGGCGAAGTTCGGCCCGGCCGAGAGCGTCGCGCGGTGGCGATGAATCTCCCACAGCCAGCGCTGCGGGCGCGTCAGAAACGCCAGCGGCGACATGAGCACCAGCTGCGCCGCGTAATACAGGGTCCCGAGCCAGGCGCCGATCAGCCCCATGTCGTGGTACAGCGGCAGCCAGCTCACGAACACGTCCGTGGAATCGGCGCGCACGGCCGCGCCCATGGCGCGGATGTTGGCCAGCAGGTTGGCGTGCGTGAGCACGACCCCCTTGGGGTTGCCGGTGCTGCCGGAGGTGTATTGCAGGAAGGCGATGTCCTGCGCGCCGATCGGCACCGCGGTGAAATCGGCGGCGCCGGCCGCGAGCTCTTCCACCGTGACCACGTGCGCGAGCGTCTCGACCTGGGATTTGAGCAGTTGCGCGATGCGCCTGGCCTCGGGGACCGTGATCAGGATGGCGGCCAGGCAGTTGGCGATGATGCCGCGATGACGGCGCAGGTGGTCTTCGAGCTGCGTCGGCCGCGCCGGGGGATAGATCGGCACCGGGACGCCGCCGGCGAGCACGATGCCGTAGAAGCTCAGAAAATATTCGCGCCCGGTGGGCAGCATGAGCGCGACCGTCTGGCCGGGGAGCAGGCCGCGCCGCTGCAGCCCGGCGGCGACCGCCGCCGCGCCCCGGCTGAGGTCGCGGTAGGTTATGGTTTCGGTCTTGTCTGCTTCGCCGCGGAGCTGAATATGCGCCCGCTCGGGATGGGCGCGCACGTGCCAGTCGAGAACCTCCACCAGCGTGTGCGCGCCATGCGGCGCGGCCTCGGCCGCGCCCGGCGCGCGGCGCGCGATCTCGGCCAGCTCAAGCTCGCTCTTCTGCGCCCCCGCGCTCAGGACGGCGCGCAGCAGATCGCGCGCCGTCTCCGCGGCGGCGAACGCCGTTTCCGGCAGCGTCACGTGGAAGCGTTTTTCGATGCGCGCCAGCAGCTCCACGCGCGCCAGGCTGTCCAGGCCGAGCTCGCGTTCGAGCGAGCTGTCGAGCGTCAGGCGGCGCGGCGGCGGGCGGCGCGGGTGCAGCTCCGCCGCCAGCTCGCGCACGGCCGCGAGCAGCGCGCCGGCGGTGTCTTCGCCGGCCGCTTTGTCCTCCGCGCGGCTGATACCTGGCGTCATGGCGCTCGCCCTCCGTGGGTTGGCAACAGCTTAAACAAAAACGCCGGCGCCAGAAAGCACGATTTTCACCGCAGAGAACGCGTAAGCAATAAGCCATCAGCTATCAGCGATCGGCTTAAAAAAGCAACGCCGATCTCACCGCGGAGACGCAGAGGCGCGGAGTTATTGAAGCAAAACTGTTTTTCTCTGCGTTCTCTGCGGTGAAAGTCATTC
>Ga0154927_1004_pt1 | contig 13843 bp, 16 predicted proteins | sample RifCSPhighO2_01_FD_105895 | JGI IMG/M metagenome (GOLD analysis project Ga0154927, IMG submission 105895) | Candidatus Muproteobacteria bacterium RIFCSPHIGHO2_01_FULL_65_16 | reverse complement strand
GGCGCGAGTGCCGTTAAAATCCCACCCATGGCCGCACTGCAAGCATTTGAGCGTGGCCCAGCGGAAATAAAGCGGGATGTGCGCGAAGTGGGTCGTGAGCATTGCCGACGCCCAACTCAGCCGGCGCCGGACTACGCTGCTGCCCTGGCAGTGCGGGCAAACAACTTCTTGTTCCTCTTCAATCGCATATTCGCCGTGGTCATGCGACTTTATGATTGCCTTTGCATGATCCAGGTCGTTCCGGTGCACGTATACCTTGACGCCGCCGAGAGCAAGAGAAATCATCCATATTGCCCAGACGTGATGTTCGTGGAGCACGAACGCGGGAATCCCTTCCACTTCAAGTCGCATGCGGGCTAGGTGCGCTTCGATGGCTGTTGTATAGGCAGCAGCTCTGACGAGCATTTTTTATCGTTCTTTGTTTTGCGTTGGTTTAAGTGTGGTTGGTGGCTGGCCGGAGTCAAGTCGCTTTGCGGGGATCAGTCGAAGCAGAGGAAACATAAATCGGATTGTGGTGCTGACATTTTTCCGGCATCATGCCTGAAAATAAATCCCAGGAGCCGCCAGCATGCCGAATATCCCAGCCGCCGACATCGTAAGCCTCGCGTGGTTCGTGGCCGTGTGGACCGGCTACACCTGGTATGCGGACCGGGTGTCGCGGCGGGCGCGGTCGCTGCGGGCGGTGATGCATGTCCACCGTTACGAGTGGATGCGGCGCATGCTCGGGCGCGGCGACCGCATCGTGGATGTCAACATCATCGGCAACTTGCTGCAGAGCGTGTCGTTCTTCGCCTCCACCACGCTCCTGATCTTGGCCGGGCTGGTGGCGATCCTGGGCGCGACCGACAAGGCGATCGAGCTGGTCCGTGAGCTGCCGTTCACCGGCAGGATGACGCTCGTGCAGTGGGAGCTCAAGCTGCTGGTGCTCATCGCCATCTTCGTGCACGCCTTCTTCAAGTTCACCTGGGCGTTGCGCCAGTTCAACTACTGTTCGGTCCTGATCGGCGCCGCGCCTGGCGCCGGCGCCAAATCGTCCGCCGGCGACGCCTACGCGCTGCGCGCGGCGGAGGTGAGCACGCTCGCCTCGAAGGACTTCAACCAGGGCCTGCGGGCCTACTACTTCAGCCTCGCGGCGTTGAGCTGGTTCGTCAACCCGTGGGTGTTCATAGCGGCGACCACGCTCGTGATCGCGGTGCTCTACTGGCGCGAGTATCATTCCGAGGCGCTGCGTATGTTAAGGAACCGTTGAACAGGAGGCTTGTGGGCCATGGGCTACTACGTTCTCAAGGTTGCGGTGTCGGCCGTCCTGATCGTTGCGATCGCGGAGGCGGCCAAGCGCAGCAGCTTCGTCGGCGGCCTCATCGCCTCGCTGCCGATCGTCTCGATCCTCGCCTTCGCGTGGCTGTATCTCGACACGCGCAGCCTCGACCGGGTCGCGGCGCTCTCGCAGAGCATCTTCTGGCTGGTGCTGCCGTCGCTCGCGTTGTTCCTCGCGCTGCCGTGGCTGCTGCGGAAAACGGGTAATTTCTATCTCAGCCTCGGCCTGGCCATCGCCGCCATGCTCGCGTGTTATCTGGCGATGGTGGCGGCGTTGCGGCAACTCAAGATCGAGCTCTGACAGCGCGCGGCGGGGCGGCGCGTGTAGAATACGCCTCCCATGCGCATCGCCGCCATTATCGAGTACGACGGCTCCGGCTTTTCCGGCTGGCAGCGGCAGGAGCACGCGCGCTCGGTGCAGGGTGTAGTTGAAGAAGCGTTATCCAAGGTCGCCGACGAGCCGATCCAGGTGACCGTCGCCGGGCGCACCGACGCCGGCGTGCACGCGCTGGCGCAGGCGATTCACTTCGATACGAACGCGACACGCAGCGAATACTCCTGGGTGCGCGGGGCGAACAGCAATCTTCCGGACGCCGTAGCCGTCCTGTGGGCCGGAGAAGTGGATGCCGGATTTCACGCGCGCTATTCGGCGACCGGGCGCCATTACCACTACGTAATCCTGAACCGCCCGATAAGGCCGACGTATCTCAGCCGGAGCGTGACCTGGGATTACCGTCTGCTCGATGTCGCGCCCATGCAGAAGGCCGCGCGCCATCTTATAGGCGAGCATGACTTCACTTCGTTCCGCGCCGCCGAGTGCCAGGCGCAGAGCCCGGTGCGCGAGCTGCGCGCGCTCGAAATCAAACGCCACGGCGAGTTCGTGCACATCCGCGCCTATGCCAACGCCTTTCTCCAGCACATGGTGCGCAATATCGCGGGCGTGCTCATGACCATCGGCGCGGGCGAGAAGGAGCCCGGGTGGGCGAAAGAAGTGCTCGCGGCCCGCGACCGCGCGCAGGGCGGCATCACCGCCACTCCCGACGGGCTTTATCTTGCGGAGATCGAGTATCCCGAACACTTCAAGCTCCCGCGGCTTTCGCGGGATGTGGGTCTGTGGTGAGAAGAGGGATTAACCGCCAAGACGCCAAGAACGCCAAGAAAACATTTTCTTATCCGCGGATTACACAGATTGGCACAGATCTGAAAAAAACATTGAACCGCCAGGACACCGGGAGCGCTGTTTTTTTACCTTTGAAATAGCTTTTCTTGGCGTCCTTGGCGGTTCAAGATCATATTTTTCAAGGCCCGTGCCGGCCGGTGAGGGGGACGAAGCGCACGGGCAGGATCTTTTGCGTGCTGACGCGGCCGGCGGAATCCTTCTTCACGACCACGAGCTGTTGCGCGCCGAAGGGGTTGCCGACGGGGATCACCATGCGCCCGCCGTTCTTTAGCTGCTCGATGAGCGGCGGCGGGATGTGGTTGGCCGCGGCGGTGACGACGATGCCGTCGAACGGCGCGGCCTCCCGCCAGCCGTAGTAGCCATCGCCGACGCGTACTTCCACGCCGCCGTATCCGAGCCGCCGCAGTCGTTCGCGTGCGGCCTCGCCCAGCGCCGGAATTATCTCGATGGTATAAACGCGCACCTTGAGCTGCGCGAGGATCGCCGCCTGGTAGCCCGAGCCCGTGCCGACCTCGAGCGCGCGATCGCCGGGCTTGAGCCCGAGCAGGTCGGTCATGACCGCGACGACGTATGGTTGCGAGATGGTCTGGCCGTAGCCGATGGGAAGCGGACGGTTGTGGTAGGCGGCGGCCCGGTATTCCATCGGCACGAACTCATGGCGCGGCACCGCGCCGAGGGCGGCGAGAATACCGGCGCCGAGCGTTTCCTGACGCAGCTCGCGGCTGGTTGCCTGCGCATCACGCCGAACAGTCTCGACCATGGTCCGCCGCGCGTCGGCGTAGGGATCGTCGTCTCCCCATGCCGCCACCCCCGGGAACAAGAGCGGCGCGGCAAGGAATAGACATAAGCAGTATTTCATCATGTCGAATTACCGGTGTTTCCAGCCCATCTTACGTCGCGAGGGCGGCGTGGGCGAGCGCTCCCGCCGCGCCGGGGTCTCTGGTAAGCTCTAAATATCAACGGCAGGCGGCAAGGTGGTGGCGGTGGATTATCTTGCTGCTTGAGACTTGAAACTTGTAACTTTTTTTCGATTTATGCGCATCCGCGTCAAAATCTGCGGCATCACCCGCGTCGAGGACGCGCTCGCCGCCGCGCAGGCCGGGGCGGATGCGGTCGGGCTCGTGTTCGATCCGAAGAGCCCGCGCTGCGTGGGCCTCGATCAGGCCGCGGCCATCGCGCGCGCGCTGCCGCCGTTTGTCACGGTCGTGGGCCTGTTCGTCAACGACGCGCCCGAGCGCATCCGCGAGGCGCTGAGCCGCGTCAACCTCGATCTGTTACAATTTCACGGAACCGAGACCCACGAACAGTGCCGCATCTACAATCGCCCCTTCATCAAGGCCGTCCACATGCAACCCGGAACTGATTTGCACGCAAGCGCGCGCGTCTATGCCGAGGCCGCGGGCCTGGTGCTCGACGCCTATCACCCCGGCGCGGCCGGCGGCACCGGTGAAAGTTTTGACTGGGCGCTGGTGCCGCGCGGTCTGGCAAAACCGATAATCCTCGCCGGCGGCCTTAACCCCGGTAATGTGCGCGCGGCGATCCAGGCGGTCCAGCCCTACGCCGTGGATGTCGCGAGCGGGGTGGAAGCGGGCAAGGGGATCAAGGACGCGCAAAAGATCTCCGCCTTCATCGAGGCCGTGAGGGCCGCCGCGTGAGCGCCTACGATCTGCCCGACCAGCGCGGCCACTTCGGTCCCTACGGCGGGATCTTCGTCGCCGAGACCCTGATGCAGCCGCTCGCGGAACTGCGCGCGGCCTACGAGCGGCTGCGCGCTGACCCGCAATTCCAAGAAGAATTCACTGAGGACCTGCGGCTCTACGTCGGTCGCCCCTCGCCACTCTATCCGGCCAAGCGCCTCACCGCGAACTGGGGCGGGGCGCGAATCTATCTCAAGCGCGAGGACCTGAACCACACCGGCGCGCACAAGATCAACAACACCATCGGCCAGGCGCTGCTCGCGCGGCACATGGGCAAGCGGCGCGTGATCGCCGAGACCGGCGCCGGCCAGCACGGCGTCGCCACCGCCACCGTGGCGGCGCGCTTCGGCTTGAAATGCGTCGTGTACATGGGCTCCGAGGACATGAGGCGCCAGGCGATCAACGTCTATCGCATGAAGCTCCTCGGCGCCGAGGTGGTGCCGGTCGAGTCGGGCTCGAAGACGCTCAAGGACGCGCTCAACGAGGCGATGCGCGACTGGGTGACGAATGTCGAGAACACGTTTTACATCATCGGCACCGTCGCCGGGCCGCATCCATATCCGATGCTCGTGCGCGATTTCCAGTCCGTGATCGGGCGCGAGGTGCGCTATCAGATCATGGAGTTCGAGGGGCGGCTGCCGGACGCGCTCGTCGCCTGCGTCGGCGGCGGCTCGAACGCCATGGGGTTGTTCTATCCGTTCCTGGATGACGCCGAGGTCGCGCTCCACGGCGTCGAGGCCGCGGGCGAAGGCGTCGCGACCGGCCACCACGCGGCCACGCTCTGCGCCGGCCGGCCCGGCGTGCTGCACGGCAACCGGACGTATCTATTGGAGACCGACGACGGCCAGATCATCGAGACGCACTCGATCTCAGCCGGCCTCGACTACCCCGGCGTCGGGCCGGAGCACGCCTTCCTCAAGGACTCCGGCCGCGCGCGCTACGCCGCGATCACGGATCGGGAGGCGCTCGCGGCGTTCCACGAGCTGACGCGCATCGAGGGCATCATGCCGGCGCTCGAATCCGCACATGCGCTCGCCTACGCTGCGAAGCTCGCGCGCGAGCTCGGCAAGGACAAGAGCATCGTCGTCAACCTCTCCGGTCGCGGCGACAAGGACATCCACACCGTGGCCCAGCTCGAAGGTATTTCATTCTAAGGAATGATTTATATGATCGTTCGACGCAAAGGCGCAAAGGCGCAGAGAAAAGAATCGAGTGTAAAAAATGCAAAATATCTTTGCGTCTCTGCGTTGAAAGATCGTATTTCAGGGGTTTGCTGATGGCGCGCATCGCGCAACGTTTCGCGGAGCTGAAAAAGCAGGGCCGCCGGGCACTGATCCCGTATGTCACGGCCGGCGATCCGGAGTCGTGGGTCACCGTGCCGCTCATGCACGCGCTGGTGAAGGCCGGCGCCGACATCCTCGAGCTCGGCGTGCCGTTCTCCGACCCGATGGCCGACGGCCCGGTGATCCAGCGCGCCGCCGAGCGCGCGCTGAAGCACAAGGTGAGCCTCACGCAGGTGCTCGACATGGTGCGCGAGTTCCGCACCGGCGACGCCGCCACGCCGGTGATCCTCATGGGCTATCTCAACCCGATCGAGGTCATGGGTTACGAGGCCTTCGCCGGGCGGGCGGCCGCGGCCGGGGTGGACGGCGCGCTCACGGTGGACCTGCCGCCGGAAGAGGCGGGCGAGCTGAGACAGGCGCTGCGGCGTCACAAGCTCGACGCGATCTTTCTGCTCGCGCCGACCAGCCCGCCCGAGCGCATCCGGCGCATCGCCGCCGCCGCGAGCGGTTTCATCTATTACGTCTCGCTGCGCGGCGTGACCGGCGCGGCCCATCTCGACGTGCGCGAGGTGGCGGCCAAACTCGAGGAGATCCGCCGCCACACGGACCTGCCGCTCGGCGTCGGGTTCGGCGTCAGCGGCCCCGAGGCCGCCGCGGCGGTGGCCGCGGTCGCGGACGCGGTGATCGTGGGCAGCGCCATCGTCCGGCGCATGGAGGAATCGGCCGCGCAACCTGATAAGATACTGACCGAAGTGCCGCGGTTCCTGGCGCAACTGCGCGCCGCCATGGACGGGACCGCACCCCAGATGCAAGCCTCCGGAGCCAGCCGATGAGTTCGTGGTTTGACAAGCTACTGCCGCCGAAGATAAAGAGCCAGGGCGCCAAGAAGGCCGTCCCCGAGGGCCTATGGAAGAAGTGCCCGGCGTGCAACGCCGTGCTTTACGGCGCCGAGATCGAAAGCAATCTGGAAGTCTGCCCCAAATGCCAGCACCACATGCGCATCGGCGCCCGCCGGCGCCTCGACGTGTTTCTCGATCCCGAGCCGCGGCACGAGATCGGCGCCAATCTCCGGCCGCTGGATCCGCTCAAGTTCAAGGACACCAAAAAGTACAAGGACCGCCTCGCCGAGGCGCAGCAGGCGACCGGCGAGATGGACGCGCTGGTCGTCGTGGAGGGCGCGCTCAAGGGCCTGCCGCTGGTCGCGGCGGCGTTTGAATTCACCTTCATGGGCGGCTCCATGGGCTCGGTCGTGGGCGAGCGCTTCGTGCGCGGGGTGAACACCTGCCTGGAGAAGAAAATCCCGCTGGTCTGTTTCTCGGCCAGCGGCGGCGCGCGCATGCAGGAGGCGCTGCTGTCGCTCATGCAGATGTCCAAGACCGCGGCCGCGCTCACGCGCCTGGGCGAGAGCGGCGTCCCGTATATCTCCGTGCTCACCGATCCCACCATGGGCGGCGTGTCCGCGAGCCTCGCCATGCTCGGCGACCTCGTCATCGCCGAGCCCAGGGCGCTCATCGGCTTCGCCGGTCCGCGCGTGATCGAACAGACGGTGCGCGAGAAACTGCCCGAGGGGTTCCAGCGCTCCGAGTTCCTGATCGAGCACGGCGCGATTGACATGATCCTCGACCGGCGCGAGATGCGCGACAAGATCGCCTCGCAGCTGGCGATGCTGACGCGCCGGCCGGAACCCGCCGCCGCGCGCGCGACCACCGAGGCCGGATCCGAATCAGGCTTCGCCGAATCTTCTTGAACGACAAGGAATATCTAAAAAACCCGTTTTCTTGACGGAACATCGGCTCACCGCGGAGACGCATAGGCGCGGAGTTATTGGAACAAAAACAGTTTTTCTCTGCGTACTCTGCGTTCTCTGTGGTGAAAACCATGCTTTCAGTAATTTTTCGAGGCTCCCTTCAATTTCTCCAGGTCTGAATACGCGAACGCTTTCTGAGTGGCTCGCGTGGATCGAGGGCGTCTATCCGCGCACGATGGAGCTCGGCCTGGAGCGGGTGCACGCAGTGCTGGAGCAGATGGACCTGCGGCGCCCCGGTTTTTGCGCCGTCACCGTCGCCGGCACCAACGGCAAGGGCTCGACCGTGGCCATGCTCGAGGCCTGCCTGCGCGCCGCCGGCTACAAGGTCGGCGCCTACACCTCGCCGCACCTCGTCCGCTACAACGAGCGCGTGCGCCTCGACGGCCGCGCGGCCACGGACGCGGAGCTGTGCGACGCGTTCGCGCGCGTCGAGGCCGCGCGCGGGGCGACGCCGCTGACCTATTTCGAATTCGGCACGCTGGCCGCGTTCGATCTTTTCCGCGCGGTCGGGACCGAGGTCGCCGCGCTCGAGGTCGGCCTGGGCGGGCGGCTGGACGCGGTCAACGGCATTGACGCCGACGCCGCCATCGTGACCTCCATCGGCATAGACCACACCAGCTGGCTCGGGCCCGATCGCGAGTCCATCGGACGCGAGAAGGCCGGCGTCTTCCGCGCCGGGCGGCCGGCGATCTGCGGCGATCCCGCGCCGCCGGCGAGCATCGCCGCAACGGCCGCCGCCGTGGGCGCGGACCTGCTGCTGCTCGACCGCGATTTCTTCATCGAGCGCGGCGCGGACGGCTGGACCTGGCGCCACGGGAGCCGCGTGCGCGCCGGGCTTCCGTATCCGGCCCTGCGCGGGGACTATCAGCTGCGCAACGCCGCCTGCGCCGTGACGGCGCTGGAGCTGCTGTCCGGGCGATTTCCGCTCAGCCAGGCGCACATCCGCGCCGGCCTGCTCAACGCCGCGATCGCGGGGCGGTTTCAGGTGTTGCCGGGGGCGCCCGTGCGCGTGCTCGATGTCGCGCACAATCCCGACGCGGTGCGGGCGCTCGCCGCCACGCTGCGGCAACAACCGGCGGGCGGAAAGACCCTGGCGGTGTTCGGGATGCTCAAGGACAAGGACATCGCCGCCAGCGCGCGCGCCATGGAGGGCGTCGTTGACCGCTGGTATGTCGCCACGCTGCACACGCCGCGCGGCGCCACGGCCGACGAAATCGCCGCGGCCCTCGCCCGGGCCGGCGTCACCGCGCCGGTGCTGGCGCACGCCGACGTCATCGGCGCCTATGACGCCGCCTGCCGCGACGCCGACGCGCGCGACCGGGTGGTGGTGTTTGGCTCCTTCCATACCGTCGGTGATATACTATCCCGCCTTGGTCGAGGCACGGCCCATGGCGGATAAAGACCAACCCAGCGCGGAATTCAATCCCAAGCATCGCATCGTCGGCGCGATCATCGTGGTGTCGCTCGCGGTGATTTTCGTGCCCATGATCCTGGACGAGCGCGCGCCGCCGGTGGACCCGAAGGCGGTCACGGCCATGCCCGCGAAGACCGAGGCGGGCGAGACCAGGATCGTGATCTCGTCCGTGCCGGGACCCGCGACGAAGGACAAGGCCGCCGGCGCGGTGGAACCGGATTCCACGAAAGTGCCGGTCGCGGGCGCCAAGCGCGCCGCGGACGAGGGCCGGAAGGCCGCCCGGGAGCAGAAGCCGCAGGGCAAATCCCCGGCCGGGCCCGCGGTGGAAAAGGCCGCCGCGAAACCGGACAAGGGCTGGGTGGTGCAGGTCGGCACCTTCTCCAACGCCGACAACGCCGCGCGTCTGGAGGAGAAGCTGAAGGCCCAGGGGCACAAGGTCAGCGCGGATAACGTCACGCTCGACGGCGGCGCCAAGGCGGTGCGGCTGCGCGTGGGACCGTTCCACGACAGGCCCCTGGCGCTGAAGGCGCAGGCGCGGATCCAGCAGGAGGTCGGAGTGCAAGGGGTGGTATTGGCCTATCCGTGAGCGCCGCCGGTCCGACCGCAGAATGACCAGTTTCGATTTCATCATCGTCGCGGTGTTCGCGGCCTTCGCCGTCATCGGCGCGCTGCGCGGCTTCGCGCGCGAGGCGATGTCGCTCGTGACCTGGGTGCTGGCGAGCGCGATCGCCTGGTTGTTCGCCGACGACGCGGCCGGATTGTTCGACGAGTGGCTCGGCGATCCCGCGCTGCGCCTGGTGGCGGGCTTCGTGGCGGTGTTCGTGCTGGTGTTCGTCGTCGGCCTGATCGCCACGTTCATGGTCCACCGCATGGTCTCGGCGCGGCGCTCGTTCAAGCTGCCCAATCTCGTGCTCGGGGGGTTGATCGGCGCCGCCCGCGGCGTGGTGCTGATCGTGATCATTTTTCTTCTGGGCGGGCTCACCGCGGCGCCGCAGCGGCCGTGGTGGCGCGAGGCCGTGCTGGCCCCGGTTTTCGAGTCGCTGGCGGGCTACGTCAGCGACTATCTCCCGCGGGATGTTGCCCGCCATATCCGCTACGGCTAGACTTGGACTTTAACCGCTGACGTTTCTCACATGTGCGGCATCATCGGCATTCTGGCGAAGGGTCAGGCCAATCAGGCGCTCTATGACGGCCTGACGGTGCTGCAACACCGCGGCCAGGACGCCGCCGGTATCCTCACGAGCGACGGCGGCCGCATCTACCTGCGCAAGGACAACGGCCTGGTGCGCGACGTGTTCCTGCAGCGCCACATGCTCGGCCTCAAGGGCAACACGGGCATCGGCCACGTGCGCTATCCCACGGCCGGTTGCGATTCACCCGCGGAGGCCCAGCCGTTTTATGTCAATTCCCCCTTCGGGCTGGCGCTGGCGCACAACGGCAATCTGACCAACGCCGAGCAGCTCAAGGACGAGTTGTTCCGCGAGGACCTGCGCCACATCAACACCGATTCCGACTCCGAGATCCTGCTCAATGTTTTCGCCCATGAGTTGCAGGCGGTGGCGAAGCTCCGGCTCACGCCCGAGCAGCTCTTCCGCGCCGTCGCGGCCGTGCACCGGCGGGTGAAGGGCGCCTACGCCGTGACCGCGTTGATCGCCGGCTTCGGCATCCTCGCCTTCCGCGACCCTTACGGCATCCGCCCGCTGGTGTACGGCCGGCGCGAGACCGATCAAGGGCCGGAGCACATGTTCGCCTCCGAGTCCGTGGCGCTGGATGTATCGGGGTATGAGCTGGTGCGCGATGTCGGGCCCGGCGAGGCGATCTGCATTGACCTCAACGGCGAGGTGCACGCGCGCCAGTGCGCCGACAATCCGCTGAACGCGCCATGCATCTTCGAATATGTCTACCTGGCGCGGCCGGACTCGATCATTGACGGCATCGCCGTGCACAAGACCCGGCTGCGCATGGGCGAGCGCCTGGCCCACAAGATCAAGCGCGAGTGGCCGGACCACGACATCGAGGTCGTGATCCCGATCCCGGACACCTCGCGCACCGCGGCGTTGCAGATGTCCCACGAGCTCAACATCAAGTACCGCGAGGGCTTCATCAAGAACCGCTACATCGGGCGGACCTTCATCATGCCCGGCCACGCCGAGCGCAAGAAGTCGGTGCGCCAGAAGCTGAACGCCATTGATCTCGAGTTCCGCGACAAGAACGTGCTGCTCGTGGACGACTCCATCGTCCGCGGCACGACCTCAAGGCAGATCATCCAGATGGCGCGCGAGGCCGGCGCGCGCAAGGTCTACTTCGCCTCGGCGGCGCCGCCGGTGCGCTACCCCAACGTCTACGGCATAGACATGCCCTCGGCGCAGGAGCTGGTCGCCAACGGCCGCAGCGTGGACGAGGTGGCGCGCGAGATCGGCGCCGACCGCCTGATCTATCAGGACCTGCCCGATCTGATCGAGGCCGCGCGCGAGGGCAATCCTAAGATCAGCCGCTTCGACGCCTCGTGCTTCGACGGCGTGTACGTCACCGGCGACGTGAGCCGCGACTACCTCGACCGCATCGAGAGCATCCGCTGCGACGCGGCCAAGACCAGACGGCAGGGCGCGATGACGAACGAGGTGGCCTACGCCGAGGTGCTGACGTTTCCGCGTTGATTCAGCCGCCCCCGCTCTTCTTCTGGCCCCGCTCGATGTCTTGCGGGGCTAACCCTTTCCGAGCCGATCTGAATTGATTTATGAACCGCGAACGGCTATTTCAGCGCCTGGCCCGAGGCGCGTTGCAAAACGTGTCGTTTCGCGACATGGTCAAGTTGGTGGAGGGCTTAGGATTTCGGTTACTGCGCGTTACAGGCAGCCACCATATCTTCGCGCACCCTGGGATTCCCGAGCAGGTGAACCTGCAGGATGTTGGAGGCCAGGCCAAGCCATATCAAATCCGCCAATTCCTGCGGCTGGTCGAGCGACACGGTTTGAAGCTAAACTAGGAGTCATGAAGGAATACCACATCAATATCTTTTACAGCGAGGAAGACGGGGGTTACATCGCCGATATCCCCGACCTCGACTCCTGTTCGGCCTTCGGGGCGACTCCCGAGGAAGCGTTGCGGGAAGTCGAGCGCGCCAAAGCCGCTTGGATCGAGGCGGCGAAAGAGGCTGGCAAGCCTATTCCCCCACCGCGCTATCGGCCCGTCATCTACCAAGTCGGGCGGTAGAGAGATGCCGAGGTGCTGACGTTTCGCGATAAGTAAAGAAGCTATCAGCTATCAGCTGTCGGCGGGGCAACAGATCGCTGATAGCTGCGGTACCACGCGCGGCTCGGCGTCCATGCCGCGGAATTACGGCAGCGGCGGTTTCGGCGGCGCGAGCTTCTTGGGAACCGGCGGGAGCGGCAATCCGGCGCCCGCGGCGCCATCCTTCTTCTTTCCGGATTTCTGATGCGCCAGGCCCTGGTCGCTCATGCGCTCCTGCGCCCGGTCCTGGCCCCGGGTGGAGCCGGGCAGGGACTGGGCGTTGGTGTTGGCCGCGCCCGGGGCGCTCATGTGGGCGCCGCCCTTGCCGCCCCCGTGCCCGCCGCCGGGTCCTCCGCCGCCTCTGGCGAAGACAGCGGGGGTGGCGGCAAGCGCAAGCAGCAGCGCCGTGAGACAGGCTCGTTTCAGCATGACAGATACTCCTTAAATATTTTCCGTACCGTAGTCATTTTACCCGGCCCCGCCGCGCGCGGCGGCCCTCCGGTCAGCATGTTTCGCGCGCCGGTCCGCGCGCCGCGCGCCTTCTTGGCGTTGACACCGTGTCGAGGGACGGATAGATTTTAGCACTTGGCGCCGATTTGAGCTTCAGCTTGCGGGCGCGGTACAAATGCCGCTAAAGCGAGATAACTTCGCTTCCGGCCGCATTTGCGGCTTTTTTCGTTTTTACCGCCGACCGGCCTGCCGAAAAACTCAACGCAAAGGCGCCGGGGCGCAAAGAGGGGTTTGGAATTTTTTCTACAGACTCTGCGGCCCTTTGCGCCTTTGCGTCTTCGCGTTGAGTAGTTCTGGTTAGCGATAAGGAGCGGGTATGACCGACGACAATAACGACTGGGCCTTCGATACGCGCGCGGTGCGCGCGGGGCAGCATCGCACGAACGAGGGCGAGAACTCCGAGCCGATCTTCGCCACCTCCAGCTACATTTTTAAAAATGCCGCCGAGGCGGCGGCGCGGTTCTCGGGCGCGCAGCCGGGCAACATCTATTCGCGCTTCACCAATCCCACGGTGCGCGCCTTCGAGGAGCGCCTGGCGGCGCTCGAGGGCGGCGCGCGCTGCATCGCCACCGCCTCCGGCATGGCCGCGATCCTCACGACCTGCCTCACGCTGCTGAAGAGCGGCGATCACCTGGTCGCGTCGCGCAACATCTTCGGCAGCACGGTGATGCTGTTCAACAACTACCTGGCCAAGTTCGGCGTCGAGACGACCTACGTCTCGCTGACCGATTACGCCGCGTGGGAGCGGGCGATCAGGCCGAACACGAAGCTGTTGTTCCTGGAGACGCCCTCGAACCCGCTGACCGAGATCGCCGACATCGCGCGCTTGAGCAAGCTCGCGCGCGCCCGCAAGTGCCTGCTGGCGGTGGACAACGTCTTCTGTACCCCGGTGCAGCAGTTGCCCCTGAAGCTCGGCGCCGATCTCGTCATCCACTCCGCCACCAAGTACCTCGACGGCCAGGGCCGCTGCGTCGGCGGCGCCGTCATCGGCGACGCCGAGCTGGTGGGGAAAGAGATCTTCAGCTTCCTGCGCACCTGCGGTCCGTCCCTGAGCCCGTTCAATGCCTGGGTATTCCTGAAAGGACTGGAGACGCTGCCCGTGCGCATGCGGGCGCACAGCGAAAATGCGCTCACCCTCGCGCAGTGGCTGGAAAAACAGCCGCGCGTGCAGCGCGTGTTTTACCCGGGGCTGCCGTCGCACCCGCAGCACGAGCTGGCGAAAAAACAGCAGTCCGGCTTCGGCGGCATTGTCTCCTTCGAGGTGGACGGCAGAGACGCGGCCTGGCGGCTGATTGATTCGGTCCGGCTCATATCCATCACCGCCAACCTCGGCGACACCAGGACCACGATCACGCATCCGGCCACGACCACGCACGGGCGGCTGACACCGGAACAGCGCGCCGA